>Ga0116171_10003469_pt1 | contig 14575 bp, 9 predicted proteins | sample AD_JPNHW2_MetaG_FD_89798 | JGI IMG/M metagenome (GOLD analysis project Ga0116171, IMG submission 89798) | Active sludge microbial communities of municipal wastewater-treating anaerobic digesters from Japan - AD_JPNHW2_MetaG | ecosystem: Engineered > Bioreactor > Anaerobic > Digestate | place...
AACTGCACCAAAGATCACATCGCAGAAGCACCTTGCCCGCCTGGAACGCGAAAAGAGACAGAAACGCATCCTGACCATCAGCGTGATCGCTATCCTGGCCATCGTCGTGGGTCTGATCCTGTATGGCATCCTGGACAAGGCTGTCTTCCAGGCTCAAAAACCTGTGGCGAAGGTTGGAAACGTTAAGATCACGGTTGAGAAATTCCAGAAACGCGTTGAATATGAGCGCCTCTCGAATGTCGAAACCTTCGTCCAATACGCCTCCTCACCTTATGCGATGTTCTTCCAGGATTCATTGATCCAAATGCAGGACACCCTGGATAATTACGTCCAGTTCGGCAGCGATAAACTGGATCAAATGATTAACGAAGCCGTGGCTGCCACCAAAGCCAAGGAATTAGGCTTAACGGTATCTGAAGAAGACATCGATAAGGAAATGGAACGTGGATTCGGGTTCTTCCCGAATGGTACCCCCACGACCGCGCCCACCCTGGCGATGCGCCCCACATCGACGCTCTCATCAACGCAGTTAGCCATTGTAACCATCACGCCCACCCCCACTGAGATCCCGACCGAGACTGCACTGCCGACTGAAACAATGACCCCTGGTGCGCCCACGGTCGAGGTGACTTCGGATGGTACGACCACCGTCGTCCCGCCTACCGCCACACTGGTTCCGCCCACCAGTACCGCAACGCTGGAACCCACCGCCGAACCGACCGGAACAGCCACACCCATCCCGCCCACGGCCACGCCCTACACGCGTGAAGGCTTCGAAGGGTTGAAGAAGACCATGATAGCCAATATCAACGCCCAGTTCCCTTTCACCACCGAGGACTTCCGTGATTATGTGCGTGATCTGTTGATCAACCAGAAGCTTTTTGATTACGTCAACAAAGACGTAACCGCTGACCAGGACGAAGTATGGGCTCGCCATATCCTTGTAGCCACTGAAGAAGAAGCCAAAGCTGTTATCGCCCGTCTGAATAAAGGCATCGATTTTGGCGTCATCGCTCAGGAACTCTCACTGGATACCGGCACAAAGGAAACTGGCGGCGACCTGGGTTGGTTCACCAAGGGAACCATGGTTCAGGCTTTTGAAGATGTCGCCTGGTCACTCAAGATCGGCGAAATCAGCGAACCGGTCAAGACCGATTTTGGCTACCACATCATCCAGGTGCTCGGTCACGAGGTCAGGCAATTAACTGACTCAGAGCTGGAAACATTTAAGACCAACAACTTCAGTAAGTACTTAGAAGCAGCCAAGGCTGAACTAACGGTCAAGAAGTTTGACATTTGGGCTAATGTAGTCCCAAGCCTGCCGGCCATCCCTGATCAATACCGCATTGCAGATACCGCAACCGGTCAGTAAACTGAAAAATCATAAAGAAGAAGGAGCGGGAAATCCGCTCCTTCTTTTTATTTCACCATTTCCTCGCTGAGCTCATCCACCCGCAGGCTGATCACCTGGCTGGCGGAATCTCTCCCCATGGTCACGCCGTAGATGATGTCCGCCACCTGCACGGTGTTGCGGTTGTGGGTGATCACGATGAACTGTGTTTCCTGGCTCAATTCCTTGAGCAACTCAGTGAAACGCCCCACATTGGCTTCATCCAGCATTGCATCCACTTCATCTAAAACGCAAAACGGGGTTGGTGATACTTTAAGCAGCGAAAAAACCAGGGCGACCGCCGTCAGTGAGCGTTCTCCGCCTGAAAGCAAAGACAAGCCCTGCTCCCGCCGTCCGGGTAATTTTGCCTCGATATCAATGCCGGTTTCGGTCGGATTATCCTCATCTGTCAACACCAGTCGGGCTGAACCTCCGCCGAAGAGCCGCGTGAAGAGCTGCTTGAACTCACCAGCCACGGCAGTGAATGTTTCCCGGAATTTCTTATGCATCAACTCATCCAGTTCCAGGATGATCTGGCGCAAGTCCTCATCTGCTTTCCGTAGATCGGCCATTTGCGATGAAAGGGATTCGAATCGCTCTTTTACTTCATAGTACTCTTTTTGTGCTTCGGTGTTAATGGCACCCATACGGCGTAAGATCGAACGCTGCCGGTTGATCGATTCTTCCAGTTCCTTCGGGATCTCGGTAAGAGCCACGAGCTGCTTGACCCCTTCCAACGGCAGGGGCGTGGGGCCGGAAATATCTTCGGAATACTCCAACGCGACCAGCCCAAAATCGTCCTCGATCCTGTTCCGCAGATTCTCAAGGGCTTCACGGCTGCGTCCCAATTCCAACTGCGCCTGAGTGTTCACGCGTTCTGCGTTCGTCTCGGCTTGCTGCACCTGGGTGTAGTCGTGTTGAAGTTGGCTGTACTCAATCTCCAGCCTGGACAATTCAGATTCAGCCGGTTCGATCTTCTCATTTGCCAGGCTGATAAGTTGGTTTACTTCTTCCTCTTCCTTGAGTAAACTGGTTTTGTCCTGGTCGGTATTTTGTGCCATCATATTCAAGGAATCGATACGTTCCTTCACCAGGTTCACCCGGCTGCGGTTCTGGTTGAGGAGAAGCTCATTTTCCGTGATCCTCCGTTCGGCCTCTTTTAAAGCACGCTCATTCACCGCTAGGGTCGTATTCCAGTGCACCACCTGTTCCTGTAATTCATCGATCGGGAGCAACCTTAACTTGTCGTTGAGTTCCTTCAGGCTGGTGTTCAATGCGATTACTGTTGCTGCTCCTTGCTCGAAATCAGCTATTGTGGATTGCATCTCTGTTTCTGCCGCGTTCTTTTGAGCTACAAGATTTCCAACCTGCGAGTTCTGCCACTCCAGCTTTTGCGATAATTGCGTTATGGCACGCCCGGCTGACTCGTAGGCGCCATTAGCGGTATTTGACGCTATTTGTTCCACGCGCAATCGGGCTTCCAATGCCTTTCGTTTATCGATGGCAGCAGTTACCTTACTGCGCAGTGCATCCAACGCCAGTTGAGCCTGGCTCTGGCGTTCCTCACCCTGCCTGATGCGGTCCTCGAGGTCTTTGCGCTGCCTGGGTCTGGTGATGATCCCTGCCCGTTTCTCTTTCCCGGCGGTGATCATCCCGTTGCCGTGATAGACCTCACCTTCCAGGGTTACGACCTTGGCCCAGAAGGGAAGTTTTTCCACCAGTTGGCGGGCAACCTGGCGGTTCTTTACCACCAGAACATTGTTGAGCAGCCGTTCGATCACTGCCTTTTGACCCGCTTGGGCAGTTACTAACTCGGATGCAACGCCCATCACATCAGGGCTGCTCTCAGTTTTGACCCGTTCGATCCTGGCTTGGAATTCGAGTGGCAGTAAAATTGCCCGGCCAACATCGGTTCCCTTGAGAAAATCGAGAATATTTTCTGTGTTCGTCTCGCCGCCAATCAGGATGGCATCGAATTGCTCGCCTAATGCGGCAGTAATGGCGATCTCCAATCCGGCAGGGACTTCCATCAATGCGTTGATCGCCTGGAACTGTCCCCTCAATTTACCGCTGCGCGCGGCTGTAATTAAATTCCTGGCACCTTCTCCAAATCCGTTCAGGGCGTTTTCCGCCTGGATCAACACCTCCAGTTGCGCTTTTACTTTGAGGATCTCAGCATCGAGGGTGGCTTTTTCTCCCACCTGCTTCCGCTCTGACTCCTCCAGCCCTGATAGATCATCTCGAACTTTTTTCAGTTCATCTTCAATCTCCGCAACTTTATGAGAGGCGTTCTCTTTTTCGATCCTCTTTGCGTTGGCATAGTTTTGAGCGGCAGCCAATTCAGTTTGCAGCGATTCCAGGCTGGCATGGATGGAAGCCTGGCTTCCAGCTAATGTATCCAACCGGCTCTGAAGTTCACGCTGGTGGGCTTTTAACTGCACCTGGCGCGTTTCTGAATTGACCAGATCTCTTCGCTTGAGATTGAGCGCTTGCTCAAGGGTGGATCTTTCAGCCTGGCGGGTGCTAAATTGGGCTTGAACAGCCTGAAGTTGCTCCCGGTTTTCGGTCATTTCTTGTGCCAGGCGGTCTTTGTCTGCCACCAAATCCACCAGTTTGTCTGCCGCTGCCGTGACGGCTTCCTCATTCCTGACCAATTCGGAGTCTAAACTCAAGGATTGGTTCTGGAAGGATCGCAGCCTTTCTTCAAGCACGGCCAGTTCCCGGCTGGCTTTCTCGCGCTGGTTGTGATAGCCGGCCGACTCAGCATGCAATTGGTTAAGCAGTGACCGAAGTTCCTGCAGACGTTGGCGTGAGTCTTCCACTTTCGTTTCAATTTCCAGACGCCGATTACGGGCCAGCGCCACTTTTTCTTCCTGATTCTTAAGGATCTCGCGGTTTCGCAGAAGTTCCTTTTGCGTGTTTTGCCAGTGGAATCCGTACCAATCCCTCAGCAGTACTTGCAGGTCGGCTTTGACACGCTCATATTCCTCTGCGCGTTTGGCCTGCCGTTCCAGGCTGCGCATACGCGGTTCCAGTTCGCTCAGAATGTCATTCGCCCGTTCCAGGTTGCGCCGGGTGGTGTCCAGCCTGCCCAGGGATTCCTCGCGCCGTGAGCGGAACAGGCCGATACCGGCCGCTTCCTCAAAGAATCGCCTTCGTTCCTCCGGCCGCAGAGACAGGGCAGCATCCACCAGCCCTTGTCCGATGATGGTATAGGTTCGTTCCGCCAAGCCGGATTGCGCCAGTAACTCGGAAATGTCTTTCAGGCGCACTTTTTGCTTGTTGATCAAATACTCGTTGGTTCCATCGCGGTATGCCCGCCGGGCGATGGCAACGTCGGTGTAATCAATGGGAAGCCAGTTGTCTTCGTTGTCAAAGGTGATCATGGCGGAGGCCATGCCGGCGCGCGGGCGCTGGTCAGAACCCAGGAAGATCATGTCTTCGGTCTTCTTGCCGCGCAGCAGGCTGTAGGATTGCTCGCCCAGCACCCAACGCAGGGCATCCGCAATATTTGACTTTCCGGAGCCGTTTGGTCCCACGATAGCAGTTACGTTCCCGGGAAACTCAAACAAGACCCTGCCTGCAAAGGTCTTGTATCCATGTAGCTCCAGCGATTTCAGTCTAGGCTTCATCAACTCCCCGCTAATCCCGGATTGCCAGGTGTTTGATCGCGTCTGCAGCCGCTTGTTTGGTGGCTGCCTGTTTACTCGAACCGGTCCCGCTCCCCTTGACTTCGTCGTTGATCAGAACGTCCACCTCAAAACATTTCGAGTGGTCCGGGCCGGTGACACTGCGGGTAATGTATAGCGGGGTAGGAAACCCTTTACCCTGCGCCCATTCCTGCAACTTGCTCTTGGGATCTTCGTTCTTATGATTCAGTAGGATATCCTCCGCGGCATTGTCGAGGAAGGGAAATATAAAATTCTGGACGCCTGCGATATCCTGTTCGAGATAGATAGCTCCCACCACCGCCTCGAAGGTATCACAAAGCAGAGCAGTCCGGTCGCTGCCGCCAGCCTGGTTCTCTCCGTGTCCCAACCGCATGGCATTTCCCAGGTTGATGGCGCGCGCAAATTCCGCCAGTTGCGCCGTGTGCACCAGGGCTGAGCGCATGCGCGTCAGATCACCCTCCTGCATATCCGGGTAGCGGTTATAGACCCAGGCACCCACCACAAAATCCAGGACGGCATCGCCCAGGAATTCCAGGCGTTCATTGTCCTCGAGCGCTTCTTCATGCTCGTTTACATAGGATCGGTGGGTTAGTGCACGGCTGATAAGAAAAATATCCGAAAAACCCGGCAGGATACGCGCTGCCAGTTCTTCAGGAGATTCGATTTTGTTCTTCGACCTGGTATTTTCCAAGCACATCTCTCCCTGGAATAAGGGGAGCGCCAGCCACCCTCACCAGGGTGGTTCGCGGTCAAATTATTCCACAAATGTAGTTTTTAGTCCGGAACCGGTGAGAATGGTCACCACTGGTCCAGCCAGCTCTATTTTATCATTGAGTAACGGGGTTAAGGCTAAAGCTGAAGTCGGCTCGCAATAAATTCCTTGTTCGGCCAGCATATGATAAGCCCTGCGGATGTCAGTCTCGCTGGCAGACTGAAACGTGCCGGAGTAAGACCTCAGTTTCAGCAATAACTCCTTACCATGCACCGGGCTTGTCACGGCTGTGCCTTCAGAAATGGTTGGTTGAGGAACAATCTGCGCACTTTCAAATCGGCCGGATTGAAACGCCCGCACGATTGGCGCGCAATTCTCAGGCTGAACCCCTATGAACGTAGGTAATGTTTGAAGAACACCCGCTTTCAACAAAGATTCAAACCCCAAAATCAGCCCTGATAGTAAACCACCGTGTCCTACCGGAGTAATCACCGTGCCCGGGGCACATTTTAAGGATTCCACTAATTCATACACGATGGTCGCAATCCCTGTGAGACCGAACGGCATATAAGCATGGCTGGCATACACGCTCCCACGCGCTACAGCTTCCAGAACCGCCCTGGCAGCTTCAGACCTCGACCCCGGAACGCGCACCACATCCGCTCCGTACATGCGGATCTGGTTGAGCTTTGGGCCTGAGGTGCTCTCCGGTACATAAATGTGAGCCTTAATCCCCGCCCTGGCAGCGTAGGCCGCGAAAGAAGCCCCGGCGTTGCCGGAGGAGTCTTCCACCGCATCCGTCACACCGCGCGAGCGCAGAAAACTGACCAATACTGCGCTGCCCCTATCCTTATAAGAGCCTGTGGGGTTCAAACTTTCCATCTTATAGAACACCTGGTGTCCGTTGAATTCACCAGGCACCAGGGGTGTACTCCCCTCACCCAGGCTGACCGCAGATGACAGGCTATCCATACCAAACAAATGAGAATAGCTCCACATGCCTGATCCAGATTGGAAAGCATCCGGAGCTGCAAAACCAGGGATTTCTCGAATTTCAAAGTATCCGCCGCATTCGCAGCGGTAAGGTGCACCAATGGAAGGATAAAGGCGTCCACAGGTATTACAGGAGATCAGCATTGTAAGGAATCCTTTCTAACAGCGTAACTCAGTAATTATATTATGACCAGTGCTGATTGATGCTCAAGCGATAGTTTCTGCTATAATTCCAGGCGTGGATTTTCAGATCGCAGGACATCAAACGGACGGCTGGCAGATCAGCACAGAGGTATATACCGGACCTCTTGATCTGTTATTGCAACTGATCGAAAATGCGGAGCTGGACATCACCAGCCTGGCGCTTTCGCAGGTGACCGACCAGTACCTGGAGTACATGCATCGCTTGCAGGAGCAGGATGCAGCCGAGGTGAGCGCTTTCCTGGTCATCGCTGCCAAGCTCGTCCAGATCAAATCCGCCGCGCTTTTGCCCAAATCACCCGTGCCAAGTCTCCAGCCCGAGGAAGACCCGGGAGAAGCCCTTGCCCGTCAATTGATCCTGTATAAACGTTTCAAGGAACTATCCCGTTCGCTGGAATATCGCGAGGAAAAGGGCTTGCACACCTTTCTGCGCCTGGATAGTGACCCCAAGGCACAGATACCCTCCCGCCTTGACCTGACCGGTTTCACCCTGGCTGACCTCGTCCAGGCAGCCCGCGATATCTTCACAAGTCCGCACAACATGGCGCCGTTGAGCCAGGTGGTCTCCTATCCGCGCATCACTATTCGGCAGCGTATCACTTCAATACTGGATCACCTGCGCCGTTCAGGCTCCACCACCTTCCGAACCTTCATTCTCAACCGCGGTGACAGGGTGGAGATCGTGGTCACCTTCCTCGCCATGTTGGAATTGATCAAACGTCACATGGTTACAGCCGTACAGGAAAACACGTTCAGTGAAATAACACTCCAAACCGAAGGTGAAATGATCGGTCTGGATGACCAGGATCTTGAATTTTCAGATTAATTTATTCTGCGTTTTCGTACAACTCGTAGGGCAGACAGTTCCCCACCCAAACGGCCATCAAGCTGATGTCATCATCGGTTTCCGGCATGTCAGGAAGGCGCACGCGGGCAGCTTCGATGAGCACCTGGAATGTATCCGTTTTGGGCCAGCCGGGCTTGAACCCGGGCTGCAGGCTTAGATCCGCACTGTCTTCCATCACCTGCCAGCCTCGTTCCGCCAAAAGCCTGCCCATCTCTTCTCGCAGGGTCGCATGCAGGCGGCTCCAGGCTTCCATTATCTGCCCGGCGAACTGCGGCAGGTTCTCGAACAAAGTGGTTGACTTCTTGGCTTTCATGGCGGCCGGAGCCAGGTTGCTATTCCTGAAGCCCTGGATCTGCACGCCCTTGGTGATCAGGCGGGTGATGAGCAGTTTTTGACCGGCTGGAACTGCATCAAGCCGGGATAGAACCTCATTCAGGATGGTCAATCTGTAATCGTCGCGCATGAAATCATTTACTGCGGTAAACGGGTAGTAATTTTTTTCTTCGGTCATGATTATCCTTCTATTCGTAGTTTCAATCCCGGGTAACTTTCAGGCTCAGGTCATCCAGAAAAGCGACATCATCCGGCTTTAGTTTCCAGCCCAGGGCACCCAGGTTCTGAGTAGCCTGGATCAAGTTTTTCACCCCCGGAATCGGAATTACGGCTTTGCATATTAACCAATTCAATGCCACCTGCCCGGCAGTCTTTCCATTGTTGTCATTTCCAATGCGAGCCAGGCTGTTGATCAGAGGCTGGATCTTTTCAAGATAAGCACGGTTGTATTGGCTGGCGCGCACGCCGCGCGGCGGGTTTTCTGGGGTGTATTTTCCGGTCAGCATCCCCATCGCCAGAGGACTATACGCAATAATCGTAATTCCCTCCTCGCGACAATACTCCATCAGTCCATTTGTCTCGATGCGCCGCTCCAATAGATGATATTCCACCTGGTTTGAGGTTAAGCGCAGTCCATGTTTTTTCAGTTGCTCGTGCGCAGCACGGGTCTGCTCCAGGTTGTAATTTGAAACTCCAATGGCTGAGATCAGACCTTCCTCATAAACTTCTGCCATGCGATCCATCCACCGGGTGACGTTCAGCGGCGGCAATGGCCAATGCATTTGGTACAGATCGATCTTCTCCAACCCCAGGCGTTTTAGGCTGTGCTTGAGTGCGTTGCGCAGCGAAGATTTCAACACCCGGTACGGAAATGGCATGATCTTCGATGCGATCTTGAGGGTTTGGTTGGATTGCTTGAGCAATTTGCCCAACATCAACTCCGACTTTCCCTGTCCATAAACCTCGGCCGTGTCAAACAACACGATCCCGCTGTTGACACTCTCGTGGAACGCCTCTTCGCAATCCTTCTCGGCATACCCATCGCCAAATCCCCAAAAAAGCCTGTCCCCCCATGACCAGGTGCCAATACCCATTTCGATGCCATCCAGTATCGATGGTTTATTCTCTTGTGTCATACGGGAACGCTTGCTCCTTCAATGAGTTTCGCAGAATTATACCCTCAATATCTTTTTAGATTTCCGGAAAATGATTTGCGTTATAATCTTCATATTCAGTTATTGCTTTCGTCGATGGAGGATTGATGATCGAACACTTGGATTTCGTGAATAATTACAATGACTTATCCACTGAAAAGGGCTTCCAGTTTGAGTTTGAGTGCAAGCGTTGCGGTTCCGGTTACCGCACCAAGTTTCGACCTTCGGTAACAGGACGGGTCTCAGAGGTCCTGGACACAGCCAACAGCATCTTTGGCGGGCTTTTTGGGGCTGCTGCAAACATCGGCAACCGGGTACATGACGCTGCCTGGGAAAAAGCGCATGACGAAGTTTTTAAAGAAGCTGTCACAGAAATTCGCCCTTACTTCATCCAATGCCCGCGCTGTAATTCCTGGGTATGCCGTGAAAAATGCTGGAATGTGAAGAAGGGTCTTTGCAAGGATTGTGCGCCTGACCTGGGTGTTGAAATGGCAGCCGCCCAGGCCTCCAAATCAGTTGAAGAGATTTGGGCACACGCAGCCATGGCTGAGGAAGACAAGAAACTTGGGACGGAATACTGGCGCGAAGGCATCACTGCCACCTGTCCCAATTGCGAAAAACCGCTGCCTGCCAATGTCAAGTTCTGTCCTGAGTGCGGCGCATCGCTTAAGCCCAAGGATAAATGCCCGCAGTGCGGCGCAAAACTTCAGCCGAACGCCAAGTTCTGTGCTGAATGTGGTCAGAAATTAACCTGAGTAACCAGTAAATTGACCAGGTCCAGCCTGTGTGCTGGACTTGATTTTTCTATCGAACAGGATGCTGCATGAGCGAAGACGTCACCCCGATCCGCCAACAATACCTGGAGATCAAACGCCAATACCCGGATACGATCCTTTTCTTTCGACTGGGTGATTTTTATGAGACCTTCGATAACGACGCGCAGGTTACCTCACGCGAGTTGGACCTGGTGCTCACCTCGCGCGGTACGGAAAAGGGCGCGCGCATCCCCATGGCCGGCATCCCCTATCATGCTGTTGAGAATTACCTGTCCCGCTTGATCGACAAGGGTTACCACGTTGCCATTTGCGAGCAGATGGGCAACCAGCCATCAAAAGGCATCTTCCCGCGCGAGGTGGTGCGCGTGGTCACTCCCGGTACGGTCATTGAGCCGGGTATGCTGCGCAGCGGAGAAAACAACTTCCTCACTGCCGTCGCTATGGACGATGTTCATTTCAGCGTAGCCTACACCGATATCACGACAGGCGAGTTTTCGGTGACTGAAATTGAATCAGCTGACCCGAATATCGACCTACGTACCGAGGTGGCGCGTCTAAATCCAGTTGAAATCCTGGTTCCGGAATCACTCAAATTGAACGGCTCGTTTGCTGCCCATGTCACAAAACTGCCGGACTGGCAGTTCGAGACCGGGCGATGCCGTGAAGTCATTTTGCGAAAAATGGGCGTTTCCACACTGGAAGGCTACGGCCTTGAGAGCCTGCCTCTGGCCATCCAAACTTGCGGAGTGCTTCTACAGTACCTGGAAAAAACCCAGCCTTCCGCCATATCCATGCTGAAAGGGATTTCGACCTACAACACGAGTGAATTCATGGTGCTGGATGCGTCGACGCGCCGTAACCTGGAACTAACCGAAACCATCCGGCGCAATGAGACAACCGGTTCCCTGCTCTCCATCCTTGACCAATCCATCACCCCCATGGGACACCGCTGCATGCGCCAGTGGGTCAGCAAACCGCTGCTCAATATAGACATGATCGAAAAGCGGCAAGACGTGATCGAGATCTTCCACGACCGATCGATGATCAGGGCCGAATTTCGTTCCGAATTGCATCAAATTGGCGACCTGGAACGGCTTTCCAACCGCATCGCCAGCAATTCCTCACAGCCGCGTGACCTGGTTGGCATCCGCTCTACATTAGCTCACATGCCAAAGATCCTCCAGGTGCTCACCTCCACAGAAGGTAAACTGAAAGAATACCTGTCTGGCTTCAGCCTGTGCAGTGACGTTCTGGACTTGCTGGAAAAAGCGATTGCTGAAGACCCGCCTTCCACCCTGCAAAATACCGGCGTGATCAGAGCAGGATATTCGGAAGAGCTGGATAACATCATCGAAATGTCGCGCCACGCTCGCGAGTGGATTTCCAACCTGGAGAGCGTGGAACGCAACCGCACCGGTATAAAATCGCTCAAGGTGGGATACAACAAGGTATTTGGCTACTATTTGGAAGTTACTCATAGCAACACCCAGCAGGTCCCGCCGGAGTATATCCGCAAGCAAACCCTGGTGAACGCCGAGCGCTACATTACCCCGGAAATGAAAGAATACGAGTCGCTCGTTTTAAATGCCGAAGAGCGCATCAAGGAAATTGAAGCGCGCCTCTTCAAAGAAGTATGTCAAAAGATCCTGATCCACCTCCCTGAATTGCTGCGCACCAGCGTGATCCTGGCGGAATTGGATGTACAGGCAGGCCTGGCTGAAGTGGCAGCCTTAAACCACTATGTGAAACCGAAAATTGTTGAAGAGCCCGTCCTTGAGGTGATTGACAGCCGCCACCCGGTGGTGGAAACAACCTTACACAGCGAACGTTTCGTTCCCAATGACATTATCCTTGAATCGGGAGAGATCGTCCGCGTGATCACCGGTCCCAATATGAGCGGTAAATCCACCTTCCTGCGCCAGGTGGCGCTGATCGTGCTGATGGCACAGATCGGCTCCTACGTCCCGGCAGCCAGCGCAACCATCGGCATCGTTGACCGCATTTTCACGCGCATCGGTGCCCAGGACGAGATCCATGCCGGTCAATCCACCTTCATGGTGGAAATGATCGAGACAGCCAACATCCTCAACCACGCCACCCCGCGCAGCCTGCTCATCCTGGATGAGATTGGCCGTGGCACCTCTACATACGACGGTCTTTCCATCGCCTGGTCAGTGGTGGAATTCATCCACAACCATCCCCGCCTGCGCGCGCGTACCTTCTTTGCCACCCACTTTCACGAACTGACCCAGTTGAGCGAATTGCTGCCCGGCATACGAAACTACAATGTAGCCGTCACTGAAAACGGCACACAGGTGATCTTCCTGCACAAGATCGTTCCCGGCGGTGCGGACCGCTCTTACGGTATTCATGTGGCCCAACTGGCCGGCATTCCCCGCCCGGTCATCTCGCGCGCGAGCGAGATCCTGCAGCAACTGGAATCCAGCTCCGGCTCGGCAGTGAAGATCGAGCCCGCCCATTCCCAACAACTGGTCCTGTTCCCGGAGACCAACCCGCTGCTGGATGAATTAGGCGACCTGGATCTGAATGAGCTTCCCCCGGTCCAGGCGCTGAATAAGCTATACGAATGGCAAAAACGCTTTCTTACTGAGAAATAAACCCTTACTTCCCTGGTTTGAGGAACACTGCCACCAGGATCAATAATAGACCTGCTGCCAGGGCAATGCCCGCAATTATCAACCCTTGCCTGCTGATGATTTCCAACGTAACCTGGCCCACCTGGACCAACTGGTCAATGATCCCGCTCATGTAACCCGGGAGGTTCAACCTGGCAGGTTGTCCGGCCAGGAGTTCCGTACCCACCCTGGAACCAGCCAGGTATCCAAACCCACCAAACAACCCGGCAGCCGCCAGCGGATAACCCAGTCCCTGCAATAAACGCTTAACCCGCGGCAAAGCAAGTAGCACCACCAAAAGGGCGAGCATCCCGCATACCCACGGCAGCAATTGTCCGGCTCGGTAGATGAGTGAATATCCCAGGTAAATGCGTTGAGGGGTTGTGTTGAGCGCTTCCACCTGCCGGGCGAATATGGGAATGGACTCCTTATCCGGCAGCACTGCCGTCGTGAGCGCCAAACCCTGCTGCAGGAATGGTTTTAGCGGTTCAAGCAATTCCTGTGGCGGATTACATAAGGTGATGCCCTCTGAATTTCCCATCAGAATCGCTGCTGTGATGGCCAGCACACTTTCAAGGCTGCAATCCGGAAAGGTTGCCAGGATTCCAGTGAAGGCTTCCACTCCCGCGTCACCCGCGATGTTCGCTTTGACTGCTTTGAGATCAATATCGAACTGGAGTTGATCGGTTTTGAGATTCAGAAACTCATTCAGCGATGCCAGGAATCCATCCACCTGTCCCTGAAGCCATTTTTCAGGCAAGGTTTCGTTCACCAGAATGCTAATGTGTTCGCGGGTCAGCAAGTTGAGAATCGGCGAATAGGCATCGTTTGGACGGTTCTTGAAGGATTCATAAACGGTATCTACCACCACAACTGGAAGCCGGTTATAAAGTTCACTTTCCTGAACGACCTGTTGGGTGAAGCCTGATCTCAGGATCGTTTTTTGCAAAGGCAGACCAACCGCCAACGCGATGAGGCTGATTGAAAGCAAAATCGAAAATACTATCCCCATCCAATTTTGAAATCGCTTCACTTCCATTATCCTTTAAGCGTTATGAAACTAACGCTTGATCACTAAAAGCATGCCTGACCAGGGCTTCATCTCCAGGTGCACCTTGCCATCCACCACCGCGAATTCTTCGGTGGAAAGCGCATTGCGTAACATAAATTGTGTATCTGTAGTTTCCACAGGTATCGAGATTGCGCGTGACACTCCCGATGGATTGATCACCGTGACGCAGCGGTCAATACCGCTCCCGCGGGAGATGACCAGCTCTGTGTTGGATTCTTCTGCAGTGAATACCGAGTATTCACCACGCCGCAAAGCTGCCTGGTTTTTCCGTACCCGCACCAGGTTCTTGATCCAGGTACGTAATTCCTGGTTCCAGGTGGATTCACCCCATGAAAATGCCCGCCGCGAATCCGGATCAGGACCTCCATTGAGACCGATCTCGTCCCCATAATAGATGGCTGGAGCACCCGGCAGGGAGAAGATGAGCAGATAAGCCAGTTTTAACCTGGCCAGGTCATTGTTCATTACGGTTGCCAATCGCTCGGTATCATGACTTCCGAGCAGGTTATACATGGCAGAGATGTTCTCCGGCGCATACTGGCTGAAATACGGGCGCAATTTATGGACGAAATTTTCGGAATTGATATTCCCTTTCAACAGGTCTATCACGGCAGTACGCACCGGGTACCCCATTAATCCATCAAAGTGACCGTCTCCCACCCAGCGCGGGTTGCCATCCCAAATTTCTCCGAGCAGGTAAGCGTCCGGGTTGACGGCTTTGACGATCGACCGGAACTCCGCCCAGAAACCGTCATCATCGATCTCGTTGGGAACATCATACACGCCGCCC
>Ga0116171_10003470_pt1 | contig 14572 bp, 10 predicted proteins | sample AD_JPNHW2_MetaG_FD_89798 | JGI IMG/M metagenome (GOLD analysis project Ga0116171, IMG submission 89798) | Active sludge microbial communities of municipal wastewater-treating anaerobic digesters from Japan - AD_JPNHW2_MetaG | ecosystem: Engineered > Bioreactor > Anaerobic > Digestate | place...
GGGACGATTACGTTCTCGCGCATCGGGACGGGACTGTTTTTCACCAGCCGGCGTGGTCGCTCGCAGTCCAAAAGACCTACCGTCATGCGCCGCTGCATCTGGCGGCAAAAAAAAGCGACGGCAGTTTAGCCGGCGTTCTTCCGCTGTTTTTAGTAAAAAGCATTTTTGAAGGCAAAATTCTCGTTTCAATTCCATATGCGACATACGGCGGCATTTTAGCCGACGACGAAGACACGGAAAGGCTGCTCTTCGAAAAAGCCCGCGAAATCAGCGTCGAACACGGTGCGGCATATCTCGAACTTCGCAACGTATCGCCCTCGCATCTCGATTTACCGGTAATAGCCCGCTACGATACGTTTATAAAATCGCTGCCGGCTGACCCTGACGACGTACTCAAAGGTCTGCCCAAAAAGGCGCGGGCGGCGACACGCAACGGCCTCAAAATCCTTCAGCCGCGCATCGGCGACGAACTCATGGACGACGTATACGACTTGTACGCTTATACGCTGCGACGGCTGGGTTCGCCGAATTACAGCAGGTCTCTCTGGCGTGAGTTGAAAAACAATTACGGCAAAAACTGCGTGACGCTGGGCGTTTTCGAAGGCGATAAAATGCTAGCCGGCGTCGTGTCGTTCATATTCCGCGACACGATGGTAGCCTACTTCTCCGGCTCACTGCCGCGCGGCATGAAACTCGGAGCAAACAACGTAATGTACGTTTCGCTTATGGAATACGCCGTCAAACAGGGCCTGCGACAGTTCGACTTCAACCGTACCCGCCGAAACAACTCCGGCCCTTACGCATTCAAACGACATATGGGTTTCGAGCCATCGCAACTGCATTACCAGATAGCGTTGAACCGCTCGACGACACTGCCCAATCTGAGTCCGGGCAACAGCGGTTTTTCATTAGCCATCAAAATCTGGCGACACATGCCGCTCTTCGCCACGCGAATAGCCGGCGGCATCGTCACCAGATGGATACCATAAACAGGCCGCCAACCGACAAGACGGTAACGAACCATGAAGAGACTGCTGTACATAGCGCATCGAATGCCGTACCCGCCCGACAAGGGCGAACGCGTGCGTGCGTTCAACGAAATATGCGAGCTGGCCCGAAACGGTTCTGACGTAACCGTAATCGCCGGCAGCGCAGGAGCCGACGATTACGCCAGCGCAAAAAAACTCGCTGAATACTGTTCAGCCGTTGAAACCTTCCCCATAGTCCGTCGCAGCGCACTCGTCCGCGGCGCGTGTTCCTTCATCATGGGCAGGAGCGTATCGGAAGGATATTTTTCATCCTGCATGGCGGGCCGGAAAATAAGACGGCTCGGCCGGTTCGACGTCGCCGTGGGATATTCATCGTCGGTATTGAACCTGCTAATGAAAGCCGACGCCGCCAGACGCATCATGGACATTGTGGATGCCGACTCGGCCAAGTGGGCCGACTACGCATGCAGGACAGCCTGGCCGCTGAAAAAGATTTTCAATATCGAATCATCCAGAGTCGCGCGGCTGGAAAGAAAATGCGTAGAGCAATGTAACGACGTGGTGATGGTATCGCGGGAAGAGGCTGAGATTCTAGGCGACGGCATTCCCAATCTGCACGTGGCAGCCAACGGCGTGGACGCAGATTTTTTCAACCCGTCGCTTCTGTCGCCGATTACGGGACTGGGCGAACACGCAATGGTCTTCACCGGCTCGATGGACTACCGGCCCAACGCCGAAGCCGTCGAATGGTTCGCAACCGAAGTCCTGCCCTGCATCCGCGAAAAATTCGACAACGCCATTTTCGTCATCGTCGGCCGAAATCCCTCAAAAAACGTGCGGGACATGGCGATGATGGAAGGCGTGCGGGTCACAGGCAACGTCGTAGACGTAAGGCCGTACATTCAGGCGGCAGCAGTATCCGTCTGTCCGCTGCATATCGGCCGTGGCATACAGAACAAGGTGCTTGAAGCAATGTCCATGGCTAAGGCGGTGGTGGTGAGCCCGCAAGCCATGAGCGGCCTGGACGTGACGCAGGGCCAAGACGTGGAACTTGCAGAAACGTCTGGTCAATGGGTCGAAAAATTGTTATATTTACTTTCGGAGGCAGACGTTCGAAACATGCTGGGCTATGCCGCCCGGCAGTGCGTTCTGGAGAAGTATTCGTGGCATGCGAGGCTGAAGGATTTTGTCTCGCTCTGCCTCAAGGATGTCGAATGATAGAAAACCGAGTCATAGTCTGTTTCGCCAGCGGTTACGATGCCCCGCCGACGAGCAAACATCACGTGGCGCATATCCTGGCTGAACACAACGTGGTACTATGGGTAAACTATCACGCTTCCCGCACGCCGTCGGCGACGGCTGACGATGCACGCTACATCCTCAAAAAACTTTCGCAGGTTTTCGGCGGCATCAAGGAAATGCGAAAAAATCTTTTCGTTCTGACGCCGCTGGTTCTGCCGTTTCCAGCCAGCAAGGCTGCAAAAAAAATCAACCGGATACTGCTCGGATGGCAGATACGCCGCGCCGTACATCAAATCGCAGCCGGCAGGCCGCTCCATGTGTGGTCTTTCGCGCCGGATGTGGCATATTGCATCGACTCGCTCCATCCGGAAAAGGTCATCTATTATTGCGTCGATGATTTTGCGCATTTTACCGGCTACGACCCGAACCAGGTCAGACGCGACGAACAGGCATTATGCCGCCGTAGCGACCTTGTCGTCGCCACATCGCAGAATCTTTACGACGACAGGATAAAAGACAATCCCAATACGCTGCTTGTTCCACACGGCGTCGATTACAGTCATTTCGCCGCGGCGGCAAACGACGACGCCCCACTGCCGCTGCCGCACGACGTTGCAGAGATACCGCAGCCGCGAATAGGGTTTTTCGGCCTTCTGCGGGACTGGGTCGATATTAAAATGCTGGCGATTATCGCCAGCCGCCGCACTGAGTGGCAGTTTGTGCTGATTGGCGACGCCAATATGAATATTGACGAATATCGAAAATTTCACAACATGCATTTCCTCGGCAGAAAAAGCTATAAAGAGCTGCCTGCATACTGCCGCGCTTTCGACGTGGGCATAATACCGTTCCAAATGAACGAGCTCACCGCAGCCGCCAATCCTATAAAACTTCGCGAATACCTCGCAGCCGGCCTGCCGGTGGTTTCGTCGCCCATGCCCGAAGTCAGACGATACGCAGAAAAAGGCCTTGTGCGGCTCGCGAGCGGCGCGGATGAATTTGAACGGGCTATCGACGCCGCGATAAAAGATTCGCCGGCGATGCGCCAAAAATATTCACGGGCGATGATTGACGAAACATGGCCGGCAAAAATCGAACTCATCTGCGAACATCTCATGAAAGGCGGAAAGTAAATGGGTTCAGGACGGCATCTCAAAAATCTTTCCGCAAGCTGGGTCGGCTACGCCGCGAATTTCATCATATTGATGTACCTTTCGCGGCTGGTGGTTCGGTCACTCGGCGAGGAACTTTTCGGCGTATGGTCGCTGATTGTTTCCGTCACGGGTTACATGGGTCTGGCGGACATAGGCCTGCGTAACGGCCTCGGCCGATTCATAAATTTTTACCAGGGCAAGGGCGAGACGCGAAAAGTCAACGAAGTGATAAGCACGTCGATGACTTTTTTTGTGTTTCTGGGCATTCCGATATTCGTGGCATCATGGTTCATAGGCGAAAATTTCTGCTGGCTGTTTCAACGCAGCGTGCCGCAAAGCCTTGCCGACGGCTGTTTCTATGCAATGCTCCTGACGGGCGCAAATCTGTGGCTGGGATTTCTGGCGTCTCCGTATTCGCTGGCGGTCATCAGCCAGGACCGCTTCGACCTGTTCCACGTCACGAACCTGGTCGTGCTCGGAGTTAGGGCGGCGGGCACTGTGATAGTCATGAAAAACGGCGGCGGCATCGTACAGCTGGCCATGGTGCAGGTGATTTCCAATCTCGTCGCAGTGACGGTGTTTTTCGTCATCGGCCACAGGGTCTATCCGCCGCTTTACGTACGGCCGTCGCTGGCGAACATGTTGCGATTCAAAGAACTTTTCGGCTTCAGTTTCTGGGCGTTTCTGTCGGCTATCGCCACGAAGCTGCTATATTTCACCGACATCATCGTAATAGGCGCAACTATGCACTCGGCGGTATTCGTCACGCTCTACAGCATACCGCTGACGCTTATTGACCACAGCCGCAATTTCGTCGGCCAGGTTACCGAAGTGCTCACGCCTCGCACCATCAAGATGTCCAGCCGCAATGATTTCGCCTCGCTTCAACTGATGCTGAAATGGGGCTCGAAACTTACGATGTTTTTTGCGATACCGTTCTTTACCGGCCTGATGTTTTTCGGGCCCAAATTCATGGCCCTGTTCTGGGGCGAGAAATTCTGGCAGAGCAAGTGGGTGCTAGTGCTGCTGGTAGTGCCGCAATATACCGCCATGGCCGTACGAATCGGCGGCAGCATCATAAGCGGGCTGGGCCATATCAAAGTCGGTGCACTCATAACGCTGCTGCAGGCTGGCATGAACCTCATACTCACGCTGATTTTCATTCTCCTGTGCGGTATGGGAATAGAAGGCGTGGCGTTGGGAACGCTTGTGCCGATGGTCATATTCAACGTAATCATAGCGATTCTCCTGCACAGGTGGGTGCATGGGTCGATTCGCAGATTTTTCACGACGAATGTTCTACGGTGGCTGCTCTCGCTGGCTGGCATGCTGATATTCGGTTACGCGGCGAAAAGCCTGGCTATCGACAGTGCAAAATATTTCGGCGCATTCTGGGACGGCTGGCTGAGATTCGGGTTCGGCCTACTGTTCTATACCGTCGGCGCAATGCTGATTTCGTGGTTTCTCGGATTCAATACGCATGAGCGGGAAATACTCGTCACGGAACTCAGCTCCATACTGCCGTGGAAAAACAAAAGGAAACCGCAATGAAGACGCTGATGATGATATGCCACTATTTCCGACCCGACACCGCCGTCGGCGCCCTGCGGCCATTGCGTTTCGCCCAACATCTCAAAGATTTCGGCTGGCGAGCCGAGATTCTCACGTCAGACAAGGGAAAAACCGACGAAAAAATCTCTGACGACGAGTTTGACGTGACCCGCATAAAACCCTGCGACGAAAATTTACTCGGCATAATGACGCGACCGCTCTATCCGGAATCGCTGAGAAAGAAGGTGCAGGCCGGCCTGCTGTGGCGGACGCGACGATATTTTTCTTTCCCTGACCCGCACACTTTCGTAAACCGATGGTATTGGCCGCTCGTAAAAGAAGCCCGACGACTCATCCGCTCCGGCAACATCGACGCCGTGTGGGTCACCTCGTCGCCGCAGACTTACCTCTGCATCGCCGAAAGACTCGCCAGAGATGCCAAAGTACCCGTAATCCTGGATATGCGCGATGAGTGGACGAACAATTTTTTATACGAATACAAGGGGCTGCGGAATATGATTGCCCGCAGAATCGAAGCGTCGGCGATTCACCATGCCGCCGCCGTTACGCCCATAACGCCGCTGGCGGCAGAAAAACTCCGACAGCGATATCCACTGGACGCGGCAAAAATAACCTGCATACAGAACGGTTTTCACGACGAAGATATCCCGACGGCTCAGCCACGCAACGACGGCAGATTCATGGTCGCCATGATGGGTCAGAGTTATGAAAACCACGCCGAACTTTTCAGTGCAATACGAATAGCCCGCGAACTTGACGCCGATTTTGCGCATCGCTTCATCTTCCGCTGGGTCGGCTATCAAGGCGACGAAAAAGACATTTCAGGCGTGGAACTTTTCCCGCGAGTTCCGCAATGCAACGCATTAAAAATGGTCGCAGCCGCCGACGCATTCTGGCTGGAAGTGCCGGTCAACGGAAACACCGACATTATCATATGTTCCAAAACTTACGAATATCTCGCCATGCGGCGGCCCATCATCGGCACAATGCCCAAAAAAAGCTGCAATGCGGATATCGTCAAAAAAATCTGTAATTGCAGATTCATTTCGTCTCGCAAGCCGGCGGAAATGGCGGAACTGCTGCTCGAATCATTCAATTTATGGAAGGAAGGCCGGCTTGTCGCGGAGGTCAGCGAAGATGCCCTGAACCAGTTCGAGGCAACATCGCTGACGTTAAAGTTGTGCAGCATTCTTGACGATATAACAGATACCGGAGGTTGACCCGAAGAGACTGTATCTTCTAGCAGAGGACGTTGATGAAGATTATAGTGGCATGTTATACCGATCTTCGCAACGGGGGAGGCGGAGCGACCGTAGCTAAAAATATCGCAGTCGCATTGAAATCCCGCGGCTACCACGTGGCCATGCTGTCGCGCGCAGACAGTGCGGATAAAACCGGCTGCGATGAATACGAATCCATACCCGTGGAATATTTTTATGCGCCATCGGGAAAATTCTGGCGCGTACCGTCAATCGGCCGAAGCTCGCGCATAGCCAAAGTGCTGGCCCGGCATGAAAAACCGGACGTATTCGTCGGCGTATCCGTTTATATGATGAATGCCGCCCAAAAAGTCTGGCCCGACGTAAGGCGGGTATTCCTGTTTCCGTGCCTGCTGATGCACTGTCTTAAATTCACGAATCCGCAGCCGGATTTCTGGGCACGGCTGGACAGATATTCGATAGGTTTTCAGGAAAGAAAAGCTCTCCTGAACAGCGACAGAATCATTTTTCAAAGTCCAGTAATGCTGAAGGACGCAATGTCGCTGGCCTCTTTCGACGAAGACAAGGCTGTCATATGTCCTCACGGCAGCGTACACGCCGGTCGCCTGCCCCGCGCTACCCGCAGTGAAATGCGCGAAAAACTCTCCACCCCGCAAAACGCTTTCCTGATGCTCTGCGCCGGCAGTCTCGATGCCAACAAAAATGTGGGTTGGATTATAGAGTCGCTCGCCAGGCTGAAACGCGATGACGTATGGCTGTGGATTGCCGGCGACGGCCCACAAAAAGCGGAACTGCTAAAAAAAACAGCGAAACTCGGACTTGAAAAAAGAGTTCAATTCCTGGGACAACGAGACGACATGCCGGAGCTGTACGGCGCAGCGGATCTGTTCATACACGCCGCATGGTACGATGCATTACCTTTCGTATGCAGCGAGGCAATGAGTTTTGCCCTGCCGGTATTAGGCCCTGAAAATCATTGGCCCAAAGTCACAAGCTCAATGGAATACATGATTAACGACAAAAGACAAGGCTGGTTATACGACCTTGAGAACCCCGACGGGCTATACAACGCTATGCGCATAGCCATTGAAAACAGAGAAAAACTCCCCGAAATGGGCAAATCAGCACAAAAAAGAGAACATATTATACTTAATTGGAACAATTACGTAAACGCAGTCGAAGGAGCATTTAGATGAGAATAGCCCTCGATGCCAGGACGATTTTTGCGGCAAATCGTCGGGGGACTGGAAAAAATCTTATAGACCTTTACTTGTATGCGGCAAAGGCACGGCCATCGTGGGAATTCGTCATGATTCATCGCGACAGGCATGAGCCGAATCCTTTTGAAGGTATTGCGAATATTCGACAAAAAACCGGTGAAATCATCGGCGATCGCTGGAATGTGTGGCTGCACGTACGTCTGCCGCTGCTCGCCAGGGCGATAAATGCCGACGTACTGCACTGCCCGGCTAACGTTTCTCCGTATCTGCCGATGATTCCGATGATTCTGACCGTACACGATATCATTCCAATGCACTGTCCCGACAGGAGATACGCGAAATGGTGGCGGAAAAACGTAGCTCGCGGCATTAAGCGGGCCCGACTGGTTTTTACGCCGAGCGAATTTTCCAGGCAGCAGATACTCAACGAATTCGGCGATTTTGCCGATAAAATTGTAGTGAATCACTGGGCGCCGGACACCGGCTGCCGGTTCATCGAAGACGCCGCCGAACTGACTAAAATTCGCGAAAAATACGCACTGCCGGCTGGCAGACGTTTTTTCCTGTCGTTCGGTGCACGCGACGGACGAAAAAATACGCATCGAATCATCGAGGCATGGAAGAATCTGCCGGCTGAGTTGAGAAACGAATTCAGCCTGCTGATAGTCGGCCTTAACAAGCCGGCCATGCAGGAATTCTCCGTGCTGCTCGACGATTACAGGATTCGGCAAAGTTGCATTCTGCATGGTTTCGCACCGGAGGAGGATATATCTGCGCTCCTCAGTGCCGCAGATGCCCTTTGTTACGTATCGCTGTATGAAGGCTTCGGTTTGCCGATACTGGACGCATTCACCTGCCGTACGCCGGTACTGGCCGGCAATGCCACGTCGCTGCCGGAAGTTGCCGGCGATGCCGCTGTCTTCGTGGACCCGCAGGATACCGACGCCATAACTCACGCCATGAGAAGAATTATGACCGATGCCAGCCTGCGGGAATCACTCGTCGACAGAGGCCTTTCGCAGGTAAAAGAGTTCACGTGGAACAGGTGCGTAGAAAATTACGTTACCGCCGTCGAAACGCTGGTAATGAAATGACGATTGCGAGTATTGATGACAGATAAAAATAAATTGAGATTCGATTGCCGGCATTTCATAGGCGACAGGCCCTGCAAGTTCCGAACCGTCTGCACTTGCGAACATTACGCTCCGGTCGGCAGACGCATACTGATTATCAAGCTGGGCGCACTGGGCGACGTGGTTCGCACGGCATGTCTTCTGCCGACGCTCAGAAAAAAATATCCTGACTCTCAGATAACATGGGTTTCCCGCGACAACGGCGTACGCATACTCCAGGGCCATCCGATGATAGACCGTCTGTTCGAGTTCAACGCCGAAAACGTGTTTCCGCTTTTTTACGAAAAATTCGACATGGTTTTATCACTCGACAAAGAACGCCAGCCAGCCGCCCTCTGCAATGCCCTCAACTCGCCTGACAAACGCGGCATGATACTAGGCGAGTACGGCACGGCCACATACGCCAACAAGGAGGCTGAATATTATTTCCGCCTCGGCGTGGATGACGACCTTAAATTCCGCAAAAACGTCAAAAGCTACCCTCAGCTCATACATGAAGCCATCGGCCTTGATTACGACCATACGCCTTATGAACTGTATTGCAGCGAAGAGGACGTACGGCAGGCTCGCGAGACGCTCGTAACTGTCCGCACCACGGGCATGCCGGTCATTGCGCTTAACGTGGGCTCATCCCGCACATTCGCGAACAAGGCTCCGTCGCGGGAAAAGTGGGTCGAAATCGCCAGGCGCATGATAAACATCGGCTGGCAGGTAGTCCTGCTGGGCGGCCCGGATGAAGAGACGGACAAGGAATGGATAGCCGACCATCTGGGCGGCAAAGCCTTCAGAACGCAATCCGACAATTCAGAAAAACAATTCGTCGCACTGATAAGCTGTTGCGACATGCTGATAACCGGCGATACGCTGGCCATGCACGTGGCAATTGCCCGCCGGATACCGCTGGTGGTTCTCTTCGGCCCGACGTGCCCCCAGGAGATAGAACTTTACGGCCTCGGCGAAAAAATTGTTTCCACACATCCATGCGGCCCGTGTTACAGACGCACGTGCGATATCAAGCCCAACTGCATGGACGTCATAGACAGTGGCATGATAATAGAAACAGCCGGCCGTGTCATGGACAGGTGCGGCAGAAAACAGAACCGTCTGCAATAGGTTGATTCTATATGCGTTGGATGTTTGTTACAACACGGTATCCATGGCCTCTTGCGAACGGCCTGTGGCTGAGATTGTTCAATATCGCAAAAGAGTTATGTCAACTCGGCGATACCGTGGCGGTGACGAGTTTTCCGCCTGAGACGGACTTCAACGGCATGTTCGAACAGAGCGGCGCGATTTTTCTCCCAACTGACTCCAGTCAGCGGAAAGATAAAGGCCCCGGCCGTTATATGATGAGTCCTTTCATATTCGAACAGTCATTGGCCAAGGCTGTCGATTTCCATTCGCCGTATTACGACGTAACAGTGCTGGCCGGGCCGGGCACTCTGCAATATTCACCTGAAGCCAGAAAATCACCCTACGTCCTGGCTGACCTCATAGACGACCCGATTCTGGAATATCGCCGCCGGAACATAACCAGCATGAACGTCAAGCGATTTTTCCAACAGGTCAATTTCATCGCCCGTTATCCGCGATACGAACAGATGTTCCTCGAAAAGATTGACATGTTCACACTGGTTTCGGATTATGACGCCACAAGTTTCAAGGAGCGCAACCCTGCGACGGAGGTCATGGTCTCGTCGAACGGTGTGGATGCTGAATATTTTGCACGGCCCTCAGGATACGTAAAATCCCCAAGCCGGCCGAAAGTGGTGTTTCTGGGCGTAATGGACAATATCAACAATATCCTCGCTGCGGAATACCTGGTGAAAAAAATATTGCCGTACATTGTCGAAAAATGTCCCGAAGTACAGATACAGCTCGTAGGCGCAAATCCTGTTGAAGATGTACTAGCGTTAGACGGTTACAACGTACAGGTAACCGGCACGGTCGACGACGTCAGACCTTTTTTATGGTCTGCCGACGCGGTATGTCTGCCGATGGTCTCCGGCACTGGAATAAAGAACAAACTCCTGGAGGCATGGGCCAGCGGCACGGCTGTGGCGGCGACGCCCATGGCCGTCGAAGGCATTGACGTAAGAGACGGCGAAGACATATTAGTGCGGGAAAATCCCAAAGAACTCTCGCAGGCGATACTGGAGTTGCTGTATAATGACACACTCAGGCAGAAGCTGTCGGCGAGAGCTCTGCTTGCAAGCAGAGCGTTTAACTGGCATATGGTGGCGGCACGGCTGAGGGAGGCGGTATGTCCAGAAAAATACTCAGCCCTGCTGGATGAAGGCCAGTAGATTCCGCCGGCCTGGCCGGTATGGATTTCTGAAACGGAATAATGAATTTTCTTTGCGGATTTTAAAAATGGGTATACGCGACATACTCATGACACTTCTTGGCTGGGGTTGCATACCTGTTGCGCTGATGGATGCGTATTACGGGCTGCTGGCGTATTGCTGGCTGAGCCTCATGAAACCTCAGTCGCTCGTATGGTCTTCATCGGTACAGGAAAACCGTTTCGTGCTCGCCACGGCGGTCTGCATGCTTGTGCGAACGCTCACAACGCCTCTGCCGTGGTGGCGGCCCAAGGGGCCGGCTGTGTGGTTTCTGCTGTTCTGGATATGGATGACGATATGCGGTTATCTCTCGCCCAACCGCCAAGCCGCAATGGAATTCGTCCTGAAATTCACGAAAATCGCCATCGCCCTGATGCTCATTACCGGCCTTGTCCGCACAAAGGAGCAGTTAAAGCAGATGGTCATTCTTCTGGCGATGTGTCCGGGCATATACGCCATCCGGCTGGGCCTGTTTCTTCTTCGCGGCGGCGGCGTAACGCATAACGGCGGCCCGCTGGGCATGGACAACAACGACACGGCTCTTTTCATCGCGATGGGCATACCGATGCTGCTTTTCGCATCGTATGAAGTTCAGCACAAGTGGGCCAGCCGAGGGTTGAAAATCACCGCACTGCTGGCGATACCGGCGATTATTTCCGGCGCAAGCCGCGGCGGCATGCTGGCCATGAGCATAGCCGTCGCCATCACGCTATGGCGAAAATTCGGCTTTATCAAAATGATTCTCGGCACACTCGTGCTGGGGGTGATAGCACTCGTGATAATACCGCAGGCTACGCTGGAGCGGTATATGACTATCAAGTCGTACAAACAGGATGAATCGGCTATGGGCCGCATATGGGCGTGGCAGGTCGCCAGAAAGATGGCTGACAGAAATCCGCTCTTCGGCATAGGCCTCGGCCAGACGCCTTTCATCAAACAGTATCCCAAATACCAGGTTCACGAAGAAGACCATCCGCACGTAGCCCACAGCGTGTGGTTCACCACCATGGCAGGGTCGGGTTACGTAGGACTGTTTTTCTATGTAATGATGCTTACATCCGTACTGTTGATGACGCGAAAGATACGAAAACTCACGGAAAAGGGTCTGCCGGACGGCAAAAACAGCTGGGCGTGGCATTACGCCGCAATGATAGAAGCCACCGTCGCCGCATTTTGCGTCGGCGCCACATTTCTCAGCCAGGTCGGCTTCGAATACGTTTACGCCATATGCGTCCTGACGACGGCATTGTGGTGGGTCACGCAAAATGAACTGTCGCTGGCGGCGAATCCGCTTTCTACGGGCGATATGAGACAAAAGGAGAAGAAAAATGTCGGACTTTATCCGCTGCCGGCCTGACGGCTCGCAAGCCGCGCTTCGCGCGGTTCTAGTCGTGGATACATTGTGTTCAGGCGGCAAGGAGAGGGTCGTGGCTCTTCTGGCATCGGGGCTGGCCGCCAGCGGCTGTGAAGTGGCGGTCATCACGCTTCGCCGCACAGGCACGCTGGGGCTGGAACTCGCCAGCCGCGGCATATGCGTCGTGGAAATCGATTCCAGCCGCAGGTTCGATATGCGCGCAATTCTTCGAATAAGGCGTTTTCTGAAAAATTTCAGGCCCGACGTAATAAACGTACATGACCGAGCTTCGCTGGTTTACGTCAGCGCGGCCAACAAAGGGCTTGCCGGCCGGTTAATAATGACGTGTCACGGCCTTCTTGGCGGCCGCAATCACGCGAGATTCGATGAATTATGGGCCAGCCGGCAGGTAGACGGCGTAACTGCGGTTTCCAGAGATGTTGCCGGTGCGTATGTGAAACTCCTGCAACTGCGGCCGATTGTCAAAATAATCGAAAACGGTATTGAACCGGCAAGGGTGAACAGGGACGGCGGCGCAGCCCTCAGAAAAGAACTCGGCATAGACAATGACGACATGATGCTGCTGTCGGTCGGTAACGTGAAACCGGAAAAGGGTTACGAAGATCTCATCGCCGCAGCCCAAATCCTCAGCCGCCGAAATCTGCCAAAAAAATTACGTTTCATCGTTGCAGGCAATATCGCGGATGAGAAGTATTACAACCAGTTGCAGGCCATGCTCGCCGATGCCAACCTAGGCCAGACGGTGAAATTCGTCGGTGGGAAAGCGGACATCGACACGTATTATTCGGCGGCAGACGTATTTGTCATGTCCAGCCGCAGCGAAGGTCTGCCGATGGTTCTGCTGGAGGCCATGTCTGCCGGCCTGCCTTCGGTGGCGACGGCCGTCGGCGGCATTTCACGGGTAATCGGCGACGACTGCGGCCTGCTCTGTCCGCCGGCTAAGCCGGAAATGCTCGCCGCCTCAATCGAACTGATGTGCGTCGATTCGGAACTGCGACGAAAAGTCGGCCTCGCCGGCAGACGCAAAGTGCTCGAAAAATATTCGTCATCCGTAATGACGCGTGCATACATGGACTATTTTCAGAAAATATCGCGACACTGCGAATATGGGGTGGTCATGGTCAGTCCGGCACTGCCGCTCGAAGGCGGCATGACAAGCGTGTCGGAATCCCTCATCGAGGGGCTTGAACATCGCATGACCGTGCGAGGCATAAACAGCGGCAAACTTACGCCGCAGCATCGTTCCATTTTCAGAGGCCTCGCCGCACAAAGGAATCTCAGGCGGCAGATGTTGAAAAATATACGGCGGATGGAGAATTGCATCTGTCACATTCACACGTGCAGCGGCATGAGCTTTTGGCGCGATGCGTGGCTGGCGGCGGCAGCCGGCCAAGCAGGCGCAAAAGTTCTGTTGCATATCCACGGCGCAAGATTCGATTCGTTTATGGGCGAACTCGGCTGGATGATGAAGCGACGAGCCGGAAAAATTCTCAGCCGCGCCGACGGCGTAATAACGCTAGGCGAAACGCTCAGGTCGAAATATTCAGCCTTGCAGCCGGACGAAAACATCAAATGGCTGGTCGTGCATAACGGGGTAAAAATCCCAGAAAAAACCGCAGACGGCGGCAGCGGGAAATTCCTTTTCCTGGGCAATTACAGCCGCCGAAAAGGTGCAGCCGACCTTATAAAAGCACTAGCCGTCACCCGCGACGGCGGCAACGCGCTCTGCGCAAACATCGCCGGCATTGAAACGCAACAGGGCCAGATGAAACAGTTGCAGAATATGATTGACGAACTCGGCATTCAAAAACAGGCGACACTCACCGGCCTGCTCAGCGGCAATCCGAAATATGAAGCGATAACGACGGCTGAAGGTTTCGTCCTGCCGAGTTACAACGAAGCCCAGCCAATGGCCATACTCGAAGCCATGGCTGCCGGCCTCGTCGTCGTCACCACGGCAGTCGGCGATATACCGTCGGTAGTGCGTAACGGCACGGACGGCCTCCTTGTTGCGCCTGGCGACGTAAACGCGCTCGCCGCAGCGATGTTGAAACTCTCGCAGGACACCGCAATGCGACGAAATATGGCCAACAGCGCCAGACAACGGGTCGCTGAAAGATATTCGGTCGAAGTCGTCACGAACGACCTTATAAAAATATACGACAATCTGCTCGGAGCCGGAAAATGACACCGTTCATCGCCGGCAGAGTCATATCGCCGCTTCTCGAATTCTCGCTGAGGCGTAATACGTTCGGTATTGCGCGGCAGATGGAAAAAACGCAATGGCTAACGACGCAGAAGCTTCGTGACATTCAGCTCGAA
>Ga0116171_10003472_pt1 | contig 14570 bp, 23 predicted proteins | sample AD_JPNHW2_MetaG_FD_89798 | JGI IMG/M metagenome (GOLD analysis project Ga0116171, IMG submission 89798) | Active sludge microbial communities of municipal wastewater-treating anaerobic digesters from Japan - AD_JPNHW2_MetaG | ecosystem: Engineered > Bioreactor > Anaerobic > Digestate | place...
ACACAAGAATAGCCTTGAACATCTTTGCTGTTGCTACGATGTCGATGTGGGCACACGAGCTAGGTTGGGGTGTGCCAGCAAGCTGGACCTTCCCATCCGTGGTCAGGTAAGGCCAGAGTCGTTTCATTTGTTTTTGTAACCTCCTAGGTTTGGATAATGGAGGTAAGCATTTTGCTTCTGCTGAATAAGACTAATACAAGTCCTAAAAGCAGACCCCATGGACCAAAGACTAGGTAACAAAAAACATTAAGGATCAAATAGGCAAACAAGTCAAGCAAGTACTTTCTTGAGTGCCTCCCTGATTCCTTCTGGTTTGAATTGAATAGATAGCTCTGTTCCAATTTGGATTAACCTCCAGACAAGGACGATAAGAATTGCCATGAGTAGAATACTCAGACAAGTCAGGGCAAGTAATAAAGTCATTTGACGGACAACCTCCAAACGACCCAAATAATGTATAGTACACCCAACGGTGGGCATACAATGCAAAGGATGATTGTCAAAGCTAGTGAACAAAATGCAATGCCACAGCTCTCGCCAAAGCTATAGAGTTCACCATTATATTTGCTCATTGTTTATTCCCCTAATGTACCACTAAGCGGGTGATGTCACCCGTTAACCGGGTGGACCACAATGATGAAGTTGAGAGAGTTAGGGTGTTTAGGACAACAGGTACACCCTAAACCTGTTTGCTTGGAGAGGTGAAATGGACGGATTAAACCGTTTGTGTTTTGGGCTTAGTAAAGACTGCCCAGATACTGTAGAACAGGGCAGTGAGCAGAGTAGAACCTACTCCACCTAGCATGACTATTGTACCTTCTGCACCAAACAGAAGACCCAAGAACCATGACAGGGCAAACGAAAAGCAGATGGCTAGAAAGCCATACTTCTTTACAAAGGTTTTCATCCAAGCTAGTTTGAAGACCATGTAGATTTCAATAGCTGCACTGATTAGTGCAAGTAGAATTGCTGTTTCAAGAATCATCGTGCCACTCCAAAGGCGTTGTTGAAGAGAAAGACTGCAACAGACTGCATCTTTGCAATCATCTCAAGGACGGCCAGGATGACCACTATTGCCATGAAGGCCAATGCCCCCCACCAACCCCATAGCATGAAAGCAAAGAGGGTTGTTACGTAGATTGCTACCACACTTAGTAATAAGTTAAGGTACTCAATAACGGTCAAGAACAGAGTTGGTTTGTACTCTGGAACATCGTTCAAGTAATCCTCTGTTTTCTTTGGGGGGGTTATTGCTCCAGGAGGATAGTAAGTTGCTTCAGGGTCCATTTAATTACTCCTACTTAAAGTGTCTCTTAGCCTTGGCATAAAGATCATTAATGTCTCTGCAAAGGTCTTGAAGGGTCTCATTGACCAGTTGTCTTTCAATAGGATTATTAGAAGACTTCTGTGCAATGAATGGAATGTAGTCTTGGACTGCAATGAGTCTCTGGCCCACTCTGTTGAAGGTTCTTTGAGAGAAGCCTCCATCAGATTGAATGGCCCCTTCTTCGATCTTAGTGATAAGATCAAGTAGTGAGTCACAGGTGATTTTGATAAACTCATTAAAGTCATCCAGTTCTGTAGAGCCTATAAGGGCCATAACTTGATTGTTCTTTGTTATCATTTTTACCTCTTAGCAAGGTAGAGTTCCATTAGGTTACTGAGGTAATCTAAGTGATCAAAGAGTTGTTTAGCTTCTTTTACCAAATGGCCTACAAGCCTTTGGTCAGTTAAAAGAAGTCTATCCCCTTTGTTCGATTGATAGAACTCTTGAGTACAGGCATAAATGCTTTTCTGTAGTTGAAGGTGATCCTCAGACAGTTGCTTTCTGTCTGAGATATTTACTTTGGGTGAGAGGTACTTATCATAATCAGTCTTAAGTAAGTTAAGCTGATCAAGTACCTTAGCCATTCTAGCCTCCATTGTTTCCATAGTCTACTAATGGAGTCTGTCTGCTTTTAGCTGTTGGTAAACATGCCAAAGCATAAGCAAGATGACAGTTGCTATCAGTGTCCAGACTATGTAGTTTAAAGCCATCAGGTAAATCATTTTATTTCTCCAGCAGGTCGAGTCGTGTGGATAGTCGTCAGTAACTCTTCAAACTTTGAACAAAGCTTGTTGTAGTTAGCTTCAAGCTTTTGTAGAAGAGTTTCTGCTAAACCATATCTTTCTGTTACATGTAGAAAGACTGAGTGTACGTTTCTGAAATCCTTAGCTTGGTAAGCTAGAGTTCTCTTAAGTTCAAACCTTTTCCTTCCAGTCAAATGTAGACAATAGTCAGGTGAGAAGACTTTCTCTGCCTCAGCCAAACCTAGATCTATTTCAACTAGGTATTCTGTGTAGACATCAACAGCTTGTTCCTTGTGACTTAATGGCATAAGTACTCCTCCTCACAGACTGCTGATTGTGCTGATTTAAAAACTTCATAATGCCAGTCGTCAATACTAAGTGCTGGGTATTGCTTAGGATCATCTAGGTTAGGATGAACCCAATCAGGACCATCTACTAAGTAAAACTTCAAGTAGTGCATGAGGTAGCTTTTCTGCTCCTCCAAGTCTCTGAACCAAAAGAGGTTATGGTCATAGACAAACATTACGGTCCCACATCTTTCTTGATAGATAGGATGAAACCTAATGGCATGAGATGTCTTTGTAGCCTGACCTACAGAGGTCTGCTTCAAGTTTGTAACAAACTCGAAGAACTTGTTGTTCCTCAGGTGTAACGTACTATTCAATGTTCAGCTCTCCTTTGTTTCCAGTTTCCCTTAGAGAAACTTTCTTGTAGCCAGTTTCTGTCAAAACCCAGCTACAATTAACACTAGCAGCATTCACGAATTTCACAAAGCTATCTTTGTAGATTCTAACTGAACCTCCAAAGTAGGCAACTTCTAATTGACCAGCATCAATCCATCTACGGACTGACATGAGGTGAACTCTGCAAACAGCAGCAGCCTCATTAAGAGTTAGAAACTCAGAAGGTGAATTTAAAAGAGCCTCCAATGAATTGAAGGTAGAAACTACCCTATGTTTTTCCATAAAACCTCCTAATTCAAAGACTCGATAGAGAAAGGACCTGAGTTAAGAAAAACAGAACAAGCAGACAACTCCAAAAGTTTCCTAGCAAGTCCATGTGTTTTCATTAAACATCTCTCCTACAGTCTCTAACTCAGTTACTACCAAAAGATCGGATTAAAGTTACCTGGAAACCAAAGCTTTGAATCGGCTTAAGTGTGAACAGAGATTTTTTTTTTCTGTATCTTACCTACTTCCTCAAAGTTTAGATGGGGGGACCCCTTTGTTAGTTAGACTTACTCCGTGTGGGGTTTCAGTCTAGTTCTAACTTAGGGGCCCCATTACAGCCCATAGTAGGAGATAGGGCTGTCAAAAAACTTTAAATGTATAGGCGGAATTTAATTTCTGAGAAGGGGCTTTATTAGCCCCTCTCGCTCTATTCCTTAGTTAACCTTTATTCGTCTCTCCATTTGAAGACACCATTCACTTTGGAAATGGTGTTGTGGTCGGGACATCTTTTGTGGGTTTGATGCTCCTGACCCAAGTAAATGAAGACAAGGAGTTCTTGTGGGGGATCGATTGGATCTGAAGACAAGTTAGGTTCAGAATTGAATAACTCTACTATAACCTTCCTTTGCTCTTCAGTTAGTTTTCTTGATGGATTGACTGTAAAAAAGTGGTCGAAGCTTGGCTTTCCATCAAGTGCTAACTCGTATGCAGCATACGGTACAGCTATAGGTGTAGCCTTTGTATTGTAAGTGATTTTGCAGTATCGAGTAAGGCTTACTCTACCCTTCCAAGTGCCTACGTAAGGCTTGTTGTAGAGAGTTACACTTCCATCTGTTTCCAGATCATAGTGACTGAATAGAGAGTTAGAAGGTAACTTTACCTTCTTCCTGCTTATACGAGGTTGTTCCATTTGACTCCTAGACTGACTAGACCAATAGTGATCATTGCCGAGGTTACTGACTCAAAGAGGGCCTCGTAAAGAGGCTCAGTAGATGCATCTGTCCATTGCTCCTTTACGTTGCCTACAGTAGTTGTAGCAGGGTCAAACAAACAGGTTGGGAACTTAGAGACTCTCAGGTTAAGGTCTTCTCCTAACCAGAGACAGACATAGGCTGAGCCCTGCTTGTCTAGGAAGATCATGTCTCCTGAGCATAGAACACTGAGTGCTTTAGAGTACTGAGGCTCCCACTCTGCCTTGAAGGTCAGTGTGTAGTCTACAGCCTCTACACGATTCTTAGTTGCAATAAGACATTTCTCAAAGTGCTTATTGTCAGGTTCTAACATTATACAGATTCCTCTATAGTCCTTCTTTCCCATTTTGTTTTCCCCACTTATTGTTTAATAGGAGCAAGTGAATACGCTGAGGTAGTGCCCCTTCGGTCTGGTTTAGGCCGACCAAAAGGGGGGAGCCTGCCCCCTTTTCTCTTCAGGAACAGACTCCCAATTAACTTACTTGGCCACCTTCTTCTTGAGTTTGGCCAATACTTCTTCGGCTGTCTTGACTGTGCCTTCGGCCTCTTTTTCAGCTTCTGGCTTCCTTGCAAAGCCACTTGGGGCGGCCTGCACATTAGCCATTTGAGCACCAGACTGTATTGCTGATTGGCTCAACGGTACCTTGGTCTTCCAGACTCTGAGGTTCTCGATGAGTTGGATTTCTTCTGGAGAAGAGTCTTCAGTAATGGTGATTCCATGCTCACCTTCAGCGTCAAGGAGCTGAATCAGAGCCTCAATCTGGTCCCTGAGTCCATTGAGTCCTGCAGGAGAGTCATCAATGTTCTGACTTGTCTGCTGACGCTGGGTCGTTGGGTTCATGAACATGGATGCAACTCTCGGACAGAAGTTGTCCATATTGGTGTTTGGTACAGCCAATCTGAACCTGAGAGAGCCCTGAGCACCCGTTACAAAGGTTGCGTTGACACTGAACATGGCCTTTTCACCAGTGTCCTCATTGAGGACATACTGGCCATCTTCATTGACCAGAGGGTTGCCTTCTGGGTCAGGAAGGATATACTTACCGTAGACCTGAATGTTGGCAGAGTCAAACTCTGAGCCTGGATTGGCTCCAAAAACGCTGACTGCTCCTTCAGTCGTTCTGAAAATGACCTTGGTGGTCATGAATGGAATTCGTTGGCCAATGGAACTTGGCTTGGTTGGAGTTTCAAGGGTGGAAGCCCCTACCTGCTTGAAGCAAAGCTGTTCGACTGGCATCTCAAAAGCAGAGGTGCTTTTAGCTTTGGTTGCGTTGGCGATTTTCTGAAGTAGATTTGTGCTCATGTTAGATTCCTAGTAGTTAGATTTGGTGAGGGGCCTCCTCGGTCGGGAACTGCTTACTCAGTTACAGTTACGGTGTCAGTTGGCCTTGGCTTGTTGCGGTGAAGCTTTTCTGAGATGTGCTCCACAGTGGCCTTTCCCTTAAGCAAGAGAGAGTCTCGCTTTAGGAAGACAATTATTCCTAGTGCGAGAATGACTGCTAAGGTGAAGAGACAGACGAAAAGTGTCATGATCGTTCTCCTTGAGGATTGGATTTCCTCAATCTAACCCTGAATGCCACCTTACCCAGCCCAACAAAAAATAGGGTGGGGAGCAAGGTTCCTCTATTACTATGAAGGTGCAGAGTTAATCTACACTTTCCTCAGTTTTAACACAGTCTTTGGATTCAGTCAGCCTAGGCAAAATGGCCTCCGGGAGAACCGAATTACATTTCTGTTGAGAAAGACAGTGTTTAGAGTTTGAACCCTACTCCCCACACCTGTTGTGTTGGGGACTTTGTGGTGACTGGTGGGCCTTTAGACCCACCTAAAAACTCTAAATTTCACCTATATATTTAAGGTTTCACCTTTATATTTATGTTTTCCTCCTATGTGTCAGAGAGTTTCTATGTCTGGGATGTAGATTGGGAACTCTCCCAAGAACACCTGACCAAATGAATGGATGGTGTCAAGGTACTCGTCCTGTTTCTCTACCCATTTCATTTCCCCTAGACCAAGGGCAGTGTAATCTACTGCATACTTGGTGCCGTCCATTCCTCTGAGAATGTCAGTGCCTAGACCCTGAACAGTGTTCTCAGAAGGAATACCTGACCTTCCAAATTCCCAGTCTAGGACAAGGGCTTTCACCTTGTGGCCATGGACTAGGATTTCTGTCTCTGTAGCCTCTTTACAGAAGGTGTGGAGACAACCCTTAGCCAGTAGTTCCTGGAAGGGGATTAGAAGGTCTATGGGGGTTTCGTAGCCGAGTCTAGCACCAAGTGAGAACTCTGGAATAGCCTCAGTAACTTGACCGATTCTTCTGGGAATGAACTTGTTTCCACAAGCATCAACTACCTTCGGAACCAGTGCAGTGAGCCTTGGCTTAGCCAGGTGGATTCTACAGAGTTCTCCATGGATATTGTAGGTATCCTTGGCCTCTGCATCTGGGTGGTCACTGCCCACTATTCTGGCCTGGAAGACCTCAGCTCGAAGCTTGTCTATGCCAGTCTTAGTAATCCAGGGTTGACCTGTGGCACTAGAGTCCACAATGGCAACTCTGAGGTTGGCTGAGTGAGTGGTTCTGACTTGCTGAGACCGAGTCTTCCCTGCTCTTGCATAGGCACAGCCTAGAGGAGCAGTGAGTGGTCTATTGTCCTCATCAGTGAGCAGGCACTTTCTAGCCTCAGGGTTCTTACCTTTGGCACCTACCCAGTTGAAGGGCATTCTTGAGGCTTGAGCAAGTTTGATTTGCTCATCCATATCATCAGTCCAGAACCTGAGAACCACTGTGGATTCAATGAGGTTCTGAATATGGTCTGAGTAATCAGCACCATTGGTGTTGCTTCCTCTCACATTGTCTCCGAAGACTGAGAAGTACTCGAAGAGGTTTCTGTGAAGGATAGCTCTCTTGGTAGAGAACTTGTCCAGGAAGAACTCATGGGTATTCCAGTTCCTCCAGTCACCCATGCTTGGCCTTGAGACGACTAGTTCTTCAATGTGACCGAACCAGTCTGCCATGCAGGTAATTGGGTGGACTAGGATGTTATTGATGCTGTCCCAGACAGGGTAGAGAATGGCGGCTTCACAGAACTCACCATCTCTCTTCTCATCTATTCCAGCAACCTTGTGCCACTGGCCGTCCTTACCGGGGGCCTGAAGGTAGATTTGGACTGCTGGTACTCCACTTGCGTGGGGGATCTCTCTGACTTGCAGAGCTCCAATTTCAATGAGTCTGGAGATTAGAGTGAAGTCGTACCTGGTTGGACCAGGAGTTTCATTCTCTTCGTCAGCAATCTGCTCTCCAGTAGCATTCCTGAACCACTTGTCTGAAACAGGACAAATGGTAAGGAGCTGGTAGAAGAACTTGGAGAGGTCCTTCCTGAAGAACACCCAGTTGATTGCCCTTCCATTCAGAGCTGTAACTCTGTTGGGGGCTACAAATGGGTAGATAGGCAGGCTTCTCTTTCCATCAGGTCCTATGGAGGGGACTCTGTTGAAGGTGAGGCCAGTTTCCTGGAAAGGCAGAGTCTCTGTGACAAGGCCTACAGCAGCCTCTCCAGTGTGCTCTTTCTTTCGAGAGAGCTTAAGTCTGCCTTCTACAGCCAGTCTGCGGACAGGGTCCACGTACATGTCACTGAGGGCGTCCCAGAGCTTCTTTCCCTTGCGGAGGGAGAGCTCCCAGACGTTGAGCTGGGTTGTGACAAGGCCAACCTGAGGGTCAGTCCATAGGTCTCTAACCTTGTCCCAGTCTGTGACTGAGTTCAACTGATCATAATAATCAGTTACGACCTCAAGACTGGTCTTCTTGTCAATACTAGCATTCTCATTAAGAATGCTAGTAGCCTTCTTGACAGTGAAGTCAGAGAAGGAGTCCTTGGGGAAGGACTTAGCTGGTTGAAGCAACACGGTTTCTCTAGTCTTGGGGTAGATCCTCCAGACTACAGGAACCTGAAGCTCCATGAAGGACCGGGTCCTCATTTTCCAGGTCTTAGGGTGAAGAAGCCTCTCGATGGAAAGGGAGGCTGGGAGAAGAAGGGAACAAAGATCCCCATCGTGGTCTTTGTCATACTGACTTGCCCAGAGAGAGTTAACAATTACTCCCTCCTGACTGAGCCAGTACTGACCCCAGGGAATAGTCCCTGAGCCCAGTATTCTGACTCTCTGCCAAGCTGGGAACCTGAAAGAATACAAGTTCAGAACAGCTCTCAGGCACTCATGCCCGATGGTGTTCAGGGCATGTTGGAACGAGGCTGCGTTTCGGTTCCTGAGAAAGAACCTGATTGCAGTGACATGAGGAGGCTCAACAGGTCTCTCCTCTCCATCAATTAGCCTAGACCCAGTGAGGGGGTTCGGCTGATAAGGGACTTTCATCCCTTCAACTTCCCAATACGAGTAGTTACTTCTTTCCATTGCTGTTCTCCTTGCTAGCCTTAGCGGCGGCCTTAGCTTCTCGTTCGGCCTGAGCCTGAGCCTCCCTAACTTCTTTCTCTTTCTGGAAGGAAGCCTTCTGTGCTGCGGCTAGCTCATTGTAGATCTGCCCAGCAACATTCATTAGGTTGAACTCAGGCTCACCTATGTTGTCCAAAGCTCCCCCCTCTGTTGCGGCAGAGAATGCCTCGGTTAGGCCAGTGAGTCTCTGAGCCTTCTTTGCCGCTATGCGGCTTTTCAGTAAATCATAGCCGAGACATCCAAGGATGACAAGGCAGACGATGAGTACGCAATTAACGAGCAGTGACAAGATTTTCATTTTGATTCTCCTACGAACAAAAATGGGCCAATTCAGCCTTGGTTGCAAGGCTGCCCAGCCCAGGAGAGAGGGATTTAGGCTCTCTCCAGGAAGAGACTATCTACCGGGGGCTACTGAAGCTCTCCAGCTTCGTTAAAGACTAGAACGTCGATACCCTTGCTGCGGGCAAGGTTAATGGAATGGGCAGTTCCTTTGCTGTTGCCATCCCAAAAGGCCACTACAATTTGTGCAGCAGCTACTATCTGATGATTCCGCTGGAAACCAGCAGACTTACCTAGGTGTTCCCAATCAGGATAGATAATCCTAGTTGAAATTCTATTCTTCTTGGCCCACAGCTCACTGAGCTTATCAGGACCGATTGCTCCGCCTGATATAAGCTCTGTGATGTTAAGCTCTTTATGAATCAGATCCAGAGCCTTAGTTGCAAAGACCTGGTTCTTGTATGTTCTACTACCTATTACCGCTACTTTCATCAGTAGTCCTCCTTAACGATTATGGTACATTGGTTGAAAATGTACCCGTCTTTCTTCCAAGTCTGCTTGAGAAGCTTGTTGGAAGGTGTTCTGAGAGAGACGAGCCTTCGCTCCAGCTCTCTCCAACAATGATCGTAGTCCCCTTCACAGAGGACTTCCCACTTAGCTTTGTGGGACCACTTAAGTAAGAGCTTAGCCATTAGAATAAGCTCCCTTGTTCATCAGTGAGGGCTGGATTGTGGATCTCCACCACAAAACCTTCCTTCTCTTTCTGATCCCTTAGTCTGTAGGCTAGGAACCAGTACTGTTTCTTTGAGGCCGCTCTGATGCAGACCTCTTCGTAGCATGGATTGGTGGTGGCAAACACTACCACCTCCCCTTTCCACTTGTGTGTCATTTAGACACCTCCTCTAGGTAGGCCAGTACCCAAATCACTGGGTACGTGGCTAGAGAGACTAAGGCATAGCCGAAATAGCCATGGTCCCAGCCCGTTAGTAGCAGGCCCATAAGGGCTACAAATAAGGGAATTGCTACTGCAATTCCAGTGATGAAAATGGCCATGTAGGTGGCCTGTTTGGCGGGCTTTCTATTCCTGAGTTTCATTAGTTGTCCTCCTTGACTAGCAGCATTCCGCTGCCCTCTGTCGTGGCCCAGGACCCAGTGAAAACTAGGTCTGAGAGCAGCAATTGCTCAAAGATGGAGGCCATTGCAGCCTCCTTAGTGGGGAACACTTCCCCACACAGGGCTACCTGGTTGGTGGTAGCATTAAAGACCACCCACTGATGGGCAGTTACCTTCGAGATAGTTAACAGATTACTGTTCATTTGATCCTCCTACAGATCGTGGAGCTAACTTAGTAGCTCAGTAAATCGGAGCCTAATAGAAGCCCCACCGTGCTCCGGCCAGTTGGGGCTGAGTCGAAAAAAGCCGTCACAATGTGACGGCTCTCCTCTAACAGGACGTATTCCTCCTCGTCTGGGAGAAGGGTCTTTAGAATTTCAAAGACTGGCTGGCTCACTTTGTTGTGGGCCTTCCTTCTCTCCCGGTCGAGAGATGGTGAGTGTAGCTTATACATTAGCTCTATAGATCTTCTATAGATCTCGATGAGCTCGTCATTGAGAGCAGCCTCGCACTGCTGCCCCCTAATCGAAAAATGGAGGGTCATTTCCTCCACCTCCTTATTGGCTCTAGAAGATCTGCCCCCTCCCAGGTAGTCTGGGCAAGGTCTTCAATAGAGATGATGGAATTAGACATTTCTGTCTCCTTGGTTGTTAATGGGAACCACCCAATAGGAGTTAGTCTATTCAAACAGGGTATAGACAAGACCCACGAACTCAGAGTCACTGCCTTGCACAGGACAAGTCAACTGTACAATTTAGTTCTTAGTGACTGGATCAAAAGATCCTTAGGCAAATAATTGCCCAGAAAAAGGACCCCGGGGTTCCTAAAAAACAGGCCCCCCTAGTTTCCTACAAATCACATTAGTTTCACTTCTTCTAGCTCCCTGTCTATATCTCTTTCTATCCCTATCTTCCTGTCTATGTCTACCTTATAGTTGCCTAGCTCTACCTGTCTAGGTCTCTCCGTCTATGTCTACCTCTTCTTAAAAAATTGGAACATTAGCTTCTCTCCCTCTCTCTTCTACCTTAAGTTGGTCTCACTTTAGCTCTCCCTCTCTCCTCTACTCTTAGTGTAGCTCTAGAAAAAAGACCCTGGGGGTGGAAATGGCTGGTTTGCTTTTTTGCTTTTAGGGAAGTGGGGTGGAATTTTTCTCTAGAGTTTCAGGAGGGTTCTCTAAGTTGGGTTTAAGTGCTGCTGTAAAAGCTAGGGTTTGTTTGGAGTTTAAACTGCTTGGCCCTGATGGGAGGGTGTACAGTTTCCTGGGGTTGGCTGAGTTTGCTAGAGTGGCTGGGCTGAGTAAGAAGAAGTTGGCTGCTGTTCTGCATGGAAGGAAGGAAAGCTACAAGGGGTGGAAGAGGGCTGGGCCTGCTCTTCCGAAAGGGAGGACTGTTAAGAAAGGGTTGTACCCACCGTTTCTAGTTGATGGAGTGGAGGTTGAGGTGGACAACTTGAGCAAGTTCTGCAGGGAGCAGGGGTTGAGCTACTCGACTGTTAGGTTGGCCCTTGCTGAGGGAAGGAATTTGGTGAAGAACAAGAGAGTGAGGATTGTTTACCCACCAACACTGAAAGTGGAAGCTTGAAGAGGTTCACACTAGAAGTGGAGGACCGAAGGGAACTCACACTGAAAGTGGAGGAAGGGCAGCCGGGAAGGCTGCTGCAGAAAGAGTGCTAAAGACTGAGGCTGAGTTAAAGGAAGTTGGGCAGGGCAGTGAGAGTTGGTTTGTCCTGAAAGCCTCTGAGGGGAGGTACTGTTGTTACTGTTTTGAGGGGCAACATGGCCTTGCAGTGTTCGCCTCTTACAGGAGTGCTGACTTCTTCAGGGAATTCTTGTTGGAGACTGCTCTAGAAGTTGAGGAAGTTAGCTTGGACCAGGCTAGGAGAATTGCCTTTGAGAGGAAGATGGTGGCTGTTCCTAAACTTTCCTGCCTGCTGGTGTTGGACAACATTGAGAGCCCAGAGGTTCTTCCTCTAATTGGGTAGGTTTTGTTCCAAGAAAGGGGCCTCGATACCTCCTAAGGGGCCCCTCGGTTTGACTGGGGGGAATTAAACAGAGAAGGTAAAATTAATGGACCCAATGCCAATTTTTAGTGAATGTATTGCAGAGCACAAAGGGGTTTTTGCCCATGAGATGGCTCAAGTTATTGCTGAAGTGCTGACTAAACACGGGGAGTGCCAGATTAGCATGGCCTCTGGTGTTGTTTACTCAATTCACTTGGGAGACAATGGCCTTTTTGACACTCGTTCAATGAGGTTCATTGCCAATGATGGTACAATTTACATCATTAACTATGACCAGATTGAGGCAGCTTGGCCCCACAAAGGCTCGAAGGAGTAATTAGTAGAGTTTTTTGACCACTTTTTCGAAGATGGTTGAGAACTCACCACCGTTTGAGACGGCTCTCCTGATATCATTAGCCAAGTTATTGATGAAAGGCTCTTCCGCCTGTTTGCTAAAGACAGCTGGAAGGGCTTTCTGCTTGATGGTGTTGGCTCCTGAGAAGACTGTTTCTACAAAAGCTTTGCTTTGGATTGGATCGTTGGCTCCAAGGACGGTGGTTGTTAGCCGATCAGCAATGTTTTGCTCCATTAACCGGTCGAACATTACCCTTGCCTCTACACCATAGTTCTCTGTTAGGGACCTGCCGATGGCAGTGAGCATGTCAATGTTCTGAGTTGGATGCTTTGCACTTTCAAGAGAGTCGTCTAGGAAGCTCTTGCCCTGGAGACCAAGGTTCATAGGGTCTGTTGAGATGCCCAAGGTGATGTCAGTGAGGAGCAGGCCGTTCTCTGTTGCATATTCTACGCCTTTGTCAGAGTAGATGTTGGCTTTTACTCCCATGAATTCTGTTAAGGCTGCAATTACACTGCCGACTTCCTTGTTGTAGCTGGCTTCTAGAGCTGCGTCTCTGTTTCTTGCCTCATCATTGGCGTGGGTGATGAGTTTCTCTACTCTTTTTCTAAGACCGGTGTCTAAAATGATGTTCTTTCTGTCGATGTCATTGAGCATCTTCTGAAGAATTGGGCCACCAGCCTTAAGTTCACCGAGCATACTGGTTGATGCAAAGAGGGTTAGACCTGTTCCATCTACAAGGGCTTTCTTAAGCTCAGGGTTTGTACTGGTTAAACCTATTTTTGCAAGTCCTTCTGGGTTGAAGACCATGTTTTTCAAGCCTATTTCTGTAGAAAGGGCTTTTATTGGACCAGTTTCACTGGCTAGAATGGTTTCGTCTAAGGGTTGGAGCCAGAGAGGCTGACCATTTTCATCAACCCCCCTTGACCAGCCTGGAACAGGGTTTCTGCTGGTTTTTGGGGTTAAAAGACCTTCTGCTGCTAGCTTAGTTCGAGCTTCTTTGGCAAAATCACTGCCCATGAAGATGGCACCGTTCTGAGCTGCTGTTAATTGCTCTTCTGCAGAGAGCAAAGGCTCACCGTTAGCTGCCCTCCTGCCGTTCTCTAGCTTTACTTGCCTGAGAATTTGCTCCCTGAGAACTCCAGCATCTTGGAAGAAGATGTTAACCTTCATACCTACTGAGTCGAATTCCTGGCCACCGATCTTTTCCAGTCTGGTTCCACCAACATGGGGACCCTGCAAGCCTACAGTAGTAGTTCCAAACCTTCTTGTTTCCCCTTGAACATGGAGCTTGGCATTGTCACCAGCTACCATTGTTTTAAGGAGGGTGAAAACATCTTCTTTGACATTTGTAACTTTACCTATGTCAAGTATTCTTAGGTGGTCTACTCTTTCAATGACCTCAGGTCTGATTTCTACTTGGCCATTCTTCCTCTTGACTCTGGCTTCTACAGAGGAACCATTGGAGATTTCCCTAAGGAGACTGGCTGTTTTACCAAAGTTTACCCTGAGGTGGTAGACTCTAACTGCTTCTGTGAGCTCTGCAGTGGCTCTTGTTCGCTGCTCAGCACTGCCATGCTGGATTTCCCCTATGATTCTTCTTAGGTTTACCATAGAGCCATTAGTGGAAGGGTAAAGCTTGTTCGATACTATTTGCTCAGCAGTTCTGTTGCCAATGAACCTTTCTGGATCAAACTCTCCCTGGAGCAGGTTGCCAGTTAGAATGCTGTTGCCAGCAGGAGTGGTGAAAAGACCTTGTTCTGCTGCTCGCCTGTTGAATTCTTCCCTTAACCAATCTCCAGGGTTTAAGTCAAGAACTTTTCCTTCATTGAGGACCTTGAATTTAGGGAAGATGGCCATTGACTCATTGCCAGTGGTAAAGTCTCTGGCTCCAAGTAAAGAGATTGGGATACCAGCTTCATTAAGCATACTCAGCCCCAGGGCACCAGAGTCCCCTACTTGAGTTAGTTGAATGATTCCGTACCTGTTTTCTGTGGAGATTAACTGGCTGAAGACATCATCAGACTCTGTTACTACTTTATTGAGGTCAAAGGCAGGCCTGGTGTTGTACTTTCTAACTAGGTCTGTGGACTCTGCTAGCTGTTGGATTGGTTTGTTTCTAGCTTTGTGAAAGTCAACTACCTTCGCTAAGAAAGCATTGGCTAAAGTTTCTTCTGAGACAGTTTCTCCGGGTTTGAAGACAGAGCGGACCATTTCAAACCAAGTTCCAGGGTCTTGCTGTTCTAACCTCTTTGCACCAAGGAAGAATTGCCTGTCTGAGGGTTTGAGGTCTAGGAGGCTTTGCAGTTCTGGGTACTTTTCTCTGTCAAACTTACCCATGGTGACAGCTTTGATGGCCTCTTCAATGATTTCCTGACCATAACCAGACTG
>Ga0116171_10003473_pt1 | contig 14568 bp, 9 predicted proteins | sample AD_JPNHW2_MetaG_FD_89798 | JGI IMG/M metagenome (GOLD analysis project Ga0116171, IMG submission 89798) | Active sludge microbial communities of municipal wastewater-treating anaerobic digesters from Japan - AD_JPNHW2_MetaG | ecosystem: Engineered > Bioreactor > Anaerobic > Digestate | place...
CCAAAAGCTCAAAGAGTTCACCATCACCGGGGAATACAAGTTCGCGGGCAACTTCTTCGGGCGGTTGGAATACCGCCGCGACTGGTCCAATCAACCCGTGTTCGAGCGAGGCTCGGTCACCGGCGTCACGAAAAGCCAGGATACGTTCGTCATCGGCATGGTTGCCTACTTCCCGCCCCCCAAGAAATGATAATGGGAGTGGACGCCATGAATGCCCGAACCAGAACGTAGCCGCCCCACGCCGGAACAGTTACTGAAGCAGGTCGAGGCCGAGGAACGCCACCAACGGCACGGGAAACTGAAAGTGTTCCTCGGCTACGCCTCCGGTGTGGGCAAGTCGTTCCGGATGCTGGACGAAGGCCGCCGCCGCAAGGCGCGCGGCCAGGATGTGGTGGTTGCCGCCGTCCAGCAACAGGTGCCCGACGACATCGATGAGATCCTCAAGAACTTTGAGGTCATACCGCCTCGCCTGGGCCTGGCTAGTCCTTGTATCGACGTCGACGCGGTGCGCCGGCGGCGCCCCTCTGTTTGCTTGATCGACGGCCTGGCCCACCGAAACCCGCCCGGCTGCAGGAATCCGGAGCGCTGGCAGGACGTCGAGGAATTGCTCGCTGACGGAATCTCTGTCATAACCACCATCAATCTCCAATACATCCGGGAGAAGCAGCAACAGGTAGAGGCGATTCGGGGCAAGACCGTCAGTGATGCCGTTCCGGAAAGCTTCGTTCGGCGCGCCGACGAGATCGAGATCATGGACGCCCCCCCAGAGTACTGCGTCACACGGACGGAGGAAGGCGATCGCATCTCGGAAGATCGGGCAGCCCGCCTCCAACACCAACTCTCGGAACTGCGCGAGATCGCGCTCGTCCTGGTCGCGGAAGTGGTCGATCACCAACTGGAGGACTACCTCCGCCGCCAGGGCATTGAGCAGAGCTTTGGCACGCACGAACGCATTCTCGTGTGCGTGACACCTCGATCCAACGCCTCCCTAATGATCTCCCGAGGCAAGCGCCAGGCCGAACGCTTTCACGGCGAGCTCTTCGTCGCCTATGTCGAGCAGGACCGCATGACGCCGGCTGACCGCGCGACTCTAGAGCAAAACCTTGAAGAGGCTCGCCAAGCGCAAGCTCATGTCGAGATCCTCCATGGTGAGGACCCCGTGACCGCCATTCTTCGGTTCGCCGAGAAGCAGGGCGTCACTCAGATCTTTGTCGGCCACAGCCTCCGGCGCGGCTGGCGGCAGAGCTTCTTCCCGAATCCGGTGGATCGGCTCATCCTCGAAGCCGATGGCATGGATATCCGCATCTTTCCGCATGGCGGCGAGACGGAGGCACCGTAGCGGATGCCGGACGAAGCGCAGACCAGGGAAGGCCGGCTGAAGATCATCCTGGGCTATGCTGCAGGCGTCGGCAAGACCTACAAGATGCTCGAAGAGGGCCAACAGATCGCCGCCGACGGACGGGATGTGGTGATCGGGTACTTCGAGCCGCACGACCGAAAAGACACCATCGCCAGAAGCGAGGGCCTGGAACTGATCCCGAGGCGCGTCGTGGAATACCGTGACCGCCTGTTCGAGGAGATGGACACAGATGCGATCTTGTCCAGACACCCGGAAACTGTACTGGTCGACGAGTTTCCGCATACGAATGTGCCAGGTTCCGAGAGAGCCAAGCGCTGGGAGGATGTCCTGGTCCTTCTCGACGCGGGCATCGACGTGATCACGACAATGAACATCCAACACTTGGAGAGCCTGAACGACCAGATGCGGGAGATCACGGGCATCCAGGTTCGGGAGACGATTCCCGACTGGGTCACCAAACGTGCTGACGAAATAGTGCTCGCCGATCTGACGCCTGGCGCGCTGCTCAATCGCCTGGACCGAGGAGTCGTGTATGCGCCGGACAAGGCTCAACGCGCCAAAGAGCACTTCTTTAAGGAGTCCACACTGGCCGCGCTGAGAGAGATGGCTCTCCGGCAGACCGCGCATGAGATTGATGTCCGCTACTCGGAAGACAATGTTGGCCATCCCTTGGCTGCCACCGGTGCCGGCGTATCGGGTCAGGCGCAGCCTATCCCCACCGTCCACGAGCGAATCCTGATCCACATCACGGACGAGCCTACAACAGCCGGACTCATCCGGCGCGGCCGTCGCGTGGCGGACTACCTGAAGGCGGACTGCTTCGCATTATGCGTGCTGCCACAGCCAGGAATCGATTCCCTCCCGACGGAGAGCCGTCAAGCCATTGAGCAGCACCTGGACTTTGCTCGTAGGCTTCACATTGAGACTCGGGTTCTGGAGGGCGCGAAAGCAGCCGAAACCCTGGTCGACTTCGCGCACACGAACGGGGTGACCCAGATCTACCTGGCAAAGCCGCCCCGCTCAGTTATTCCTTTCCTGTTCCGCCGCCAACTTGTGATGAAGATCGTCCGCTTGGCTACCGATATCCAGGTCACTGTCGTGGCTGATCGCCGTAAACGGATGAGATAGCCATGTGGGAGGACGTACGCCAGTCTGGACGAGCCGTGTGACCTGGGGGTCTTCCCGAGATTCGATTGCAGAGGGAGTAGATACGGAAGAGTCGATGGTACCTGTCGCAAATCTCGACCTGCATGAGAGCATAGGACGTACGGGTTCTCCTTCAGTCCCGCCCATCGGTGCTTAGCACGCTTCGCATGCCAGCCACCGGCTCGGCGACCCCAAAAATCTCGGTTTTCGCTCCATTCGGAACCATTTGGAGTACAGAGTCGCTCATGAACAGCCGCTCACTGCAGTCGCGCCGAGTACCAGGCACTGTGAGAGAGCGCCAATGCCCCGGAAGGCATCATCGCTGTCCTGAGCACGCGGTCGCAGCGATTTGGCGTCCCTTGGTGTCCATGCCGACGGTCCACGAGCGAGAACTCGGGGTAACGGTGAGAATCCTCAGTATCCTTTCACGCTGCTGGTCTGTGCGGGCTTATCGGTCGACTTACTTATTCACAATTTGCTATGAAGAGCCGCCCTGTCGAGGCCCTGCCTCCCAGCCACTGAGCTACGTCTTTCCCCACTTGTGACAACTTGACCAGCTGACCTGACGCCGCCTTCTGTCGACCAGGTCACACAACTTCGCTCAGCGCGAGGAGCCGATTCCATTCTCCTATCACCAGCTAGAACTGAACTCGTAGCTTCCTGACTTCAGTTGGAATATCGCCTTGCCGCTTTCCTGCCTTAAGAACGTCACCCCATTCGCCTTTCCAATCGGCTGCCCCCCTTCCTTTACGACGCCGGGCGCAGTGGCGGGCAGGTAAAGAGTGGCCGTCGTGTTCGCCGGTACGGTCGCGCGATAGGTGAGCGCCTTGCCGCTGGCCTTCCAAGCGCTGCGGATGCGGCCATACATCGAATCGTAGTAGCCCTCCGCGGACGTCATTGTGCCGGTCGGATCCGGCTCGGGCTGGAGAATGAACTTCTGGAAGCCCGGTTCGTCGCGCTGAATCCCGAGCGAGTAGGCCATCATCCATTGACCCACTGCGCCAAAGGAGTAGTGGTTGAAGGAGTTCATGCTGTTGTTGCCGCCGAATCCGTTCTCCACCGTGTAGCCGTTCAGACGTTCCCAGATTGTCGTTGCTCCCTGGTCGATCGCATAGAGCCAGGACGGATACTGGTTGTTCTGGAGAATCCGGTAAGCCAGATCCTTCAAGCCATGGTCGGAGAGCGCCTTGTTGATCCAGGCGGTTCCAATGAATCCGGTCATCAGTGAATCCTTCGGGCGCGGCACTCCGCCGTCATCCTTGTTCTCGCGAGACACGGTCTCCGCCAGATTCTTCACCATGAACGGCACGTTTTCGTCACTGAACAGGCCCATGCCCAGGCCGACCGCGTAGGAGGTCTGTGTGTCGGCCACCTTGAACTCCGGGGGCGGCGGCGCCGCCGCTCCGGGCCGTGCGCCTCCACCGCCAAACATGCCGCGACCGCCGATCAAGCCCAGCGTCTTTTTGCTGGCATCCACAAACGTCGCGTTGAAGAACGCTTTGCGCTTCTCATAGAGCGACTTGTACTTCGCAGCGTCGATATCTCGGCCCAGCACTTGTGCCACATCAGCCATGATTCCTAGGTCGTAGGCGTGATAGGCGGTGGCCAGGAAGGCCGAGCCGAGCGCGTTGTTCTGGGGACCGAGCCAATCGCCGAGCTGCGCGTCTGAACTCAGGCCGGTCTTCGGGTCAACTGATTTCTCAAGATGGTTCACGTAGGCGGCCATCGCCGCATAGTTCTGCTCGAGGATGTCCTTGTCGCCATACTGCTGGTACACCTCCCATGGGACGACGATTCCCGCGCTGCCCCACAGCACTCCGCCGAATCCACCGCCCACGGGTGCGACGTCGGTGAACCGCCCCGAGGGCGCCTGCACGTCGCGCATAGCCTGCATGTGACGCGTCAGGAACTGGTCCGCATTCGAGACATAGGTTGCAGTGCGCGAGAAGACATTGATATCTCCCGACCAGCCCATGCGCTCGTTGCGCTGCGGACAGTCAGTCGGGATCGTCAGGAAGTTGTCCACGTTGGACCAGACCAGATTCGACCAGAGCCGGTTGACCTTCTCATTGGAGGTCTTGTAGTCCGCGCTCAATTCCCGCACGGAACTAATCGCCACGCCCTGCACTGCCTCCAAGGGCAGCGGCTTGTCGATCCCGGTCACCTCGACATACTGAAAACCATGCGACGTGAAGCGCGGCTGGAACACTTGCGGCCCTGCCTTCATTGTGTAGAAGTCCTGGCTCAGCGCCGCCCGGTAGTTCTCAGTCATGAGCATGCCGACATTCTTACCAGACTCCTTCAGGTTCGGATAGAGCATCTCGGAGAACCGCAGCGTGAGTTTGCCTCCTGCCTTTCCGTTCGCGATGGTGATCCTCGGCACGCCCACCAGGTTCTGTCCGATGTCATAGACGAAGACGCCCGGACGCACTTCCTTCACCGAGCGTGCCGTGAGCGTCCGAAAGACGCCGGCGTTGTCGCCGATCTGGCCGGTCAGCGCCAGTTTGTCCCACTTGAATGGGATCCCGGCGGCACCGGGGCGACCGCTTTCCATGCCCGAGAATGACGTACCGTCCAGCGGGATCACGACCGCGCTGCTCCACTTCGCGTCGTTGTACTTCGCCGTGGCCCATCCCAAAATCGCCGCTTCACGCGAAGAGTCATACACCTCGCCAAAATCAAGGCTGCTGTAAACGACAGGGCCGCGACTGAAGTACTTCCAGGAGCGGTCGTTGGTGGTAATCGTTTCGGACGAGCCGTCCTTGTAGGTGATCACCAGTTTTGCCAGCAGCGACTGCCTGTCGCCGAAGTGGTTCCAGATATTGCCGAAGCTGAGCAGGCCGCTCCACCAGCCTTCGGCCAGCATCGCGCCTATGGCGTTGCCGCCGGGCATGATCATCTTTGTGACGTCGTAGGTCTGGTAGAGGTGCGTCACGTTGTACTGCGTCAGGCCGGGATTGTAGTAGTCCTGACTCACCCGTCTGCCATTGATGTACACCTCATAGATTCCGCGTGCGGTGACGTAGAGACGGGCGCGGTCCACGGCCTTGGCTGGCGTCTTAAACGTCGTCCGCAGCATTGGCGTCGAATTCCTGCTCGGATCCCGCACCACAAACACGCCCTGGCTCCCCCCAGCCAGCACGTAGCGCCCATCGCGCACGGAGAATCCGGATTCGGGCTTGACAAGGTCCGCATAGATTCCGCGGTAAGCGCCGCCAGCCAGATCTTCGCGAAACAGGACACTGTTGGGAGCGCGGTTGTTCTTCACTGTCACATCGCGAAACGCGGCGCTCTGCCCTGGTTCCACCGAAAAGCCCATGTCACAAAGCATCCCGAAAGGAAGGTAATTGCCGCCCGAGCCCATCGGGTTGAGATTGACGCTGTTCGGAGCTCCTCGGCCGCCGAACCCACCTCCTGCGGGCGGTCCCTGCGCGGGCGCAGCGCCTGCCACGGTCAGTGAGGACTTCCCATCAATGGAGATCGTAATCTGTCCGAAGGCGCTGCGGACGTCGATCACATGTTCGGCATTCTTGTTGGCAGAGTCGATAGTGTCCGTCCCCACTTCGAATGTGCGAAACGGCTTCGCAGCCGTGTCCGTGTCCTTATAGCCGGCACGATAGACGTGCAGCTTTGCTTTGCCTGCTGGCGTCCCATCCACGCCGGAGATGTCGAGTTCCAGCTTGATGTAGCTCTGATCCTTGCCGTTCTGAAGCTGGTAGATGTTCTTGTTTCGATCCATCAGCCGCGAATCGTTCGCACCATAGACGAAGCTTGCGCGAGTGCTCCCCGGTGCGATCGTCAGCGCGTAGTTGAAGTCGAATATGGTCAGATACGGCGCATACAACACCAGGTCGCCGTCGCCTCCGCCAATCCATCTCGCGCCGCCCCATCCGGCTGCGTCCGGCGAGGGATCCATCAGGCCAGTCTCGAACCACGAACCGGCCGCCAGTTTCGTCCCTGCCTGATTCCACACGCTGACCGTCCACGTGTATCGTGTGGCTGCCTCAAGCGGCCGGCCCGCATATTGGATGCCCAGTGACGCAGTCGCGTCGATCCGCTTGGAGTCCCAGACCACGTTGCCGCGGGAGTCCCTCACCTCAATCTGATAGGCCCTCTGAGCGTAGACCCGCTCGCCCTCAGTCGTGGCCATCTGCCAACTGAAGCGCGGCTTGGCTACATCGATGCCCAGTGGCGTATTTCGGTACTCCACTCGCAGATTCTGAATCACGGCAGCTGCATCGGCGTGCTGGAAACTGCCAATCAGCACGGCCGACACGGCCAGAAATCGCATCGCATTCATTGAAACCTCCACGGCCTTCCGGGCTCACCCTGCATGCAGATGAGCAGCGTGTCATACATGGCATATCAGTTTTGCGCACCGAACGGCAATGCCCAAGGCTATCTCCGTGCCTTGGTGCTCACTTGGTATCCACAGAACACAACCACGAGCGATAGAGCCGGCTGCCTCGAGAATCCTCGGGTCCATGAGACTTGTCCGGAGAAGTCAGTTTTCTTGTAACTCGTCTCGTGTCAATAAATTAGTTGGATGTCCCGGCTCGAATCCCTTACTCCCAGCCACGCCACTAGTCTCGCTGTTCAGAACTTCCGCTGTTACAATCGGATCAAGGGCAAACCCTCACCCATGGCTGCCACGTCGACATTAGCCGAGGAGATTCTGGACCTCAAGCGGACCCGCCGGGCAACGATCCTCGCCCACCATTACCAGGAAGCGGAGATTCAAGAATTGGCCGACTCCGTCGGCGACTCGCTCGAACTCTCGCGCCGGGCACAATCGTTCGACGGCGAAGTGATCGCATTCTGCGGCGTCTGGTTCATGGCAGAAACGGCCAAAGTGCTCAACCCTGACCGGATCGTGATTGTCCCGGATGCAGAGGCTGGCTGCTCGCTCGTCGATGCCTGCCCGGTGGATCAGTTGCGGGCCTGGAAACGCCGCCACCCTGACCATGCGATTGTCTCGTACATCAACACGTCGGTGGAAGTAAAGGCTGAAAGCGATATCCTTTGCACTTCGCGCAACGCTGTAGATGTGGTCAACTCGATCCCAGCAGACCAGCCCATCCTGTTCACGCCCGACATCAATCTCGGCAATTTTGTCAAACGACAGACGGGCCGCGAGAACATGAAGATCTGGCAAGGCGCGTGCATTGTCCATGCCACATTTCCGGCACGCCGGCTGACGGCGAAGAAATCGGATCACCCCGAAGCGCTGGTCGCCGCCCACCCCGAATGCCCTGCGGATGTGCTGCGCATGGCCGATTACATTGGCTCAACGTCGGGAATTATCGACTGGTGCGCCGAGCACCCAGGGCGCGAATTCATCATCATGACCGAAAGCGGCGTACGCTTCTCACTCGACCGCCGAGCCCCGGGCAAGATATTCCACTTCGTCGCCAACGAGCACTGCAATTGTAGCGAATGCCCTTACATGAAGCGGAACTCGTTGGAAAAGTTGCGCGACGCATTGCAGGATCTCGCGCCCCGAGTCGAGCTGTCCCAGGACCTGATGGATCGGGCCCGGTTGCCGATCGGGCGCATGCTGGCACTCAAGTAAGCGCGCCCGGAGACGAATCTCGTGGAAGCTCCCCTTATCGACACCCATGGCCGGGTCCACGACAATCTCCGCATCAGCGTCACAGACCGCTGTAACATCCGTTGCTACTACTGCATGCCGGAGCATGGGGTTGAGTTCGTCCCCCGCGCCGAGATCCTGACCTTCGAGGAGATCGAGCGCATAGCCCGCGCCGCCGCCCGGTTGGGCATCAACAAGATCCGGATTACTGGCGGCGAACCTCTGGTGCGAAAGAACCTGCATGTGCTGGTGTCGAAGCTGGCGGCGATTGAAGGTATCCGGGATATCGCTCTGACCACCAACGGAATCCTGCTTGCCGAGCAGGCCGAAGCGCTGTACGCCGCGGGCCTGCGGCGTCTGAACGTTCATTTGGACACGCTCGATCCCGCCCTGTTCAAGCGGATCGCGCGCCGCGACGAGCATCACAGGGTCATGGCCGGGATCATGAAGGCGCGCGAGATGGGATTCTCGCCGATTAAGATCAACACTGTCGCCGTGCGCGATCTGGTGGACGGCGACATTGTGCCGCTGGCCCGGTTCGGCCGGGAGAACGGGTTCGAGATCCGCTATATCGAGTTCATGCCACTTGACGCACAGGGGTTGTGGCAGAAGGACCGCGTGCTGCTCGCCTCCGATATTCTGGCAATGCTTGAAGAGGATATCGGACCACTCGATCCCATTTCCGGTCCGGATCCCCGTGCTCCGGCGCTGGAGTATGCATTCCGCGACGGCGTTGGGAAGATCGGCTTCATCGCCTCGGTCAGCCGCCCATTTTGCGAGAACTGCAACCGCGTTCGCCTGACCGCCGACGGACATCTCCGTTACTGCCTCTTCGCTCATGAAGAGACCGAGGTCAAAACGCTGTTGCGGTCCGGGGGCGGCGAAACTGAGATCATGGATTTGATCCGGACGGTGGTGAAAGCCAAATGGCCTGGACATGAGATCAACCAGAGCGGCTTTGTTCCTCCTCCACGGCCCATGTACGCAATCGGGGGCTAACCAGTGATTCAGAAGTACTCCACGCTGTTGGCCTGCATCGGGCTGGCCTGCTCGTTCCTCCTGCTGGGGATGGCGTTCATCCCGCTGGCCGGCGCTCAATACGACGAAGTGCTGTTCATCTCCGCCTTCATCTCGCCTGTTCACATTGAGTACAGTGCCTATGCCGCGGGCCACAAGATCCCGGTGATGCTGATGACCTATCTGGGCACGCTCAAGGCCTTCATCATGCAGCCGATCTTTGAGCTGGCGGGTTACAACCACCGGACCCTGCGGCTGCCGCCGCTCATCTTTGCCACGATCTCGGTTGTCCTGTTCCTCCTCGCGTTGCGTAGGATCGTTTCGCAGCGTGTCGCCCTATTCACAGGGCTGCTGCTCGCCACCGACGCCGCCTATCTGCTCACAAGCGTCTACGATTGGGGTCCGGTCGCGCTGCAGCACTTGTTTGTAGGCGTGATCCTCTATTGTGTAGTCCGTTTCTCGGAGGACGGTTCACACCGCTGGCTGGTATTGACAGGGCTTGCGGCCGGGCTGGCGCTCTGGGACAAGGCGGTCTCCATCTGGCTCTTCACGGGTGGGGGACTTGCCCTGCTGCTGGTGTTCCGGAGAGAGGTTCTCCGAATTCTCAAACAGCCACGTCTGGCTGCCGCGCTAGTCCTTCCGGCGATCCTGGGCGCCGCGCCGCTGATCTACTACAACATACGCGAGCCCATGGCCACCGCCCTGAGAGTGGCGCGTGAATATGACCCACCAAAGCTCATCAAAGTCAGGATGATGGATGGGACGCTTAATGGCGGCAGCTTACTCGGCTACATAGTGAGAGATCTCCCGCAGGGCCAGCCTCAGCAGTTCCGGCTGCACCAGCGGGCATCGCTCTGGCTGAGCGCCAAGACGGACTCCCCGCGCCGCAGCTTCCAACAGGTGATTCTTGTCTGCTCACTGCTGGCGTTGCCGCTGATGCTCTGGAGCCCTTACCGGCGCGCCGCACTGTTCACGGCACTGGCGTTCCTGTTCTCCTGGGCGCTGATGCTGCTGACTAGAGGGGCTGGTGGAAGCCTTCACCACACGATCCTGCTGTGGCCATTACCGCACCTTCTCGCCGGCCTCACCCTGGCCGAGGTCGCGCGCCGCTTACCGGAGCGAGGCTTCAAGATAGGCGCTGTCGTATTCGTGTTCGCCATAGCTTCGAACTTGGCCGTGCTGAATCAGTACTACGCGCAGTTTGCCGCCTATGGCCCCACATCGACATGGACGAACGCCGCCCGGCCTCTGACCGAAGCGCTGGGCCAAATGCAGGGCCGCCTCGCCTTTCCCGTGGACTGGGGTATGAGCCAGCAGATCGACTTCTATGCGGGCGGCCAGCTCGGGGTGATCCGCGGAGCCGAAGGCGCTCCGCTTCGGATGGACGATCCGGACACGCGACGGTTCGTTGAGGCATGGCTGGCGCGCCCCGAACTCGTCTATGTGACGTATACGGAAAACAACGAGTCGTTCAAGGGTGTTCGCGGAAAGCTGCTTGAGGCCGCCGCCCAGCTCGGTTATCGCGACAATCTGCTTCGGGTAATCTACGACAGCCATAGAGTGCCCATCTTCGAGATCCATGAATTCCGGAAATGATTCGTTCGGCGAGCCGGTCGACTACCCCATCACCGACACGCTCGATCTGCATGCCTTCGCCCCTGGCGACGTGAAAGCCGCCGTGGAAGCCTGGCTGGATGAAGTCCATGTGCGCGGTTTCAAGGCATTGCGCATCATCCATGGCCGCGGCATTGGTGTGCAACGCGAGGCGGTCCGCCGGATTCTGGCAAGAACGCCGTTTGTCGTGGCCTTCTCAGACGCGCCAGCCGAGGCCGGCGGATGGGGCGCGACGATTGTCACTCTGCGCTGATTTGCCAACCGGCGCCCGGTCTGCACCCAGAAACGTCGCTGCGGTGTGGCTACCTTGCCGAGTCGCCGCGTTTGTAGACGGTCAGGTTCTGTTTCGTCGTGGACTTCCAGTCAGCGAGGGCGGGTGCGCCGGCGCGTCTGAAGAAATCCTGCAGACTGGCGTCGAGGGCGGCTCGCTGTTTCGCATAGGCCGAATCTGCCCAAAGGTTCTTGGTCTCTCCTGGATCGCTTGCAAGGTCAAAGAATTCATCTTCGCCGCTGGCCCGGCGGATAAGCTTTAGCGACTCCGTGCGGATGGCGCGAACGGGCCCGTATTCGAAGAATAGCCGGTTGCGAGGCTTCATGCGCTTGCCGTGCAGCAGCGGGGCGTAGCTCGATCCGGCGCGGAAACCGTTTGGGGAATATGGCAGGCCGAGGTAGTCGAGCAGTGTTGGAATGAAGTCATAGTGCGAGACCATGGCCGTCTCGACGCGCCCGGCGGTGATGCGGCCCGGATGCGACCAGACCATCGGAACCCCGATCGATTCCTCGTACATGTTGAACGGCACGCTGCCGTTGCCCTTACCCCAAAGTCCGTGGTGGCCGGCGTTGTAGCCCTGGTCGGCAGTGAAAAGGACCAGCGTGTCCTCGGACGCGCCCATCTGGTTGAGCTTGTCCAGGACGCGGCGCATGTTGGCGTCAGCGGCCGTAATCAACGCGGAGTAACCGAGCTTGGATTGTTGCTTGCCGTACAGCCCGCTCATGGAGGGATTCTGCCAGGGATGTCGCGGGGTGTCGGGGTAGCAGGAGAACTTCGAGCCGTTGTATGGGTCGCGATAAGTGTCGGGCTGATAGTCAAAAGGCGTGTGCGGGGCGTAGAAGGGCATGTAAAGGGCAAATGGCGATTTGGAGTTCTTCTGGGAGTCGAGGAACTCGATGGCGCAGTCGCCGACAAGATCGGTTTTGAATCCCTTCATCGGGATCGTCTGGCCGTTCTTGACGAAGACTGGGTCGCGGTAGGTTCCGCCGCCGCCGGGGATTGTCGCCCAGTAGGAAAAGCCGGACTGTGCGGTGTCGTCGTGGCCCATGTGCCACTTGCCGGCAAGGCCGAGGGTGTAACCGTTGCGCGCGAGGACATCGGACCAGGTGAGGCGGTCTTCGAGGTAGCGCGTGGATTTGGGGCCAAACGAATCCTGCGGCACAAGCCAGTCTTGAACGCCGTGCTGAGACGGAATAAGCCCGGACATGATGGTCATGCGACTCGGGCTGCAAACGGGAGTGCAGGCGAAGGCGCGAGTGAACTTCGTGCCTTGCGCTGCAAGCGATGCCACCGTTGGCGTCACCATCTCCGCACAACCGGTGGCTGACGTGGCCCAGGGGCCGTGATCGTCGGTCAGGAAGACGACAACATTAGGCCGTCGGCGCCGGGCGATAGCCGGTGCGGCGATGGAGGCAAGGAAAGATCGGCGAGTAGTAGTCACGGCAGATGTATTTTACTCGAGGGACCACTCAGCCAGCCAGGCAAATGGAAGGACTGAAGCCGGCGCGTGCTATACCATTCGCCTCGTAGCCGCGTCCCACTTGATCCGCCGGCCGCTGCGCAAGGACTCCATGGCCATGGCGAGAGAAATCGAGGTGCCAAGCCCGGCCTCGACCGGCGCGTTCGGATCCTTGCGCGTCGTCATGCAATCGAGGAAGTTCCGGATGTGCTCGCGAGTCGCCACAACGAATGATCCCAGCCTGTCAGATTCCACCGATGGGGCCATCTTCACATTCGCATTCTGCGGCCAAAGCGCGAAGCCCTCGCGCCCCACATCCAACCGCGCCTTGGTGCCATGGAACTGCTGCATCTGGTCGTTATGCGTGTGGTAGCGCATCGCTTTATAGCCAAGCGTGAACACGGCGATGTAGTTCTCGGTATAGTCCACCGTCATGGAGGCCGTTTCCGGAATCTCGCCGCCACCTAGGTTGCCCTTGCCTCCGGCGCAGGACACCGCCGCCGGCATCGGCGAATTCATAAACCACTGAATGCAATCAATAACATGGGCCGCCTGTCCCACGAGAAGGCCGCCCGAGTAGTCGTGATAGTAGTACCAGTTGAAGAAGCGCGTTTCGTCGAGTGGCCGCTGCTCGGCTGGACCGAGCCACTGCTTCCAATCGAGCGGCCCCTTAAGCGTCGCCCTCGAGAGACCGTCCTGGAAGTTCATCCACCAGGAATTCACGAGCCGAACGTCGCCGAGGACCTCCGGCGTGGCATACTTCTGCTTGATTTCGACGAACATCGACCCGCTTCGGCGCTGCGTGCCGACCTGGCAGACTCGTTTGGCGCGGCGAACCGCGTCAACCATCTTGAAGCCTTCGCCCGGAAGGTGGCACATCGGCTTTTCAACGTAGATGTCCTTGCCCGCCGCAGCGGCGTCGATCGCCATCTTTGCGTGCCAGTGGTCCGGCGTGGCAATAATGACGGCCTGAATCGACCTGTCTTCCAGCAGACGACGGTAGTCGCCGTAGGATTGTGCCCCCGTCGAGGCCACTTTCAAACCCGCTTCGAGATTTGGCTGGTAGACGTCACAGACCGCCGCCATCTCCGCGCCGATTTCCTTGAACTCAGAAGTGAGCAGCCGGCCGCGTCCGCCGCTGCCAATCACCCCAATCCGCGGTCTGTCTGCCGCCACGGCGCGCGCCGCCGCGCCGGCTGTCATCAGGAAGGTCCGACGTTCCATGCCTGACAGTCTACGCCCAAACGCGGCTACAATGACTTCAGTTCGGCGATGGTCGCGCCGGTGCCGCCCTCAGCAGGGGTCGCGGGACCGTAACTGTCGACATGCGGGTGTTTGGCAAGCAGTTGTTGGACCATCCTCTTCAACACGCCCATGCCGTGCCCGTGCACGATCCGCACGCGGGCCACATCGGCCAGCGCGCAGGCGTCGATGAAGCGTTCAACTTCCACTTCCGCCTCATCCGAAGTCTTGCCGATGATGTTCACCTCGCTGGTCAAGGTCTCGAAGCGCGGCCCGGCGGTGAACGAAACTCCCGCCGGAAGCCGCTTGCCCGTGCCGGCGGCCTCCGGCAAGACTTCCTTCACATCGTCCACCGGCGCCTGCATCTTCAGGAACCCGACCTCGACCTCAATCATTCCACCGCCCAGGACCTTCAGCACTTTCGCCGGCTGGCTGACATCCTTCAGCTTTACCCGCATCCCCGGAGCGATCGTCTCAATGGACGGCTTCGGCGGTGGGGCCTTGCCTGCTGCCATCGCAGCGAACTCTTCCCGCATCTCGCGCCGCGCCCTTGCCATTTCACGCTGTGCCCGTTCGGCCTGCTTGCGTGTTTCGGGCACGGCCGAGGCCCGGCCGATGGCCTCGCGAGCTTCCTGCTCGAATACCTTCATCGCCTTCTCGGCGCGTTCCTCGATCTCCTTGACGCGTTTGGACTCGCGTTTCTCCAGAGCGGCGGTCAGGTCTTTCTCGCGCTGTTCGAGTTCAAGTTGACGCCGCCGGAGAGCAGCCGCCTCCTCGCGCGCTTCGCCCACCTTGGTTTCAAGCTCCTTTAGGAAATGGGCGATGTCGCGTTCGGTATCCGACATCGCCGCACGCGCCCGTTCGATGAG
>Ga0116171_10003474_pt1 | contig 14565 bp, 15 predicted proteins | sample AD_JPNHW2_MetaG_FD_89798 | JGI IMG/M metagenome (GOLD analysis project Ga0116171, IMG submission 89798) | Active sludge microbial communities of municipal wastewater-treating anaerobic digesters from Japan - AD_JPNHW2_MetaG | ecosystem: Engineered > Bioreactor > Anaerobic > Digestate | place...
GCGCTCTTGCCCCAGTAGAACCGTGTCGATGTGCCGCCCCTGCAGGCATACTCCCATTGCGCCTCGGTTGGGAGCCTGAACCCGTCAGCTTTTGAGTTTACAGAGATTTCCCACTTGACCGGATCGTAAGGAGAAATATTTGCAGGATCAATATCGTCCCTGACAATATTATAATAAGCTTTCAGCCCGTGGACTGAACTGAGTTTATTACAGAATTCAACCGCGTCGTACCAGCTCACATTGTAGACCGGGAGCAGGTCGCCTTCACCGTACTTGCTCCCGGCGCATGGCCGCTGCCCGGTTACATCTGCGTAGATCTTCTGTGTAATTTCATATTTTGACATGCGGAAAGCGGTTATATTTACTGTATGCGGTGGTGAATAATCTGCGCCGCTAAGTGTGCTCCCCATGGTGAACTTTCCTGATTTTATCAGGACCATCTCTATTCCGGGGAAAGTTGTACTATCTACTGCTGGTTCTGTTTCAACCAGCACTGCTGTTAAGAGAAGCGCGCACACTGCTGAAACTGTGATAAAACGTTTCATGTTTAAATCCTTGTCAGTCGATTGTCTCTTTTTTGTTCTGCTTTTTGGTTCCTGCAACCAGGCTGGTGTAGTAATCCGAATACCTGTCATCCCGCACGCTGAGCACCCTGTTTATTACTGCGTCGCCTTTTTTGTTTTCAAGGATTACAGGTGAATAGCTTACCTCGAGCGGGTTGATGTTTACTGGTATCAGGGTGTATGATTCAAGCCCTTTTTCCGATAGGGAGACACGTACCATCATACTGGTCCTGTGCGCGTCCGAATGCCTGCCGGCAAAGACAAAATCGCCCAGGCTGTAGAATATAATGCCGCTGCCGTACCTTTCAACAGGCCCAAGTCCGTGAGACTGGTGTCCTATGATGCACGATGCACCCGCATTGATCAGCCTGTGCGCAAGCACAACCTGTTCCTTTTCGGGCTGTTCAACAGGATAGTCCGATGTTACCTCCTGCCCCCAGTGTATGCTCACAACAACAGCATCAACTTCAGGCCGTACCTTTTTTACCGCTGCGCAGAGGAGTTCATCAGACCCGCCCGCGGTACCGGGGGTGTTTATGTCTGCCCATACGCTTTTTGGAATCACTGCGTTGAACGCGAAAATTGCCACCCGGGTTCCCCTGTGCCATACAAATACAGGGCGCAGGGACTCGTTTATATTCCTTCCTGTTCCCGCAGGAGCAATGCCGAGTTTAACAAGCCTTTCCTGCGTGTCAAACATCCCCTCAACGCCGCAGTCCTTGATATGGTTGTTGGCAAGGGACGCAACATCTATCCCGGCGTACTGCAGTATCTCTTCACTGCCGCCTGGTGACTGGAAGTAGAAAATCTCATCCTTATCGTTGAATGCCTTTAGAGGGTAGTCTGTAACCGGGGCCTCAAGGTTGCAGAAGGCGATCCCTGTGAACTCTTTCCTGACACGGGCAAATGGATAGGACATGGCATTTTCACGTCCGGTTTTTTTTGCCTTATAATCAAGGATCTCCTTCATTGTGGCAAAGTTCAGGGCTACATCGCCTACAGCAGTAAGAACAGCAGGTTCTTTTTTCGGCCAGATTTTTTTAATGTACCTGCTCCCCTTGTATCCATACTCGAGGCTGTTGGCAGAGGTCTCGAGTACAGGTTCGTCGTTGTTAATTATAACATCGCCTGTCCTGAAGACAACCTGCGGACCGCAGGCAAGTGCGATAAGCATCGCAGCAACCAGGAAAGGTTTCCTGTGTCTCTGTATATTTTTCATAATTATCTTCCCGGATAAAGTCAAATTTATAAATCCTGAATTGTATTTTGAACTATTATCGATTATTACTGCGTTTCACGATTAGATTGGCACTTGTCATTGCGAAAGAAGTGAAGCAATCTGCTCGGGCAGGAATGTGTTTTATATCATAAAACAGATATTCCCCAAAACAGACTGTAGCGGAATTTCATTCCTCGCAGTGACGATATGTATAAAAATTCAATCGTTAACCGTTATAATTTAAACAAAATTCAGCATAAAAAGCTGAAATTATATTATCAAGAACTTTTTCTGAAATTCATGCAGCTGAGGGATTAATGCTCTCCTGACCGCGGAAAAGAGCGGAACAGGTTAAAACCTGACGCCCGCTTCGCTCAAGGCACAAAGGGCACAGAGACAATATGAAAATATAAAAAACACTATCGAATTGAATTTATAATTCTTTCTCCGTGCCCTCTGTGCCCCTGTGGCAAATTTTTAAATTCCTTGACACTTCTAATGCAGACTTATACATAAAAATTATGGTTCGTATAAGACTAATCATCCTTTTGCTTCCGCTCATGCTGCTTCTGTCCGCGCCCGGCAATTCCGCACTTACCGGCGACACCGATACCATGCTGTTCGACTACACCGTGCAGAGGAATAAGCTCCCCTTTGGTGAATACATCATGGTAAGGTCGTTCCGGGGAATAACACAGCTCCTTATATCAACGGATGTGAATAAGCTCTACCTCTACACGGACAGGGACAACACAAAGCCCGGCTACATAGTGTCATCGGGTTTTTCGCAGATCGACAGCGTTATACTGGAGGCCCCTGAAATGGACCAGTTCCTGTTTGACAGTCTTGTGGGCCAGGCAATAACACAGGGAGACCCGCGTGAAATATCAACGATGCGCTATCCCGGCCTTGGCAAAGTGCTGGCACTGCTGCGTTCGGGCGATGTGCAGATAGTAAATGACGACAGCGAATCGCTCATACACATAAAGGGCATCCGGGGCATGGACCCCTTTGTGCTCAAGTACGACGCGCCATGGAACAAGCTCACGCTCAGGTACGATACGTCGGGGCCTGAATACCTGCCCCTTTACTGGCAGATATTCATAAATGAAAGCACGGACCGCAACATCAAACCGCTCCTGCGTAAGTTTTCGGCTGATGCCAGAAAGTATTCAGTCGGGAGATGATTGTGCGGCCTGATAATTAATTAAGGCAAACAGAGTCACTGCGAGGCATGAAATGCCGTGGAAGTCTGTTTCGGTAAATGCGGTTTTATAAGGTTAAGATTTTGTTCTCTGAGGGATTGCAATGTTCCGTCATAATGACCGTTTGCGCGGGTATGACAATATGCTTTATAATATTCAAAGGAAACATTAAGTGAAATCAATTAAATTATATAACCAGCTTGTCGGGAGAATTGACGCGTTTGAGGCAAAGCTGCTGGCTGAATATGCCGCTCATATCAGCTGTGCCAAAGGGTGCAGCTCCTGCTGTATACTGGAGAGCGTGTTTCCTGTAGAGGCCTGCAATATATACAAAACTGTGACATCTGAAGGTGACAGGGAGGGCATACGGGCTTCGGGCGCTGAAAAAGGTAAATGTGTTTTTCTGTCGGGCGGAGCATGTTCAATCTATACCTGCAGGCCGGTAATCTGCCGCACCCACGGATATCCCATACTTGCCGAAGGAAGGATCGACTTCTGTCCTGAAAATTTTAATGAGATAAAGAACATTGATTCAGGGTATATCCTTGATGTTGAAGCACTAAACAGGGCCCTTGTGTCGATAAACCTCCTGTTTCTTAGAGAGAATAATGAAGAATTTTTCAGTGCTGACAGGATTACGCTTGCCGATCTGAAGCAGAAGATCCTTTTAAATACATAATCAATACATACAGCAGCGGGGGGGGGGAGGAATTGTGCATCGGTCCCGGTATTTTCAGAAAATACGCTCTTTTTATGCTCTTTTCCTGTCTGAAAAAATAAATATTAATTTTCGATTTTTGTTTAACAATCCTTTAAAATGTATTAATTTAAAGTATATGGGTGGAGTGGTCTATTCAGGTTGCCGGATTAAAATAAGGTATTTATGCAGGGTATGAAGCAGGAATTTTCAGGGCCGGCAGGATACCTGCAGTAAAATAATTTCAAGTACAATATGCAGCCCTGTTGCAGACCTAATATTTCTTTTCAGGAGATTTGTGATGAATGATGCCGTGTTAACCGAAGTTTTTATGAATGAATCGAAGGAGATAATCAGCAATCTCGAATCAGACATCGTTACTCTTGAAGAGAACAGAAAAGACCAGGATATCATCAACAGGATATTCAGGTATTTTCATACTCTTAAGGGGAGCTCCGGCATAGTGGGATTTAAAACTGTTTACGAATTCACTCATCACCTTGAGTCGCTTTTTGACAAGGTGCGTTCAGGCGAGTTTGATGTTGACACCGATATAATAGACATTCTGCTGGAAAGCATTGACTGGATCAAATCTGAACTTTTTACCGATGCAGATGAGGATGAGTCTGCAGGGAAAAAACATTCACTCACGCTGCGTATTAACCGGTACACTGAAGAGGATAAAGCTCCAGACGGGAAGGGTGAAGATTTCCTCAGCGCTATAGGCGCATATAAAGGTATCGGCACCAGTGAAAGGTTCTTTAAAATAAATGCCAGCTTCAAAGAGAATATCTTTTTCAACGGCATCGATCCCCTGATGATTATCGAGGACCTGAGCACGCTTGGTGAACTGGTTTTTAATAATATACAGCTGAAGAGGATCCCCGATTTCTACGCCCTTGACCCGGAACAGTGCTACCTTTCGTGGGAAATCATCATCAAGACAACCTGTGATGAAATGAAGATCAGGGATGTATTCCTGTTTGTAATAGATGACAACGTGATCGAGATTGAAAATGTAACAGATCAGTACACGGAGGCTAAGGAGAAATCCTACGTAACCGAAAAGAAACTGGGCGAAATACTTATAGAGAAGGGGATAATCAACGACAATGACCTGGAGGACCTTATCAGGATCCAGGGCGGCAAGAACTACAAACTGGGCGACATCATCATACAGAAAGGACTTGCGTCACCGAAGCAGGTGGACGATGCACTCCTTGAACAGGATAAAATCAAGCGCAAGATTGAGGTCAGTACTGTCCGCGTTGAGTCGGCCAGGCTGGACAACCTGATAAACCTGCTGGGAGAAATAGTCATAGGGCAGGCTTCGCTGCACAGGCTGGCAGAAGATATGGACGAGGAGAAGTCTTTCGTTCTTAATAATGCACTGTACGGTCTTGACCGGGTAACCAGGGAGTTCCAGGAGCAGATCATGTCCATCAGGATGGTGCCCATAGGTCCCACTTTTGAGCAGTTCAAGAGGTTCGTCCGCGACACGGCGCGTGCAACAAACAGGGAGATCAAACTGAAGATTGAAGGCGGCGACACTGAGCTTGACAAGACAGTTATTGAAAGGATCGGCGATCCGCTCAAGCACATGATACGTAATGCGATAGATCACGGGATTGAAGAGGCAGATGAAAGGACTGCAAAGGGTAAAACCCCTTATGGAACAATTACACTCAAGGCATACCACCAGGAGGGTAATGTTTACATTGATGTTATCGACGATGGAAAGGGAATTGATGTCGAAAAGGTAAAGAAAAAGGGAGTAGCACTAGGCCTCATTGCAGCCGACTCCGATTCATCGCGCGACAGGATTATTTCGCTGATTTTTCAGCCCGGGTTTTCAACATCAGACCAGGTGGGTGACCTGTCAGGACGCGGCGTCGGGATGGATGTTGTTAAAACAAATATCGAGGATCTGCGCGGATCTGTTGAGATTAAAACCAAAGAGGGCGAGGGTACGCTTATCCGCGTCAAGCTGCCGCTAACCCTGGCTATAATCGAGGGGATGCTCGTGAGCCTCGGTAAGTCGGTTCTTATTGTGCCGCTGCTCTCTGTAATCGAAACCATACAGGTAAAACAGCAGGATTACCGTACAGTTGAAGGTAAAGGCGAGGTTATTCTTGTAAGGGGAGAGTATGTTTCGCTCATCAGGCTTGACAGGCTTTTCGGAATAGAGGCTAACTGCAAAGAACCATGGGAGTCTCTTATTGTTATTGTGGAATCTGAAGGTGAAAGGCTGGGGATCATGATCGACGACCTCATCGGGCAGCAGCAGATTGTTATCAAGAGTATTGATGCATTTATAACTTCAAGCAGGTCAATATCCGGGGCGACGATTCTTGGCGACGGCAAGGTCGCATTGATTATTGATATTCACGGGCTTGTACAGGAGATAAAGAAGTATTAAACCGGAGGATTTAATGAAACTTGAAGGCGAAGTCAGCATAAAAAGGGTTAAACAGGTTTACGGAGCCCTGAAAGATGAACTGAAAAACAGTAATGAAATAGTTGTAGATATGTCGGGCGTAGTCAGCATTGACGCTTCTATTGCGCAGGTGCTTCTTTCGGCCACGATCAAGGCAAAGGAATTAGGGAAGGAGTTACGGCTTGATAAGATTCCGGCCGGATTGAATAAAACACTCGCACTGGCAGGTCTGGTTGCGAATACAGTCCAAGGGGGGCATGAATGAGCAAATATATTATGATAATCGACGATTCACCGACAATCAGGGTCAGTGTTGAAATGGCCCTGAAGCCGTTGGGTATACCGGTAAAGCAGGCTGAAAACGGGCAGAACGCGCTTGATATCATCAGCGAGATCAAGACAAAGGGAGAGGAGATTGCCCTCTGCATAAGCGATATAAATATGCCTGTCCTTAACGGCATCGAGTTTATCACCGAGTTCAGGAAATCCGACAAGTTTACCCCGGTGGTTGTTCTTACCACAGAGGCAGAAAAGGATACCATACAGAAGGGCAAGGAGGCCGGGGCATCGGGATGGATAATCAAGCCGTTCCAGGCCGAAGATCTTGTTAACGTTGTGAAGAGGTTTGTGAAATAATATGAATGATAAACTAAACTGGGAATCGGGACAGGAAAATGAGGACCTGAAGCAGTATGTGACATTTCTTGTGGGCGGCGAGACTTACGGTGTTTCAGTAATGAAGGTCCAGTCAATAAACGAGATGTCCGAAATTACCCAGGTGCCCAGGGCCCGTTCATTTATCAAGGGTGTTATCAATATGCGCGGGGCGGTTATTCCTGTAATAGATATGAGGAATAAATTCGGTCTTCCGGGAAAGGATTATGATTCATTTACTGTAATTCTTATTGTAGAGGTCAAGGAAAGGCTGGTTGGTATGATTGTTGATTCGGTTTCTGATGTTATAAGTATTCCGGCTTCAAATGTTCAGACAAACATCAGTTATTCCGGAAAGGTCGAAAAAAATTCCATGGAGGGTGTCGGCCGGATCGGTGACAGCCTTATAATACTCCTCGATGTGGAGACTTTTCTTTACAACGAAAATGTTCAGGAAGCCTGAGGCCTTCCATGTTCATGAGCCAGGGGGACAGGACCGGAAAGCCGCTTTATCTTTTGTACCCCGGTGACCATTATGCATCACGGGATGACTGCTTTATAGGAACTGTTGCCGGTTCGTGTCTTGTCGTGTGCCTGCTTGATATTACACTTAAACTTGGCGGTATGATCAACTTTGTGGTTCCCGGAACTATCGGGACTCAGGGAATTCTTCATGATGATATCTCAAGGATCGGGATTGTCAACATGGAGTACCTCATGGCTGACATGGTTAAACTGGGCGGTGACAGGAAACGTATGATCGCAAAGATCTTTGGAGCCGGTAATACCGAGAACTCCAGTCTGGGGCAGATATCCCTGCCGGAAAATAACATACGCTTTGTAAAGGAGTACTTTGAGCTTGAACGGATCAGGATAGAGAAGATGGATATAGGCGGAATGTTCAGGCGCAAACTTTACTTTTCTCCGCGGGACGGTACGGTATACCGTAAGATACTTAAGAAAAACGATGAGAATTCCGAGTTCGTGGCCCTTGAAAGGGAATATGTAAATAACGAATTTGTTAACAGGAACAGGGTCGGTAAAATAGTTCTTTTTGATTAGGTGGGACATGATAAAAGATTACAATCTGTGCGATGAGGATTTCTCAAGGTTAAGGGATATAATATACCGCGAGGCCGGGATAAAGCTGAATGACCTGAAAAAAGTTCTTATGCAGTCCCGCCTGATTAAAAGACTCCGGGATCTGAAGCTTGATAACTTCAGCGATTACCATGACTATCTTATGAGCCACTACGATGATGAAAAGATAAATTTTATAAATGCAATTACAACAAACAAGACCGATTTTTTCCGTGAGAATGACCACTTTGAATACATGAAGAATGTAATACTTCCCGGGATTGAGAAAAAGGGACTCAAAGAGATAAGGATATGGAGCGCCGGGTGTTCTACCGGTGAGGAGCCCTATACAATAGCAATGACTGTATTTGATTATTACGGCCGGCGCCAGATGCCTGAACTGCTCCTGCTGGCCACCGATATTGACACACAGGTGCTGCAAAAAGGGATGACGGGCACATACGCATCAGAGCGGCTTGCACTAGTTGATGATGAGGTAGTTAAAACCTATTTTGATTCCGACAGGGGGGAACCCTGCAACTACACGATAAAGGATTTCGTAAAGTCCAAAGTATATTTCCGGAGGCTCAACCTTCTCCAGGATGATTACCCGATGAAGAAGAAGTTTGATATAATATTCTGCAGGAATGTTATAATATATTTCGACAGGGAGACCCAGGCAAAACTTTTCAATAATTTTTACAGGTATCTTAAAGATGACGGTTACCTGCTTATTGGTCACTCGGAAAACATAACAAGCATAACTGATAAGTTTTCTCTTGCAGGAAGAACTATCTACAAAAAGGTTTTATAACCGATGTATATAAAATTGAGAAATAAACTCGGCAAAAAGATAAATATCATTCACCCGGGAGAGTTCTTTGTCACACGGGAAGATGAACTGATAGCAACGCTCCTGGGATCGTGCGTTGCGGTGTGCCTGCATGACGGGGTGAACTGTATAGGAGCAATGAACCATTACATGCTGCCGGGCCGTATAACAAAGAGTGCAGCCGATGATGATAGTACAACAAAGTACGGTATTGCTTCAATTAATACAATAATCAGGCTGATGCTTGAAAACGGTGCGTCGAAAAAAAATATTACGGCAAGAATTTTCGGGGGTGGAAGCATTATTAAAAGTCTGTCTTCAGGCAGCAACAGCAGTATGATACCGGCTGACAATGTGCGTCTGGCAAGGCTCATGATGGAGATGGAGGACATCCCGATTGTCGGTTCGGATGTGGGTGCTGATTATACACGGAAAATAATATTCGATGTTCATACCGGCAAGGTGTACCTGCGGAAGATGAGGGGCGAAGAAGTTAAAAATCTTGTGCTGCAGAGGGATGAACAGCTGCTGGCATGAATGCTTGAGGGAGTAATGTTATGGATCACAAAAAAGTAAAAGTTCTGATAATAGATGATTCTGCGCTCATGAGAAAGTTTCTTACCGATGCGCTATCCCAGTCACGCGATATTGAGGTCGTTGGTTCTGCTCTTGATGCTGCGATTGCCGCAAGGAAGATTAATTCACTAAGTCCTGATGTAATAACACTTGATGTTGAGATGCCCGGAGTTGACGGACTGACATTTCTGCAGAAACTTATGATAGCCAATCCCATACCTGCAATAATGGTCAGCGCACTAACAGCCAAAGGTACTTCTGCCGCGGTAAGGGCTCTCGAACTGGGCGCATTTGATGTTATCGGCAAACCTGATTTCAGCAATGGTGATACAGCACCTGAATTTGTAAGGGACCTGACCGAAAAAATCATTGCTGCGGGCAGTGCAAAAATGTCGCACAGGAGACGTCCGGTTACTCCGCTGAGTGTTGATGAGAAATACACAGCCGATGTTATACTTTCAAAGGCCGAGAAGATTAATAAAAACAAGCCTACAGAGAAGGTTATTGCCATCGGTGCGTCAACCGGGGGTACAGAGGTTATTGACCAGATACTTTCAAGCCTTTCACCGGGTTGTCCCGGTATAGTAGTTACACAGCACATGCCTGAAAAATTTACCGAGGCGTTCGCAAACCGCGTAAATACCAAGTCGCAGCTGCTTGTGCGTGAGGCGAAAAACGGCGACAGGCTGCTTACTGATGTGGCGTTGATTGCTCCCGGAGGCAAGCACATGCTTCTGAAGTCCGACCGTAACGGCTACTGGGTAGAGATAAATGACGGCCCGCCTGTAAACAGGCATAAACCATCGGTGGATGTCCTGTTCAGGTCCGTGAGCAAATATGCCTCGGATTCGGCAGTGGGAATAATCTGTACAGGTATGGGCGGCGACGGCGCTGCAGGCCTGCTTGAGATGAAGGAGGCCGGGGCATATACACTGGCGCAGAACGAGGAGTCATGCGTTGTGTTCGGTATGCCCAAGGAGGCGATAAAGCTCGGAGCTGCAAATATGGTGACCGATGTCGAGGGGATTATTAATTATATCAGGAAGATGATGTAGGAGAAGCCTGTACTGAATGCCCTCACCCGCGCGTAGCTGGCGCTTGCGCGACCTCTCCCGCCAAAGCGGGAGAGGTGAGGCCTGAATTTTATGTGAAAGAGATATAAGTTCAACCTAGTTCCCTCTCCCTGTTTATCCAATCACAAATCATAATTTTGCAGGCATTTATTTAAGATAAAAAGTTGATGCATTCAATGCGGGAGAGGGTGCCCGGAGGGCAGGTGAGGGCATGCGGTTCAGGTAAAATATTGTATCATGAAATTGAGTGAGTGCTTGCGATAATTCCTTTATTCAGAACCGGTGAATTGATGCACGTTCCCTGTCAGTACAACTGACCGCGGATAAAATTGCCTGAGCTTATTGTATAAGATCCAATTGTAATATTGCTGTTGAAGATAAGGGTGTAGGTATCATCCGATTCGTCGGTTATGGTGACATTTATTGTTTGGTTTGTCAAAGGTGTTTCATCATTGAGTTTTATTGTGCATCCGGTTATTGATAATGGTGTACCGGATGTGAATGATGTATAAGGCCAGTATATTTTAAAATTAAAACTTGTACCATTTTTTGCCGCAAAACCCATATATGTAGTGCCACTTACCTTGCCGGAATAGGCTATGGCTTGGCATCCGGTACTTGCAGTGCCACCATTCCAGACAAATCCGCCAATGTTATAATTTTTTGTAGCCAAAACATCCTTCGCCGTAAATCCCGGATTGATATAATCCCCGGCGCCGTTGTTGTCTGAACTCTCTGTACATGCCGTCATTAGTGAGCCTGAAAGTATAAGTATATAAAAAAATATCTTCTTCATTTATTGCACCATCTTGCCGGATATAGATTTAATGTTACCTGGAACCGCAATTTGCCATAATAGCAGGTTTTCACAAGGTATTTACCTGCATAAGAAGTGTAAAGAAGAATTTTTGTTACTTAGCGGCAGAAAAATATTTGCCACAGAGGCACAGAGCACACGGAGAAAGGATAAAAAAAACCGGCGAATATTTACACGGATGATTCAGGGTCAGAGCCTCCCTCTAAAAATGAACCATTCAAAGGAAATCCTCACACAGAGGCACAGAGTTCACGGAGAAAGAATTCAAAAAGGCAAATATTAACACAGTTAGACCCGGATAAGGATGGATGGGTACAGATATTTTATATCTTTTTATCATCTGTGCCCATCTGTGTAAAATTCTTAAATCCTTACCTCTGCGAACTCTGCAGCTCTGCGTGAGACCGTTAAGTTCATAAGCCTCTTCCAGGGGCGGCCGGAACAGGTGATTTTAAACTGCCGGTTTATCGGCCGGGGGCTCTGTGACCTCTGTGTCTCCGTGGCAAAAATGTACAGTTTATACTGTAAAATTGTTCCGGATTTGAAATGGCGCATATCAGCCCGTAAATAAATCTTGCCAAGCATCCCTTTTATATACATCTTCAATTTGAGGTAAAAAATGAAAAGTGAAATAGAAATAAAGGTCAGGGGTTACCACCTTGACATTTATTCCCATGTAAATAACGCGCGCTACCTTGAGTTTCTTGAAGAGGGGCGATGGGCTGCATTTGAAAACATGGGTGATGTTAAGGAGATACTCTCAAAGGGATACGCTTTAACAGTGGTAAATATTAATATTAACTACATTTCATCAGCAACAGCGGGGGATATACTTATTCTGACTACTGATCTGCTTAAAACCGGGAATAAAAGCATTACTGTTTCCCAGAAGGTATTTAAAAAAGAGGGTATGCAGCCGGTTATAGACGCGGAAGTGACATTTGTACTGGTTGATGTTAAAACAGGGAAATCAGTTCAGCTGAACGACAGGATCAGGAAATTTCTGGATAGGGACCGGGTTAATCATTAAAAAAAGGGAGTTCAATTTTTCTTGACTTCGTGCCGACTTTATATATAGTATATTATATACTTTAACCGGCAGTCTGTAGTTTAACATGGCTGTTGTAATTGAATACACGTTTTAAGGAGAAAAGTGTTGAAAAAGCTATTTTTTATCATATCAATCATGTTTATAAGCATAACACCATCTTTTGCAGATATCGGGCCTTTTACAATCGATTTTTTTGGTGCATATGTTGATGCTGGAGATCTTGAGAGCCAGTTAGGATTTGGAGGCGGCTTGGGTCTGGGTATAACAGACACGGTAAGTGTTCAGTTCCGCGTTTTACAAACAGAAAAATCGACGGAAGATGATCTGGATACAGCATGGCCTGATAATGAGGAATCTCAGTATGAGCAGTTTACTATGCAGGCAGGAGTTGAATATGTCCCTGTAATCCCTTTTCTGGAAAAGTACCAGCTTAGCTGGAATACATCGATTTTTATTGGTATGGCTGAATCACACTCCAGATACTATAATGCTACAGGTATAGAGCAGGAGAAAAGCGATTCTGGTATTTCGTTTTCACTCTGGACAGGACCTCATTTTGATCTTACACAGTATGTGTCGTTTTTTACAGAGATCGGATTTCATTATGGTTATTTTACGGGAGAACTGCAGGACGCATCAATCTACGGTTTCCAGGCACTCGTGGGTGCAAGATGCACACTTTTCGGCAGCAGGGACTACACTGAGGGCTACTAAAAGCCGGATATTACCCCCTTGTGAAAAAAGCCCTGGTGAATACCGGGGCTTTTTTGTTTTAATTTGACATTTGGCGTAAAATCAGTACATTTAAAGTAGACCTGTTTCTTTTCTCTTTATTAAGCGGGTTTAAGGGGCGTAGCCCTTACAAAAAGCCCTCTTCAGGTTTTCTGAAGGTTTTTAATCGTCAGTTTGGAAACAAGTCTTGTATAAGTTGTTTTTTGAAAGGTTGGTGAATGAAGAGCAGTATGAATATAGGGATGAGACAATCCCACAAAATTATCATGACCCAGACACTGAGGCAGTCTATAGAGATGCTTCAGCTCTCAACAGTAGAGCTTTCAGAACTGATCAACAATGAGTTTCTTGAAAACCCCCTTCTTGAAGAACTCAACACCACAATTGATACAGACATCCTTGAAGAGGACCTCAACCGTAACCTTAGCGGTGAGGAGGAGGATTCCCTGCGCATGGAGAAGGAGATCTACACCAACCCGGACTCTCTCCGTTTGGCAGAGGGTGCAGACTTTGACCGGAAACGCGCATTCATTGAAAACGCTGTTTCAGTAACCGAAAGCCTTAAGGAACACCTGTTGTGGCAGGCCAGGATGACTGCAGCCGATGAACATGAATATAACCTGTACGAGGAGATCATCACACTCCTTGATGAAAGCGGTTTCCTGCCCGCGGGCTGGCGGGATATGGTAAAATCAGCTGATGCAGAAAGAATTATTGAATCGATCAGGGGATTTGATCCAGTGGGCTGTGCCGCAGGTGAAGTAAGTGAGAGCCTGCTTGTTCAGGCTGTTTATTTTTATCCTGATGACAAGCTGCTTCATACCATGATACAGAACCATTTCCATGAGATCGAAAAGCTGGATTACGCAGGGATAGCGAAAACAACCGGCCAGCATATGAATATTATTATCGAAAAGAGCAGGCTGCTCCAGAATCTTAATCCATACCCCGGCAGTGCTTTCGCATCAAAAGAGGTAAAATATATAATACCAGACATTGATGTGAAACTTGTCAACGGTGAAATTCTACTCAATCTTAACGACGACTGGATTCCGGCAATTGGAATAAGTTCATATTACGAAGGCCTGATCGCAAAAAGGAATTCCAGCAAAGAGGAGCGTGAATACTTAACAGGAAAACTTCAGGCAGCTAAGGCATTTATAAAGAATATCTCTACAAGGAGTGAGACGATTTTTAAAGTCTCAATGTCTATCATGTCCAGGCAGAGGGATTTTCTCGAGAAAGGTCCGGGACATCTTAAGTACCTTACACACCATGATATTGCTGACGAGACAGGTGTGCATGAATCCACCGTGAGCAGAGTTTCGAGCAATAAATTTGTGCAGACCTCATGGGGAGTGTTTGAACTGAAGTACTTCTTTGTGTCAAAAATTAAATCTTCACAGGGGGAAAACGGGGAGAACAGTTCATCTGACAGGGTAAGGGGGCTTCTCCTTGAAATAGTACAGGGAGAGGATCCGGAAAATCCCTATAACGACGAGGAGCTCGCAGCTAAACTAAAGGAAAAGGGGGTGATTGTAGCGCGAAGGACTATTGTGAAGTACAGGGATATGCTGAATATTCCTTCTTCAGGCAAGAGGAAAAAAATTAACATGATTAAATCATAGA
>Ga0116171_10003475_pt1 | contig 14564 bp, 7 predicted proteins | sample AD_JPNHW2_MetaG_FD_89798 | JGI IMG/M metagenome (GOLD analysis project Ga0116171, IMG submission 89798) | Active sludge microbial communities of municipal wastewater-treating anaerobic digesters from Japan - AD_JPNHW2_MetaG | ecosystem: Engineered > Bioreactor > Anaerobic > Digestate | place...
ATTAAATACTTTTGCCCATGAAGTGCCTGCATTATCTGTCTTATAGACTAAGGGAGCGCTAAGTGCATAATCATGTCCGCCCAGGTAAATCTTGTTTATATCATTTTCGGCCATAGCCGCATACATAATAAAATCATTGGTAAAGTTTATTCCGCTAGATTTTGACACCCATACACCATTATCATTATCCATCGTATACACCCCTTTGGCAAAACTATAATAATCCCATGGCATGACACCATTATATGTATCGCTAATACTGGCCGAGATACATACAAATCTCATGGTGCTACCGTTTTTTCCGCCGGCAAAATTCCAGATTACCTGTCCTGAAGTAATTCCACTTGTTGATTGTACTGTAAATGTAGTTCCCGAATTATTTGATATTATTAATCCATCATTAGTTCCGATATAAATATTATTACCATCCCAGAATACGCCACCGACAATAATTCCTGCTCCCATATCAGTAGCATGCTTAACAAGTGAAAAGGATATTCCTCCATTATTTGAAAACAATATATCACCGTAGGCACCTATAATAATTTGATTTGAATTATTAAAATTAGCAACCATTTTGTATGCACTACCGTATGTCCCTATATTATAAGCACTGATTGCATTCCATGAGTTTCCGCCATCTATGGTTTTCACCGGATAACATGAATTGCCATCGTTAAAGATCGTGTAAGAAATATTTGGGTCATTGGTAAATTCAAACGTAGAAATACCGGATACCTGAAGTTTTGAAAAGGGTACCTGTGTATAACTATTTCCGAAATCAATACTGTGAAATATTTCACTCATATCACAACTCACATAAAACTCATTATCATTTGATGGATTTATTTTTGGAAAAAACAATGCACCTCCCCCGCCAATTCCTTTTGGAGAAAAGGAACCCGGTTGAGCAAATGAGAAACAGCAAAACAAACAGATAATAATCAGAAGCAAAATATGTGATATTGTCTTCATAATAATTAGAAATTAATTGTTTAATGTTCTAAGTGACTACAGGGTACAAATCGTCGAATCGTTGTTAAAATAATTCATATTTAAAACTCCGATTTATACAGTTAAATTGGGATTACCGGTTAATTTTTAATAAAAGTTCTTATGATCCTATTTCATCCTTTTTGCATATAATGATAACAAATCAATCCCCCGGCTATCAGCATGAATTCAGGGATAAAAACAAGACACAATAAAGGGCGACTCTAATAACCTTGATCGGGCAGCTCTAAAAACAAAAAAGTTCGAGGCGGTCAAAGTTCTGAAAACCGCAGTATACTGAACGTATATGAGGATTTGAAGAACGAAGACAAACGAAGAAATTTGAAGTTTTTAGAGGTGCCCTAAAATAATTAGTATTTCACAATCATTTTATGCACCGTTGAATTATTCTCGAAATAAAATTCTATGAAATAGACACCAGGGCCTAATAAGGCAGTGTTAATACAATTAAATTCCAATTGCTGTGATATCAGTAATCTCCCTTCAGCGTTGTATATTCTGATTTCATTAACAGGAAAACCAGTATTATTTAAAAAGAAGATTTGATCATTGAATGGATTGGGATATAACAGAAATCCAGTTTCATCATTCTCCTCAATTCCCCAGCAGGGATCAAAAGTCAGTGTGATAGTATCTGAAGCAGAGCATCCATCTTTATAAACTGTAACATAATAGTCGCATGTATTACCTGAATCGCATGATGAAACATTTACCAGCTGTGTTTGCGAAACAGAATCGTTCCACCAGTGATAAGCTGCACCTGGATTACCGGCATCCAATAAAATGCTTTGGTTGATGCAAATAGTACTATCAGAACCAAGTTCGACAACCGGTTTGCTTTTCATCATGATCGTACAAACCTTGTGATTGTTAGAATCAATAACATCTTTGGTCCATAGAGCCGAATATTTAATTGAAAGTGTATCATAAGAATTTAAATGCACCGGAGTTGAGAATGACAAGGTGGTACTGTCACCCGGAAGTATTTCATTAAATAAAACAAAATCCTCAACGACAGCCATTCCATTATTAACTGTATAAGAACAGCTAACTATATCTCCCGCTGAAACAGTATCCTGGCAGACATTCACGAGGGTAACAGGCAGATGAACCCAGCCTAATGTATCACAATATGACTGGTTATGCTGTGATAATCTAATATCTGCAAAGGGGATTTCCCTGATCCGGATATCGTCAACAACAATAAAAAACATATCAGCATCACTGTATCCATGAAAACCAACAAAATAATCACCAGAAACAGCAGGAGAAATAATTCCGCTACCATACCTGTATGCACCGACAATATATGGGTTTTCAAAAATAGATTCGCTGGTCATGCCACCTGCATTTGCCTCGCTTCCCCATTTTACTTCAAGTTTTTCAGGATATAAAGAATCCCCGCAATTGTCATAAAAAAAATCAACCTTATAATATTTGCCCGATTCAAAATGAAATTTAGGCGTGTAGAACCAGTCATTCATTGCTTCTGCCTGATTGTATCTGATATAAATAGAGTTTGGTGATGAATGGTAATGACTATTCAGTGTTGCCCAGGAATAAGTGTCATTATTATCATTACTGACAGAATAACAATTAGGTAATGATGGCACTGCAATATTATCAAAGTTTTCGAAATAAGGTAATACCCCCAAATCACAAACCGTAGTAAAATGAAAGGCATTTGTCCAAGACCCTGTATCGCCGGCACTGCAATGATATCTAATATAAAAGCTGTATGTGGTTGAAGGATTTAGCCCTGAAATATTAACCGAATCAACATCTGCACTTACACCTCCGCTGCTAATAAGGCCGGTTGGCCCGCTACCTGCGACACCATTAATACGAACTTCATATTCAAAACCTGAAGTTTGCATTGAAGGCGGCGCCGTCCATGAGATAGTTGCTGTTGTTTGTGTAACAGAATTTGATGCAATTGCATATGCTGTTATATTTGGGCAGGAAGTTGGCTCTAACTTAAAATCGTCAAAACTGATGAAGTTAGGAACACCTGATGGGCAGTTTATGCGAACAGCAAAATAATATGTTCCTGTATTTTCAGGAATCAAAGTATAAAGAGCCTGAGCATAAGTTGAAGTAGCAAAAGTTGATGCTATTACAAAAGGATTCCCTAATTGTACAGCATCTGTTGAAAATTGGGATGTATTGTAAAAAACATGACCTGTCCATCCCGAATGATTGTCGGCTGCCCACCAAAATGAAAAATCATAGGAAACACCGGCAACAAGGTAAAAACCGGGAGTCCAGACATATTCATTGGTAACATAATCCCTTTCCCTTAAAAATTGAGTTCCGCTGTGCGCATTGGCATCATAAAATGTATTAGAATTGTTGGTTGTAACCCAAGCTGTTGTTCCTTTATTCCAATAAACAGGTAAGTTGGGCACGGATACACCATCAAAATTTTCATTCCATGGTAACACGGATATCGGTTCAGGCAGCGTGGTACTTTTTGCCATAATACCTAAAGAATATTTATCAGAGCCAGTTACCGAGAATGCTTTATAATAGTATGTTAAGTTTCCCGAAAGCGAATCATGATAAAATGTAGTCAGATCGCCATAATAAATCACTGTCCCGCCTCCGGGTAAAGTATCACCAGGCGTATAGACAACGCCATCCACAGGTGTCCCAGTAATACTCATGGTGTCATAAACAATCAACACATTATTACTGTCGGGATTTCCAGACCAGGATAATTTTATCAGGCTATTATTCATCGCTGTTGCCACAAAAGGATATGGATTCAGAATACTATCAACAGCAAATCGGTATACCTGGCCATCGGCCGGTTTTGTACCCAATGTATTGGTGCTTGTTATCGAACTTATTTGGGGATTCGGGGTAGTGTTGTTTAAAGAAATAAAAGTTTGATTGTCCTGGGATGCTGCTGATAGTCCTATGGAAGCCGAACCATTATATACAGGGTTTTCCTCATCCTTATAAATAAATTCAATATTGTTGGTTGTTTCGTAAAGTTTAACCTGAAAAGATATAACAGCGCTGTCAGAGCCTGAATTCCATTTAACATTTTTCCATTGGGCAACAAATATTCTATACGGTGCTGTACCTTCTGTCAAATAAGAAAAATTTAACGGATTTTGAATATCCAGATCATCCCACAAGGGAGCCAGGAATGGTTGCATAAATGCATTCGCAGATAAATCATTATTTGGCGCAACATAGATGGTCGATCCGCCAAACTTCAACCATCCGTTTGTGCTGGCTGCAACAGAAGTATATGCAACTTTGCAAAAAGTAAAAGTAAAGCCTATAGGTATCCCGTTAAAATATCCATCATCAGCATCACCGTTTGTCAGAAGAGGACTGGTGCCAGATGTAATTTCGGTGTAAGTGCCGCTGATGGCAGTGAGATTATAATCAGCCAATACCTGCCCGAAAGCACGACAGCAAATAATAATGATACTTAGTATCAGAAATATTTTTTTCATTAAATTAAAATGAAATTAAAATTGTTACGCTTTAACTGTGATAAAAATCATCCACCGAAATCTTCTGATTTATATTACACATCAACAATTTTATTTTTAATTGCAAATTTTATAAGATCGACGGTGCTTTTGAGTTCAAGCTTTTGCATAATATGATTTTTATGCGACTCTACTGTTCGTATGCTTATAAACAATTTATCGGCAATTTCCTGGTTACTTAATCCTGAGGCAAAATGTTTCAATATTTCAATTTCCCGGATTGTAAGCTTATCTTCGGAACGCTCAGGCTGATTATCCACCGTTTTGGCTTTTTGAACATAACTTTTTAAGATAATATTTGAAATTGATTCACTGAAATATTCTTCCCCGGCATAAACAGCTCTTATTGCATCAATAATTTCTTTTCGTGTCGTATTTTTAGGCAAATACCCCTTTGCTCCTGATTTGATCGCATTGAAAATAAAATCTTCATCTGTGTACATCGAAAGTATAATTACTTTTATCTCGGGATGAGATTCTGATAACCTTTTAGCCAGCTCCAAACCTGAAATTTCAGGTAATGAAATATCCATAATAATAATATCCGGATTCTGCAGGTTTAGTTTTTCACGGAGGACATTATGATCAGAAGCTTCGCTGATAATGTCAATATCTTCGACATCAGTTAATAATGCCTTTATTCCATCACGAACAATTTGGTGATCATCAACAAGTATGATTTTTATTTTTCCCATAGTAAAAATTATGAATGATTAAGTGGAATCTCAACTCTGACTTCAGTGCCCTTACCTATTTCTGAATGAACATTAAATGTTCCACCAAGCATATAGGCGCGTTCCCGCATATTATATATTCCATTTCCAACATATTTGTGAGTAGTTCCAAATTTAAAACCTTTTCCGTTATCAAGTATTGTCAGGATATAAAAATTCTGTTTTTTCTCCAGTTTAACAGAAATTGTGCTGGATTCGGCATGCTTAACCGAATTTGTCAAAGCTTCCTGTGCAATCCTGTATAAATACATGATGCATTTATTTGTAAGCATCTTTGGATTAATATTGCTGTCGGCTTCAAAGTCAATAACAATGCTGGTAGACTCTGCAGTTTCATTGCAAAGTTTCCGTAAAGCATTGATAATTCCGAATTCCTTTAAGCCTAAAGGCATAAGGTTGTTTGACATCCTGCGTATATCATCAATAGTTTTATTGGTCAGGGCCTTCAGGTCGTCAAAACGCTTCCTGTCTTTTTCATCACTTATTTCAATACTTTCCAGTTTTAATTTTAATGCTATCATAACTTGTCCCAATCCATCATGTAGTTCACGTGCCAGGCGCTGCCGTTCAATCTCCTGACCGTCAATAACCCATGAAAGCCTCTTTAAACGTTCTTCTTTAAGCTGTTTTTCCACTTCAATACGTTTTGTAATATCACGAATTACTGATGCAATTATCATTTTACCTCTATACTCGATAGCGCTTTCCTGAACCTCAATTGGAAATTTTTTTCCATCTTTCTTTAAAGCCATTGTTTCGTATGTATAAGGCTTTAATGGTATTTTAAACCCCGATCCGGAATGCCTCTCCTGTAAAATATCATTAACCGACATTTTTATCAACTCCCCCTCTGAATAGCCTGTCAGAATTGACACAGCATGATTAACTAGCAACAATTGCCCGTTATCATGCAGTAATATACCATCCAGTGTTGCATCATAAAAATGTTTAAGTCTTTCTTCGCGTTCAGCTATTTCATCAGATATTTTCTTGTATTCAGTAATTAATTGCTTTACAGAGCCTCTATTTTTAATATTGCCGGTAAGAAAGAAAATATTCTTCCTGATTTTTTTCAGCATAAGATAACGGCATGTAAAAATTACTGCAACAACAATTACACTAAATACCAGGCCTTCGAGCATTAACCTTTCCATATTATTAATGAAGTATGCAGATAAATATACAACAAATATATAACTTAGCCGTCAGAAAACACAAATCCAAAAATTTAATTCAGCTTCCGGAAAAAAATAAAATTTATGATTCTGATTGCAGACAGCGGTTCAACTAAAACTCATTGGAAAGTTATAAATGTTGATAAAAGCATTGAAACAATTTATACACGTGGATTAAATCCATATTTTACTGATGAAGGTATATTCCATACCGTGCTTAATTCTGAGCTGGTTCTATGTAAAAATGAAGTTCAGGAAGTTCATTTTTATGGCTCGGGCTGCGGCACAAAAGAAAAGATACTTTTAGTGAAAAAATATTTGAAATCCTGTTTTACATCCGCAGAAATTAATGTTTACAGCGATCTTCTCGGAGCAGCTCGTGCCCTGCTGGGGCGCGACAAGGGTATCGCATGCATATTAGGCACGGGATCGGTGTCTTGTATTTATGATGGAAAGGAAATAAAATCTACAACACCGTCACTCGGGTTTATACTTGGAGATGAAGGCGGAGGTGCTATGCTTGGAAAAGAATTGCTCAGGGCTTATTTTTATAATAAACTTCCGGAAAATATCAAAAATGCCTTTATAAAAAACTTTAAAATCACAAGGGAAGAAGTGCTCGATAAAGTTTATCGCCAGCCATCACCAAACGCTTATCTGGCTTCATTTTCAAAATTCATAAGGACATGTTACCATGACCCCTTTATTCATGACATGGTTTATAACTGTTTTAAAGATTTTTTTAATAACCATGTGATGGTATATCCAGAATATAAGAAATTACCTTTAGTCTTCACCGGTTCGGTTTCCGCAAATCTCAAAGAAATACTTGAAGAAGTCGCCGGTGAATTTGGAATAAAGATATCAAAAATCATGAAAGAACCTATGGATGGCCTGGTTGAATTTCACAGAAACACAAATATCGACTGATTATTGGAGGATGATTTTTTTATTAACCACACCCTTGTCCGTCGTTATCTGTAAACAATAAGTACCTTTTGCATTTCTGCTTAAATCCATCTCTTTCTGAAATTTTCCTGAAATTTCAGCGATATTATTTTTATAAACGACATTACCTATTACATCAAATATTTCAATAGAAATATGCTGAATTCCAGCAACCTCCATATCAAGAATAAACATACCGTCATTTGGATTGGGGAAAATATTTAAATTTTCCAACCCGGAATTTTCGGTGATGCCACAAGCCACGTCAAGGCACTTCTGAGTACTGTTGCCACAATCATTCTGAGCCTTTACACAAACCTGTCCGGAGTTGGTTCCCGTTGTTACATTAATACTTGTAGTTCCTTGTCCGGAATTCAGCACCCATCCCAGGCCGGTTGGTACAGACCACAGATAGGATGTTGCATTAGTGACAGGAGCAATAGAATAAGTTTGAGCTGTTCCTGAGCCAACATTTGTGGGTCCGGTAATTGTTCCCGGTTGTGCGGTTACTGTTCCTGCCGGATCAACAGTAATTGTCCTGCAACCCTGTTGACTTATTCCGCATGAATTTGTTTCTGCAACACAAACATCGCCTGATGCACTTCCGCTAACAATGGTAACTGTTGATGTATTTTGTCCGGCAATAATAGCCCAGCCACCGGTCGAAGGGACAGACCATGTATACGAAGTTACACCTGTAACCGTTGGAACGGAAAAACTCACAGTGCCACCAATACAAACTGTATCGGGCCCTGTTATCGGGCTGGGTTCATCAGGAATATTATTAATAGTAATGGTCTCTCCATCCTCCGGCCCCCAGCATACACTTGTAAAGGCCCTGAAATAATATGTTCCCGAAGCTGTGACAGTTTGTGTTGTTGCAGGAGTTGACGTAAATGTGCCGCCACTGGTAGTCCCCTGCCAGTATATTGTTCCGCCTGTTCCTCCATGAGCTATAAGTGTTCCGGTATTACAATAAACACCGCCACCACTGACGGTGACGGCACCAGCAGGGCTACCAACCTTGATAACTACGCTTGCACAATTGTTTGATAAACATCCGCTGCCGCTATATCCCCTGGCATAGTAGGTGGTAGTAAAGGTCGGTGAAACGGAAAAATCCGCCCCCGGAGCGCTGGTCCCGACAAATGTACCTCCACAACTGCCTGCATACCATAAAATATCCGTAGCCCCTGCAGCTGTAGCCGAAACAATTGCACTCCCTGAACATATCGTATCAGTAACCGGAGTAGCTATAGGATCACCAGGCGAAGTGCATAACATATAATATAACACTGAAGGAGATTTAATTTGATTATTATTTCTGACCAGGATATTGGCATTGGTATCAGAAGATATAAAGGGGCCTTTATGCATCGCGGCATCTACTTTATATGGGAAGATAAAACAGAATAATGCGGAAAAAAGAATCAGCCTGCGAAAACAAAAAATAAATAACTTTAATTTAAAATAAATATTTGTCTTCATAATTTGAGAGTTTTGAATGTTTATTACAAAATTAAAATAATATTAATACAAAATCACAAAATTGTTAGTTTTATTAGGGTTTTCTGTCCATTGGCAATAAGCTTAACAAAATAGACTCCCTGGGACAAATTACGAACATCTAAAATATTCTTATTTATTCCTTCAACAATATTCACTTTTTTACACATAACCGTTTGCCCAAAAATATCATTAACATCAATAAAACCTGTATTTACATATTTACTGTACCAGGAGATCATGACATATTCAACAGCAGGATTGGGAGAAATACTAAGACCTTGGATATTATCAGTGTCATTTATTCCCACACAATAAATATTTACTGTATCCTGGAAGGTATCTGTTCCGCAGGCGTTAAAAGCAGTCATTGAAACAATATATGCCCCGTTATTCATGAAGGTATGTAATGGATTTTCATCAACAGAAAAACCGCCATCATTAAAATCCCAAAAATATGAATATGCATTCATAGAGGTATTTGTAAACGCCACATTATTATCTGTGCTGCTGCTTATATAGCCGGCTGCGGGATTGCTGGTATATACATAAGCAACTACCGGGATACGGGGACTTTTACACTCTTCAGCCTGCACTTTCCAATTATAGAAAAAATAATAGTAATCATTATTTGAATAACTGTTACCGGTAATTTTAATCAAATCATTTACAATGTAAGGGTAATTACCCCCCAATATATTCCTGAAAAGCTTATTGTCAGGCCCCATTGCTTCAAGGCCATAATTAGAAGCGGCAGGAATATTCCAGTTTAAATTTATCGTAGTCTTCCCTGCTGAAAGGTTGATCACAGTATCATACACCACTGTCCCACCATGCGTTTTTAACCTGATCGTCCTTGAACCTGTTGTCTGGGCATATACATCAACTGAAACGAGTAATATATCAACCATGCAGTCAAAGATCATGTAATGATTACTGCTACCTGTATAATATCCACCGCTACCTATAAGAGTATCAGGAGCGCCAATGGTATACACTTCATCAATAGCAGACTCAACATAATAAGTTGTGGTGGTGTCAATGACACCCGTATTATAATTATCACCTACATGAATCGGGCTGCCATTTTGTGGTTCATTAAACCATCTGTTAGTTCCATTTGAACTAACTGAAAGTTGTGCTTCTGCCGGGCCACAAATTGTGTCATTTATCACAGATGGAACATCCGGCCTGTGTATGCTGATATAATTAGCCCTAACAAAAGTATTGTCACCATAATTATTAAAAACTTTAAATGTAACTGTATAATTTCCGTTAGACTGGTAAATATGAACCGGGTTCTGAGTGTTGGAAGTATCCCCATCACCGAAATCCCAGTGGAATTTTGTTGGTGAATTCGTTGAAAGATCAGTAAAACTGATTGTACCATCACATGATGTCAGAGGATCAGCTGTGAATCCGGCAGAGGGAACCTGACCAGAAGCAGAGCAATTAAAATCAATTTCATAACCACGGCCTTCAGTATACTCATCTGCATAAAAGTAAACCGTAATTGCATTTCCACTCGAAGAGACATCAGCCGCCGGAGTGAATCCCTGTAAACTGCAATATTTTCCAATAAGTGGTGCAGACATATCAACGCCATCAAATATTTGAAGGTAATCCCAGTTACAATATCCTGCATCTCCCATTTCCACATCGAAATCGGTAAAATGCAAATTTATTGATGTTGCTCCGGGAACTAAAATAGTAACAGTATCGTTGCTATTGGGCAAATAATTTCCGGTACCATTATTATCAAATAGTGTCCCCTGGCATGAATTGATCATTATATGCTGGTTTTGGATGGCACTGTATACGCAGGGTTGCTCAATATAAACAGAATCTGCATATGTTTCAGAGTTTGTACCATCAGAAATTGTCAGCGTAATATACTTTAACCCGGGAAAAGAATAATACACCTGAAAAGGCCCTGAATTGGATGCCGTTTGGGGTGATGCCCCGCTGCCGAAATCCCATGCAAAAGTTTGAATATTGCCTGTTGAAGCGTTATTTATTGTTATTTGCTGTCCGACACAAGGATTAGCATATTCAATATCAAACTTTGGCTTTATACATGAAGAAGTGAACGGAATTGAATAAATATAAGGCCTGTAATTATGTCCGGAAATGGTTAATACTGCAGAATTACCTGCCACAGGGGCAAATCGCAGAATATTGGGCCCAGCCCCCAGTGTATCACTTGCGATCATTTCGCCATCAACTACAAGGGTAGCCAGGCAGCCCGTACATGAGCATGAATTAATCTGAAATGTAGTATCATGGCAATCAAGTGTTGGATCATTCGTTGCCGTAATCGCTTCCGGAAGTGCAGTCCAGATTTTCATTGCAGGATCGCCAAAATAATGAAAGAGTTCATGAGAATACTGATCATCGCCCCATGTTTGAACCATACGTATTAGCCCCTGGTTCATAACATCTCCCATCGTATAAATTGGCTGATGAGAAACCGGTGAGCCAACAGGCGTATCACCAATACCTGTATAATCCGGTATTAATCCGGGGTTTGACCATATTGCATCAAACATTCCTTCGATAAGCCCATCATTATATCCGCTGTAACTGTAATACGCGGCTCCAAAAACACCCACTGCACCACCATTGGTTTTACGCAGAAATTTCTCGGCAAAACATTCAGGCAACCTGTATTCGCCGGTATGACAATTAATACTAAAAACAACAGGAAGTTTATCACCATTATTCAGCAAACCGATATCATTGCTGGTAAATTCGGGAGAAGCCCAACCTGTTCCTCCAGTGTAACCATGATCGCGATGAGCAAGAAATAAACGGCCATCAGTAGAATTCAGCGCAGCAACAATATCGTTTTTATCGCCATCCCAGGCAAATCCGCTACTTCGGAGCAGGTCTACAGGCAAAGGCTCTGAATTTGCATAAAATCCATTATTATAATACATCGGGTTGGTGAAAGGATCAGCCTCATAAACCCTGTCAACGCTGTAACCCTGTGATTGCATATAGCTATGTATTTCTTCCATAGTAAGTACAAAGCGCCTGTCTTCATAATTACTGGTGTCATCATCCTGAAAATAGGCACAGCCTGTCCCTCTTGTATAAAAACCAGGTAATGCAGGAGGGCTTTTCTCATATTTAATTATTTTTTTTACCACAGTCATTGACTGTGCAGCAGATGAAACAGAAATTCGCCCAAATGCCATATCGGCCACATAATCACTTGGCCCATCCATGCAGGCGTAATAAAGATCTGTTGCAAAATTCTCATGATACATAGGATCCTGGTGTATCTCTCCAGGTACTTTATCGTGGTCGCCAATTATAACAAAATAATCAGGCCTGGGGGCATATGATTGATAAAGGCCATGTATCTCGGTTTTCACTTGTGCACTGGTCCAGCTTGAACGGGAAATAATCTTAACAGCGTATCCAAGCTGGCTCTTCCATTTGGCAAGACTGTCGGCCGCTTCACGGTAATCAGAATGAGTGATGATTATGTAATTCTTCGCATCCGATAATTTTGCCGGTTTTACATTTTTTAAAGACGCATAATAAGCCTCTGTTTCCTGTTTTATGGATGAATTGTTTAATACCAGATTATCCAGATTACTTAAAAAATAAGATGAGTAAAAATTCTTTTGTTTGATCAGTGATTTGCTCTTGCTAAATTTAACCTCATAATTCAAAGACCCTATAAATTTTACAAGATTAAGCCGGGGATTATATTGCACAGGGCATACCCTGACCACTGCCAGGGATAATCCTTTTATTTTTAAAATGTTTACTATCCTGACAGGTTCCTCTGGATACCATGTATTTTTCAGATAAAATGCGGAATCAATTTCAAACCGGGGTTCCGGATCACCATAACGGTCGGTTGCCGGCCGCAATGCCGGATAAACAAGAAGATTGCCCTGTTGCGAAACATTCGAATATTTTATGTTTACCCGGGCTGTTGCATCATCAGGAATCAGAACAAGATCATAATGCGCCGGTAAAGCAGGTTTCCCGACCTCCTTAAGAAAAGTAAAATCCTTAATATTTATACGAACGAATTTGGTGCTATTTTCATTAACCACACTTATGGAATACCCATTGAATGTATACTCTACTTTTAAACCTTTAACCCCTTTATCGGTTACTGTTCTTACAGGAGTTTTATCCGCGGTTTGATTTTGCCCGGCAGTTAATATGATACAACAAAAAAAGCCCAGAAAGGTCAGGATTTTTTTCATTTTGGGAATAATTAAAAGAAATCCAATATGAGGACGTAAAATCAATTCAAATTGTTAACAAATATAACAAAAAAAAAGATAAATGATGTTTTACTGCAGATGAATTACCATCACTTATAAAAATGCTCACTTGAGAAACCTACATATTTGTGTTTAGATGAACCCAGGGCCGAATGACAAAACAAAAAATAAAAATTACCTGACCAATTACTCAAGAATAATCTTGGAAACCCTTACTTTGTGAGCATTTTGAACTTTAAGAATATACGCTCCATGCGGCAACAAAGATACATCCAACAAATAATTCGGTTCCGCTAATTTTCTGTTCATGATCAACTTGCCGGTTAAAGAATAAATAAACACTTCAGAATCTGTATCATTATTCAAATTTAGCACGTCCTGAACAGGATTGGGATAAACATCATTTAATATTTCATCCAGGGGCTGCGCCCAACCTGTGGGCGAGTAATAAAAAGAGAATTCATCAAAAAAAGCACTTGAATGATTTTGTATCACATATGTTGAAGAAAGCAAAACAATATTCATCGAATCCGGAGTTTCTGTGCTGTTTGAATCCCATTTTATCGGCAAATCAAAATAAGTATAGGTACTAATGGTTGCAGAAGTGTCCAATACAGCACCTCCTAAAGTATCCTTTTTTTGTAAGACCGCATTGTATTTCCAGAAATATACAATTACATTCATGGTATCAGTATTAGTCGGCAGATATTTATAATAGCCACGCAAATTATCCGGTTTTTCTGTAAATGGAATCCCTTTATCAACGGTACCATCGAGATGTATGCGGCCAAAAGTGGCCACTCCCGGAAACTTAACATTATATATTCCGAAAAGCATGGTATCAAGTGACATTACTTTTAGGGCGTAATTGCCACTAAATTTGTCGGTGGTTTTGAAAGCGCTGTGCATACCAACGGTGTCAATGGTATTATAGTTTAAAGGTCTGTTATTAGGCCATGTGGCTGACCAATTTTCAAAACCGGGGTTGGGCATCTGTGACTGGGCATTCACGCCGGTTAAGAACAATAACAATACTGAGAACGAAAGAAATGAGATCTTTATCATTGCAGTAAAGATTAAATTATATAAACCTTAAAATTAATGGTTTTCACTAAAAAAGCACAAACACATTCAATAATAGAACTCACACGGATTTTTAATATTGATACCGTGTTACCTTTAACTTTAACCAATCCGGTTTTTTCCTTCAGAAAATAAAAATCACTAATTCGCCATTGTCTTTTTCCGATATTTCAAAATGTAGATTATTGGCAGAATGCCGCATGTATTTAAGGCAGCAATACAAATAAACCAGGCAAGATGATTATTACGTGCAGATTTCCACATGGCAATTGCTTTCCATACCAATTCCCAAATAACAAGTAAAATTATTAAAGGCATTAAAAAGGTCATACACCCGGA
>Ga0116171_10003478_pt1 | contig 14555 bp, 8 predicted proteins | sample AD_JPNHW2_MetaG_FD_89798 | JGI IMG/M metagenome (GOLD analysis project Ga0116171, IMG submission 89798) | Active sludge microbial communities of municipal wastewater-treating anaerobic digesters from Japan - AD_JPNHW2_MetaG | ecosystem: Engineered > Bioreactor > Anaerobic > Digestate | place...
ATGTTTTTTTCACCTGTACAGTAGATCAATATAGATATGAAAATTTACTGAGTACTAATTATGTACTTGTATCCAGTACAAAAGCAAATTGTTCATCAACAGGTGTACTTGAAAAAGAGATTTTAGATTTTCTATCTAAAAAAGAATCAAAAGGAACAACAGGTTATGTGCAGGCTCTTCCAAAATCAGAACTGATAGGGAATATCAATTCACTGAACGCCTCCAAACGCGAGATTGTGGTATCGACGAAACGAGTATTGAAGATAGGGGAATTGGTCTATGTTGAACTTGATGGTAACATGGTTGTAATGTCAGTAACATATCCAATGATGACCATTTCAGGATGTCAACTCGAAGGGAAAGATGCTAAGTATTTCGATAGATTATCAAAAGATATGCCAGTCTATAAATATTAGCATACAATTTAATTTAAGAGTGGCGTAGGGTGTCTGATTTTTTGTGTAAACAGCCTTTAATCACATCGGCACCCTATCGCCAAAATGTATGGAGAACTGGTTCAAAGCTGCATCCCGATTCCTTTCAGTAATTGGTAACTTTAACCGCCCAAGATCGCGAGGTGGTGCTACCTTTAACTATTTATTGGAAACTGCTTCTGCTATAAAACCTTTTCTTAACTCTCCGTACAAATAAATACCGCTTCGCCCGCATCAGCCACATCCACAACCCCCCGAAGCTGACGAATTTTTTGTAAGTTCCTGCGGCCGCTGCGACCTCCACTTTTGTTTTTTATTCTATACTTGTTTCAGTTTTAAACAGTCGAGTTCCGATACTTTCAGCTTGTAATAATACCCATCTGCGGAGACCGCTACGCCCGGAATTTTTTGTAATTATAAACTTCAACGCCCGGTTTGTGAGCCCGCCGAACCACGGGCGCATCGGCCACCTCCTGTAATTTAAACTTTATTAAGTCACTCTCTGCAGTTGATACTTATACTAAACCATGCCACCTGCTGTCGCAGTAGGCATGTAATGATACTTCGTTATGTAAAGTTCTTGACTTTACTCTCTCCGTATATTTTGATAAATCAACAAGGGATAATTTCAGGTTTATTTTCATAATATTCAATCTGTCTCGTTATATCCCGAGAGTTGAGTTTAAACTCTCGTAGTGTTACCGAAGATTCCTTGATAGAGAAAACACTTAAAAAAAGGTAATATCAATGATTAAAAAAGAAATATTCAAAATGAATTTAATATTCTTGCTAATACTATTTGCAACAGCATGTGGTGGGGGCGGTGGTACAGATGATGGCGGGCCAGGGGGTAATGACTTGGCACCCGCTGACATTTACGCCGGTGGTATGTATGTAAATGGATCGTCTACAGATGTAGCTGCTTATTGGAAAAACAGCGTACTTAATGAATTAACTCCACTGGATGGAGCTAAGGATTCTTCTGTTGAAGCGATGTACGTTTCTGGAACTGATATTTACGCAGGCGGTTACAGCACAAATAGTACAGATGTAGAGATTCCCGGTTATTGGAAAAATGGAACATGGAATGAATTACCAAGACTAGTGACAGATAAAAATTCAATGGTTTATTCAATCGCAGTAACTGGAAGCGATGTATATGCAGGCGGTTTTAGTAGAGACAGCTCAAATAATGCCATACCCGGTTATTGGAAAAATGGAACATGGAATGACTTGCCAAGACTAGATAGCAATAATAATGCGGTGGTTTATTCTATTGCAGTTTCTGGGAGCGATGTATATGCAGGGGGATATAACCGTAACACCTCAAGTATATCCGAAGCTGGTTATTGGAAAAATGGAGTATGGTTTACATTACCATCAGAAGATAACACTAAGCAAACAATAGTATATTCAATAGCACTTAATGGTACAGATGTTTATATTGCTGGATATAGTACAAATAGCTCCAATATTACAGTAGCTGGTTACTGGAAAAATGGGACATGGACAGCTTTAACACCAATAGCTTCAAATAAGAATTCAGAAGCCAAATCAATTGTGATATCAGGTAGCGATGTATATGCAGGCGGATTTTCTAAGGATACTCGAAATGTTGATATTCCCGGATATTGGAAAAACGGTGAGTGGAATAAACTCGCGGAGAATTTGAACTCAGACTTGCGATTTGCAAACTTATCAGGAATAGCTGTGGTAGATAATGATGTTTATACTGCAAGCCGTCGAACAATCTCTTTGGGCACACCATATGGCGGTTACTGGGCAAACTCAAGCTGGATAGCTTTACCTACAGAAGAATCATATATAAAATCATTAGTCGCAATTCCGCAATAATTTTTTGACATCGGGGAAGTGATAAAATATTACTTCCCCGATGTCAAAATTTAATTTAAACAGGGCGTATTGAATACTTTTTGTCAGGTAAGATACATTTGGTACTTTCTGATAAAAATCAATATGCTCCTTTATGTATCAGAAAGTTCAGTTGAAACTTTCTGGTGTTTATCGCTCTTTTCTTTATAGAAAATCGTATCGCGGAGACCGCTACGCCCGGTCTTATAAACGCGATTAAATGTTGCATTTTTACCTTGGTCGCATCGTCCACCGCTTGTATTATAAAACATTTTTAAATCTTTTCCTCCTGCAGGTACTTTGTTGTATTACATACCACCTGCTGTCGCAGTAGGAATGCTACTTCTTCTAAATAGTGTCTTGTTACGCCTTTGTCACGCCCCATGCAAAAAATAGCAAGAGTCGTGACAATCAGCAGAGCTGAACCGGCTCCATCCTTATCCTTTTAATCTATATTTATAGTCTCTAAGACACAACATCCCCATGAATTAAAGTAAATTTCAACCTCCAGGGCGGCACATGTTCCGGCTGTCAACTCTCAGTTCTAAGCCAATCAAAGGTAAAACACAATCGTCCGCCTACCAGCTTCGGTAAAATTAAAAAAACTAGAAAATGTTAAAACATATAGTATGTGATAACGGAACTGAGTTTACATAAAAGTATTTTTGAAATGGGGCGATGATAATAATGTTGAATTATGTTTTATTGATAAAGGTAAACCAACCCGGAATGCTTTTGTAGAAAGCTTTAATGTGAAATTCAGAGATGAATGTTTGAACTGACTCATGATACTATATACAAGCCGAATAAAAATGCTGAACCTATTTTTATAGATTAATGGCCCGCAGTATGGCTTTGATCGAAACAACAGATGAAATTTTTAAACATGCGATTAGTAAAATGAATGAGAATGAAGAAATATAAATTAATTTAGAAGATGCTCTCACTAAAATTTACTTAGAGCACATATCATCGTACTAATTTAAATTAAATTCATTGATGTTTTAAATTTTCTACTCTAACTGTCCCGTGTATAGTTTTTACTCTATATTAATCGTCTCCGTCAAATCATAAATAGTATCGATATACTCCTTCGCCGGTTTATCCCAGTAATAGGCTGCTTTCTCGGCATTGTTTCTCAATGCGGCAAATGTCTCTTCACCGGATGTTTTGAAGAATTGAGATGCCCTTTCCATGGCATCATAGAATGACCATGGTGAAAAGTCAGAGAAAAGAAAACCGTAGCCTTCGACGGAAGTTCCCGAGCCGGAAACCGGTTTAATGGTATCACGGAGGCCGCCGGTTGCTCTTGCGATTACAGGGCATCCTGCAGCCATAGCCTCAAGCTGTGAAATTCCTCCAGGTTCATGCATTGACGGCATAAGAAAATAATCGCATGAAAGAAGCGGTATGCTCACATCCTGGTATCCGAAAGAGATATTGCATCTGTCAGGGAAATACTGGTTTAAAAGATAAAGCCCGTGAGCTATTCCCTCGCCCCTTGTATCCCCTGCTGATACGCTTCCTCCCGCAATTATCTGAAAGCCAAGATTTTTAAAAATTCCTTCTGAAGACTCGAGCAGGAGCTGAAACCCTTTCTGTTCGGAAATCCTGTGTATCATAACTGCGAGAATCATATCCGGATCAATTTTCAGGTTTCTATCAAGCTGAATAAGCAGTTTATTCCTCATCCGTATTACAATACTTTTTCTTTGAGAGTCCTCCATCGATTCAATAAAGGAATTTCCCTTAAGTATTTCAGGATAACGTTTTTCAATCTTTAATTTCAGCTCTGCATCGTAACCGAATTTCTCCAGAAGTACCGGATACAGGTTGTCAACAAAACCTGATCTCTTCATATTCTGCTCGGTTTTCTGACGGAAGTCTGAGCCGATGGCATTACTGATGCCGCTGACATTAAACAGAATCCTTTCCAGACCGTCAGAGGCAATCTCCACCTGTTTAGCGTATGACGGGCTTACTGTGATACATTTTCTGGCAAATCTTATGCCTGCCGCCATACAGTTTAACCTGTCTCCATGCACAGGGTCGCAGAAATCTCCGGCTCTCCATGAGGGGAGGTTGAAGAGATTGAAGAGATCAAAACCTTTTTCATACCTGTGGTACGAGTCAAAATACTGCCATCCGCCGTTGTGGATTATATGAATAAAAGTACAGTTTCTGAACACGGGGTTGCTGTCGTAATAGTGGTCACATCGTATAATGCCGTTGAAGAGTCCGGGGAAAGCGTCATTGGTAAATGTGTATTTTGCGTCAATGCCGAATGTCAGTATAACCTCGGCGCTTGACCTTGCGAATGCGATCCGCCTGCGGAGTTTTTCCTCTGACGTAATGCCCCAGTAGAGGCCGTTAAAAAATTCATAGTGGTCAAGAAGATAATATTTTATTCCGTCAACCTCGGCATAGTGGATACCAACTTCATAATCGGCATCCATAATTTTGAATCTTACATTTCTGCCGGTATATTTTGCGCCGTATTTCTCAAGCGCTTCATCCATTTTCCGTTTTTCCTTGAAGTTTCCGTTTCTGTAAAGAGGGGTTATGACATATACGTCCTCGCCGCATTTTGCCATCTCCCTCGGGAGTTCATACACAACATTTGCAAGCCCGCCGCTTTTGGAAAACGGTTCAGCTTCGGCAGACATAAACACGATAGCGCCTTTTTTATAATGCCAGTACAGCTTTTCCGCTAGTTTTGAAAAAAAGGTTTTCTCTTTGGACATTTTTTCGAGATACTCTTTTACCTGTTCGATTGTAAAAACTTTATTTTTATATAAATGAAACATGGTTCTCTTGAGGCCAAGCTCCAGAGTTTCGGCTTCCATGTCAGTTTTAAGAAGTTTTTTCGATATAAAAGCCGAACAGGATTTGTATGTCTGGCAGTGTTCAGCAAGTTCACTAAACGCGAAATTAAAAAAGAGTTTATCAGTCCGCTCAAATTCACAAAGTCTGCGGAACGAATCGAGAAAAAATTCATCGTAATGTTTTTTAAGAGCGGTTTTTTCCAGTTTCAGAATTTTTACCCGGTCGGTGTAGGCAACAGGCGCGTTGATTCTTGAAGCTTTGAGTTCTTTGCCGGTGTAGTATCTGAAATTCCCGGTTATTGTAGAGTAAAGCGGATCGGAAAGTATAAACGCGTCATCGTCTTCAATTTTAAGCCTCGGATTATCAAACTGGATTGACACGTTCTGATTTGTTTCGCTGAAGTTGAATATTCCAATCCAGTAAATGTCACCTGAATATTTTATCGCAGCGGCAGCTTCGTTGTTATTTGCCCAGATAAGGTGCCCTTTACCCTTCTGGGTGCGGTGGAATTTGTATACGTCATTGTAGAATGAGTCAAGGCTCCGGTGTGATGCGTATTCAAACTGGTTCCAGTTTACATAAATATTGTCGAGGTATACTTTCCATCCTTCACCTTCGGCGCTCCCCTCGTAGTCCATAATAATGTTGCTGAGGAAAGAAGTGATCGCAACTGCCGCGCGGAGCCCCCTGTGCCCGAATGTATTAAGAGCGCGGCGTTCGTCATGGTTGCCCAGAATCCCGAGAAGTTCCGTTCCTTCCGGGAGTACTGACGGGTAGTAGTTGTCATACAGGTGGTATATCTCCCTGACATCACTTTTACCGTGCATTATGTTTTCACATATTTTAAAGAGTGATGAGTTGTACGGGATAAGTCCGGTTCTGGTGAGATATTTTTCATGTCCCCAGAAACATTCCGCAAGATTGATAAAGAAAGTTTTATTTTTTCTTTTAATCCGTTTCTCTATATTGAGCATCAAAAAATAGTGAAGCGGAACAGCAATTTTTTCACGGCATTCGCAGTCGTAGAAGCCGGTGGTCATGAAATGACCGTATTCCCTGTCATTGACAATTATATTTCCATTGAGCATGTCAATGTCTGATCTTTTCTGATGAAAGGCGAAAGTGTAGTTGTTCCTTTTCATCATGATTGGAATTGCGTGTGCCGAGTCAAACCGGATTCCGTCAATGTCAAATTCATCTATCAGTACTGATATCGAGTCAGAGAGCCATTCCCATATTTCAAAAAGCCTGTAGTTAAGAAGTTTTCCGTCATCCCATGTTCCGTATCTTCCGTCGGTTGAAGACCGTTCTACAAGATTTCCATTGTAGTCGTATGTCATTACTGAATATTCAGGCGGAAGTTCGGTGTTTCTTCTGTTAAGGTGAGGTATTATATCCACTATTATTTTTATATCAAGGGTGTGGGCTTTCTTTATAAGTTTTTTGAGCGCTTCATCCCCGCCGATTGACGGTTCAACTGCTTTCAGGCTCATCGGGGAGAATGGAGATGGAGATGTGGCTTCGGGAGCCCAGTCCTCCCTGTTTGATCCTCTCTGCTGTACCCCGAGAAGATAAATTGCACTTACGCAATATCTCTCTTTCAGGTCCTCCAGGTGGTGAGTTATATCATGAAGGTTTCCTAAGCGTATTACCTCTCCATTTTCGTTATACACAAGCCCCGGATGGCCGTCATTATCTCTCCAGTATACTTTTGTGTGCCCGTGTATATCTACAAAAACTTCCAGTATTATTTCGCCCTGCAGGTCAGGGAGAACGTTTACCCTTCCGGAAGTGTCCTGTTCTGTTCTCCATGACATCGATTTGTCGCCGCGCGAAACTACGCAGAAATCAAAATGCCCGTATTCAGTAAATCTGTATAAGGCCGAGAAGGCACCCGGTTCTTTTTCGTCGAGAGGTATCTCTTCCGCAATTATATTATTTTCAGTCTGATAATCGTTCTTAATATCATTTTTGTATATCCGCAGGAAGTAACCTTTTCCTTCCTCCGGTTCGGGGAGATTAAATGTAAAACTGTATTCGTCATTTACGGAAAGGTTTATAAATCGGGTGGCAAGCGGCGCGTCAAATTCTTTGGGAGAAAATACCCTGTCCAGCACCAGGTTGGCTTTATTCCTCAGTTCGTGAATATCATGGCCCGACGCTGATACAAGAAGTTTTATGATTTCACGGAGGGACGGGATGTCATGCCCTTTTTTGTACTCCCTCGCATAATGTTCAAGATCTTTCATCCCTTCAATATTTATATCGTAATCGAAGTTGAGTTCATCTCCTGCTATCCTGCAGTTCAGCTTGTTTATCAGTTCATTTTTTTTATTCTCGCTGAATTTTTCAACAGCAGCAGCGGGAAGTTCCTCTTTGTATCTCTCTTCAGCTTTCGCGGCATAGTCAATTACGGCGTCTACCAGTGTGTTCAATAAATCAAACTTTTCAGGAGGATAAAATGTGGAGTGGGAAAAACCTGTTTCTATAGCTCTCTCCTCCACTTCAAGAAGGAAGACAAAGGAATCAAAGAAAATATGGTCCTGCCTGTTCTTCCACTCATTCAGGGTGTCAAATAATTTCAGTCCAAAATAGATCGACGGGACCTCTGCCCATGTAGGGCCCTGTCCGACGTGGGCTATTACGGTTGTTGACCTTGATATATGGTGTATTGTCGCTTTACCGGGAAGTTCCTTTACAAAAACAATTCTTCTTGTGCCTATAAGTTTATTGCTGCTTCTTGCGGCTCCCCTGTGGAATAACGCGAGGGAATTTATTATCCTTCCGAATAACCTTGTGTCTCCGGTCATCTTCTCCCTGAATGAACCGCCCGGGTCAGTGAAACTGTCGAGTATTACATTCGCCATTTCAAAGAATCTTTCTCTGAAAAGTTCAACCGGGTCGCCTGCGATGATTCTTTCAATAATATAAGAATCGGGATAGAATTCAAAACATCTTCCTTCGGAATATGCCCTGGTTATTGATTCTTTAACAGCTTTATCGGTAATCAGGTGTTCGTCGGCAATTTTAAATCGGCTTAGGCTGGTTAATGTGCTGTTTTCCAATTTACTGTTCCTGTTAGAATTTAATTAAAATATGAATGAGAATGATTCAGTTACCCTACGGCCCCCGCACCCCCGGAGGAGGCAAAGTTAAATCCTTGCCCCCTCCGGGGGTGCGGGGGCGGTTAAGTTCTATTATTGATAAAACACTCATAATCCGGTTGCTATAATGCTCTATACCGGCAATTTGAATTATGGGCGACTACCGGCATTGTTCTCTATATAACTATTTATATGATAATATAATCCCTTTGAAAATCAAGCAGAATCATCCATATAATACTATAATAATTAAATTGAAGCGGTTTCAGTTCTGTAATATTATTATTTTAATCAGCGCAGATAAGAGGTAAAACCCGGGAATTTTATGCATATATGTGAATAAATTAATATTTACTCACCGGCCGGGGAAAACAGCAAAATATTTGACAGATTAACTATATTTGTCAAAATGTCAAAAAGGTAAGTTATGGATGAAAATGAAAAAATCTGCTGCGGCAGACAGCAGGAGATAATTGAAGCAGCACAAAAGGTCTTTGCGGAATACGGGTATAAAAAGGTCACGATGGATGATGTCGCGGCAAAACTGAATATAACACGCAGCGCTTTATACTATTATTACAAAAGCAAAGAGGAACTTTTTATCGCTGTGGGGGAGTATGATTTCCGGAAGTACAAATCGGATATTCAGGAAGCCATAGGAACCGGGCAGACAACTGAGGAACGGTTTACTGCATTCTGCAGATGTTTTCTTCCAATGAGAAAACAGTTCAGGGATCTATACAAGCTCGGTTATGATGATTTCTTTTTCCCTCTGGGAACACATTTAAAGTTTAAAAACATGGTCGGTGATATACATAAATCTCTGATAAAGGATATATTTTTAAAAGATGAAAAAATTTTTAACAAAAAGAACCTGGAGTATTATGCGGCTCTGCTTACGTATTCGATCAGGGGTATAGTTTTCAGTTCCTATGACGCGCCTATTGAACAGCTGGAGCGAGATATTGTAACGCTTTGTAAAATTTTCTGCCAGGGTCTTCCGGAAGTTGCCTCTTCCGCAAAGAATGATCAGATTAAAAAGGATAAATAATGATGAAAAGTTTAAACAGTGTTTTGCTTTCCCTGTTTATGATGATGTTTTATTCGTTTTCATACGCTGAAAATGAACTGCTCAAAGTGAATGATGCGATTTCAATTTCACTCGAGAACAATAACAGGTACAAAATTGCAAGAGAAAAGGTAAACGAAAAAGAATATAAAGTCCGCGAAGTATGGGGCGAGTTATGGCCCGAACTGGGAAGCGGCGCGTCCGCAACCATGTGGGGCGCGGAAAAAGGTTCACTGACAGGAAGTGACGGGCAGTATAATCTTCAGATTATAAAAGGCTCACTTGCGGTTAATCCCGGCGGGTTTTATAACAGGCTCCAGTCATCAATGGAGGAGAAGATCATTACCGTTAATGAAGAGCGGAAGGTTAAGGCGGATACAACTGTAACCGCGATTCAGCTTTATTACCGGGTGCTTCTCGCTCAGGATGTGGTGAAGCTTAGATCCGATTCAGTAAAGGCACTGGAGGAGAATCTCCGTGTAGTGGAAGCGGGATATAAAAACGGGAGCTATACTAAACTTTCATTTCTCAGGGCGGGAGTCGCCGCTGCAAATGAAACTACAAGGTTAATCGACGCGAGAAAGGATTCTGAACTGGCAAAAGCCGCATTTAATCTGCACCTGGGGAGAGAGGCCGATGTGCAGGTTGTGCTTGATGAATCAGCACTCCAGCTCGAAAGCCCTGAGGATAAACTGATCATCGGCATGAAAGAGGGTGAGAGGATGAGCCATTACAAGGAGCTTGTTGCTATTGCGCTTAAAAATCGTCCTGAACTTATCGGGATAAATCACAAAAAAAGCATGCTGATGAATAAAGAGATGGAGAGCGAATCTGTTTACCTGTGGCCGTCATTTTTTGTTAACGGTTCCTACGGGTCGTCAAAAATTATAAATCCGCAGGGTGCCGTTAATACCGGTGATTATACAATTGATTATATACTGAACGGAATAAACGGGCAGTATAATCCGAAAGGATGGAACAACAGCTGGAATTTTACCGTTGGTGCCACATACAGGTGGGGAGCACTCAGCCCGGCGGATTCTTCGCATGGCAAGTCCGGCCAGTTTGAGAGCCTTTCAAAACAGACTGATATGGAGCTTGAGGAATTTGTTAGAAGTATTAAACTCGAAATTCAGGACGGGCTTTTAAGTATAAACTCATCCTCCCACGCGATTCTTTCACAGAAGGATAATATCAAATCCGCGGAGGAATCGTACCGGGTGGCAATCATCCAGTTTAAAAACGGGATGATAGATAATACCGAGCTGCTTAATGCCAATATCGGCCTGAGCAGCGCAAAGACAATGTATGTTCAGTCGCTTTACGATTTCCAGGTTTCAAAAGCCAGGCTTAACAGGGCTTTAGGTTACGACTATTTCAGATTCTGATGTTTTACTGACATTCAGAAGATAATTATATCAAGAGGTTCAAAATGAGCAGAAAAAGTATACCGGTTGTGTCGCAGGTTGAAGATGCTCCGGATAAAAAAATGAAAACAGCATGGTGGCAGACCCGTGTATCGAAACTCTCAGCGTATTCCGTCGGAGGCCTGACACTATTAATTCTGTTGTTCTGGCTGGTATTTCTCAGGCCGTATGTTACTACTGATGATGCCAGGGTAGCCGCAGATATCATAAAGATAGCCAACCGCGGCGTGAACGGGCAGATCGTTAAGGTTAATGTTTCAGAGGGAGATAATGTTACCGCAGGCATGGAACTTGCCGAACTCGATCACCGTACAGCCGAGGCACAGTACAAAAAAGCAAAGGCAAGAGCGTCATTCGCCTCAATGGAGCTGCAGCGCATGGAATCCCTTGCTGCGCAGAACGGGGCCAGCCGCCAGCAGCTTGACAAGGCAAGGTCCGAGGCGCTGAACGCCGAAGGCGACCTTCAGCTTGCCGAACTTGCGCTTGAGTTTACAACTCTGAGAAGCCCGGTTAACGGTGTAGTAGTACAGAAACTGGCCCAGGCCGGAAATATACTGGAAACAAATCAGACAGCAGTGACGGTTGTTGACGTTGACAACGCGTGGGTGACGGCAAATATAGAAGAGACCTATGTGGCGGATGTCCGTGCCGGGCAGAAAGTGACGGTTTATGTAGATGAAGGGGGAAAGCTCACCGGAAAGGTCCTTGAAGTGAGGAAAGCTACTGCCGCTACTTTCGCGCTTATCCCTTCAGACAGTTCAGCCGGAAATTTTATTAAACTGGTACAGAGGATACCGGTAAAAATTATTCTTGATCCCCATCCCGGAATGAATCTCAGGGTCGGACAGTCTGTTGAAGTTAAAATAAGGGTTCACTAGGTATGAGTTCCTCTCAGAATCAGGTTCAACCGTTAAATTACAAGTGGATTGTAATGGGAATAGTCATGGCCGGGACGCTGATGGCATCTCTCGACAGCAGTATTGTAAACGTGTCTATCCCGGCAATTATGGCGGACTTCGGAGCGAGCGTTGACGAGATAGAGTGGGTCATTACCGGTTATATGATAGCGTTTGCCACTCTGATGCCTCTGACCACTTGGTTCAGAAATATAATAGGGTACAGAAAACTCTATATTATAAGTGTTATAGTGTTTACGGCGGGATCACTTCTTTGCGGCCTTGCATGGAATCTTCCGTCTCTTATTGTCGCCAGGGTTATTCAGGCGCTCGGAGGAGGGGCTATTACTCCCACGGGGATGGCAATGATCACGGAAGTTTTCGCGCCTCATGAAAGGGGTAAGGCGATGGGGATATGGGGCATGGGTGTCATCATGGGCCCGGCTGTCGGTCCGACCATCGGGGGTTACCTGACAAACCATTTCGGCTGGAGATCGATATTCCTGGTTAATCTCCCCATAGGAGTGGCCGTTGTAATCGCAGCTGCCATTTTACTTCTCCGGGATGTCCCTCACAGGAATATGCGTAAACCTTTCGATTTCTGGGGCTTTGGTTTTCTGACAGTATTTCTGGTTGCTCTTCTGCTTGGGCTTACAAAGGGTGAAAGCGAGGGCTGGACATCTTCGTACATATTAACCTGCTCGGCCATATCAATGCTCGGGCTTCTCTGTTTTCTGCTTGTTGAGTCAACCGTTGAGCATGGAGTAGTCAAACTCAGCCTCTTCCGTATACCGGTGTTTTCCGCATGCGCAATGGTTATGCTTGTGAGATCGGTTGTGCTTTTCGGCGGGATATTTCTCCTTCCTCTTTTTATGCAGCAGCAGATGAGGTATGAGGAGATACAGAGCGGCCTCATACTGCTTCCGGGTTCGCTGCTTATGGCGTTTGTAATGCCTTTTGGAGGGAGGATAAGCGATAAAATCGGCCCCAGAATCCCGACTCTTATTGGCCTTGTCGGGCTATGGATTTTTATGTATATGTATAGAAACATGGATGTCAACATGTCAGCCATGGACCTTATTAATCCGACACTTGTACGGGGAGTAGGAATGGGGCTGCTTATGGCGCCGATAACTGCTGCGGGGATGAATGCTGTAGCTCAAAGGGATGCCGGGATGGCTTCGTCGATGTTTAATATAATCCAGCAGGTCGGAGGTTCGATAGGGATATCACTTCTCTCCACTGTTTTAAGTCACAGGATTCCATTTCACCTTGCAGGTGTAGGATCATCGCTGGACAGGACTTCACCTGTATTTATGGAGTCATTCCAGAATCTATCTCATCACATCCATTCACTCGGTTACACCTATGCGCAGTCAGCACAGATCGCCCAGGGTGTTATCTTCCAGAAGGTTTCACAGTATGCAGTTGTATTGTCATTTCAGGATGCATTCCTGGCGGGGAGTGCCCTCGTTGTAGTGGCTTTTATAGCAGCGTTTTTTCTCCCGGGTAAAAGTGCTGTAAGCGCCGAAGAGGAAAAAGTCACTGCCGAGATGGTTGAAGAGATTGTATGTATTGAGTGATAAAGAATTACCGGCCCATGCGCTATATTTTGTTCGTCGGATTTTATTCATATGGAGCGGTAAAAGTGATAGCTCCGGATGCAGATTACTTTAAAAAAGGGTAAACCCGATACAATTTGCTATAAAAATTATATACTTTGTCAATAATTAATTATCGTAAAACAATAATTAATTATTGACAAATGTGCAGATTGCAATTATATCCTCCATATATTAAAATTAAAAAATAAAATTTATACAACAGGCAGCAGATTAAAACGGTATAAGTTTTATTATGGAGGTGTTTTATGGAAAGACTTGAAAGAATCAAGAAACGGGGAAGACTTTTTAAATTTCTGTTTGCCGGCTTGTTTTTAATTACACCGGCAATTTCTGTCCTGATGTGGATATTTTATAATAATCTTCCTGATTTAATAAGGGTACAGATGATGAAAGAGTATCTCGTCACTGTACCGGTTAATCTGGCTTTTGACCAGCGTGTTTATTCATCCCTTGCCGGTCTTGCTTTATCCTGTATTTCAATGGCAGGTTTTTATATTCTTATAAAACTTTTCTCATTATATGAAAAAGGAATTATCTTCAGCAGTGATAATGTTAACTGTTACCGGAAGCTGGGATATCTGATAATAATATTTATGGCTGCGGGAATAATACATAATTCTGCAATGTCAGTGATTATTTCTCTCCATAATCCTCCAGGACAGAGAATTATTACATTCAGTCTGTCATCTTCGGATTTTGCTCTCGGAATAATAGGAATGATAGTAGTTCTGGTTTCATGGATAATGGATGCAGGGCGGGAAATGTCTGATGAACAGGAATATATAGTATAGGAGTAATTCATGGCAATTATAATAAACCTTGATGTGATGCTTGCCAGGCGTAAGATGAAATCGAATGAACTGGCTGGACTCATAGGAATCACCGAACAGAATCTTTCAGTACTGAAAACCGGGAAAGCCAGGGCAATAAGGCTTTCAACCCTCGATGAGATATGCAGGCACCTTGAATGTCAGCCGGGGGATATCCTTGAGTACAAGTGTGACAATCAATGAAATTTTTTAAAGAAAAACAATTTTTTAACTTCAGGTTGCTAATTCAGACACTTGATAATTGAGAGTTAAAATACCACGCCGGGTATATTGAAATATGTATCTATATTTAAATTGACAGAAAATAGAGCTAAAAACATATAAAAGATTATAGTAATATCCGGTTTGGTTAATTAATATGTAGTTTGAATTTAGTGAATAATTTTTAAAAAAAGTAACAGAATTATCTGTATCCGGTGTTTAAAAGATATAGAAAAAATCATGATAAAAATATAGAAAAGGAATGTTCCGG
>Ga0116171_10003481_pt1 | contig 14549 bp, 14 predicted proteins | sample AD_JPNHW2_MetaG_FD_89798 | JGI IMG/M metagenome (GOLD analysis project Ga0116171, IMG submission 89798) | Active sludge microbial communities of municipal wastewater-treating anaerobic digesters from Japan - AD_JPNHW2_MetaG | ecosystem: Engineered > Bioreactor > Anaerobic > Digestate | place...
CTGGTGATCCATCTGTTTCAATTGACTTGCTCATTAAATCACTTCTTGCATTAGGCACAAGCCACCAGGAGCTTGCTGGTATCATTTCTCAAAACTGATTTATGATTGATTCGATCAGTCCGGCTAAATTTTAGCGTCATAACTATCCGTCCAGCGACCACGGCGCACCGATGCAGGGCGAGCGTGGTAAAAACCGTGAACAACATTTTTCCTAATTCGCGAACCAATCTTCAACCACCACAGGATGCCCTGAATCCGGTGCGGCTGACGGTTGGGCGCCTTGCTATAGCAGATACTTTACAAATTGCTTGATTTATAATTATACTATAATTACATTCTAAATATGAATAACTTGCATTTTGATTGGGATGAATCAAAAAATACAGCCAATAAAAGGAAGCATGGCATTTCCTTTGAAGAGGCTAAAACCGTATTTTATGATGAATCCGCGCGTATTATTCATGATCCTGATCATTCTGATGTAGAGGATCGTTTCATCCTGTTGGGTTTGAGCTACAAATTACGAATTCTTGTTGTGGTTCACGCCTACAAGCAGAGCGATGAGGTTATTCGAATAATTTCTGCTCGTAAGGCTTCAAAAAATGAGGCATCGTACTATAAAAAGGTCAAATAACATGCGCAAAGAATATGATTTTTCAAAGTCTGCTCCAAATCCCTATGCAAAAAGGCTGAAGCAACAAATTACTATTCGATTGGAAAAAGAAACCATCGACTATTTTAAAAAGCTTGCTGAAGAAATAGATATTCCTTATCAAAAGCTGATCAATCTGTACCTTCGTGACTGCGCGGAAAAAGAACTGAAACCATCATTGGCCTGGCAAGATTAGCCACACTTTAAGACTCCAACAATTCCGAAGGCTCCGAACAGACGAAAGAGGTAGGCTGAGTCCACGATTGCTCCAGAGGGAAATATGGAACCTGCTTATTTCCCAAAACCCAACTCCTCCAGATTCCTCCAGATGTGCCGGTCAAGCGTTTCGCCATCTGCCATCTGCTTCTTAAGATCAGCCGTCAGCCGCTTCATCTTCTCATCAAACGGCTCGCCGTCGTCCTCCACCTCGGCGGCGCCGACATAGCGGCCGGGCGTGAGCACATGACCATGTTCCCTCACTTGATCCAACCTGGCTGATTTGCAGAACCCGGGCACATCCTGATATTCGGCCTTGCCCTCAATGTCACCCCGCCAGGCATGATAAGACCCGGCGATGCGGGAGATATCCTCATCGGTCAGCTCGCGATGGACGCGGTCGATCATCGTGCCCATCTTGCGGGCGTCGATGAAAAGAATCTCACCGCGGCGGTCACGGAATCTGCCGTTCTTCCGATCCCTGGCGATGAACCACAGGCAGACGGGGATCTGGGTGGAGTAGAAAAGCTGCCCCGGCAGCGCTACCATGCAGTCCACAAGATCGGCCTCGATAATGTTCTTGCGGATCTCGCCCTCGCCGGACTGGCTGGAAGACATGGAGCCGTTGGCGAGGACAAATCCGGCCATGCCGGCGGGCGCCAGATGATGAATAAAGTGCGAGACCCAGGCAAAGTTGGCATTTCCAGCCGGCGGAGTGCCGAATTGCCAGCGCTTGTCGTCCCGGAGAAGATCCGCACGCCAGTCAGAGTCATTGAAGGGCGGATTGGCCAGCACATAATCCGCCTTGAGATCGGGATGCAGATCGTGATGAAAGCTGTCAGCTTGCTCCTTGCCGAGATTGCCGTCGATGCCGCGAATGGCCAGGTTCATCTTGGCTAGCCGCCAGGTGGTGTGGTTTGACTCCTGGCCGTAAATGCTGATATCGCCGATTCGGCCTCCATGGGCCTCGACGAATTTTTCCGACTGGACAAACATTCCGCCCGAGCCGCAGCAGGGATCATAGACCCGGCCCTTGTAGGGGGCCAGCATCTCGACGAGAACGCGGACGATGCAGCGCGGCGTATAGAACTGCCCGCCCTTTTTACCCTCGGCGCTGGCGAATTGGGAGAGAAAATACTCATAGACGCGGCCGAGGATGTCTTTGGAGCGGTTCTCCTTGTCGCCGAGGCCGATGTTGCCAATGAGGTCGATGAGCTGGCCGAGGCGCTGCTTGTCGAGTCGCGGGTGGGCATAATCCTTGGGGAGAACGCCTTTGAGCGAGGGATTGTCGCGCTCAATGGCGAGCATGGCATCGTCGATCACCTTGCCGATGGCGGGCTGTTTGGCATTGGCTTTGAGGAAAGCCCAGCGGGCCTCCTTCGGCACCCAGAAAATATTGACAGCGCGATACTCGTCCGGGTCCTCCGGATCCGCGCCCTGGCTGTGCTCGGCTCTGAGTTTGGCCTGCTGTTCCTCAAAGGCATCGGAAATATATTTGAGAAAGATGAGCCCTAAAACCACGTGCTTGTACTCGGCGGCATCCATATTTGAACGAAGAGCGTCGGCAGTGCGCCAGAGCTCTGCCTCGAAACCCAGATTTGCGCCGTGATTTTTGCCTTTGGCCATTCAGAATACTCCCTGGACCAGCTTGCCAATAATGTTCACTTCTTGCAGAAATTATGATATCTCGATATCAAGCTAATAACTCCGGGCAGCTTGGTAATAAAAAAGCGTAATCCCGATCATCTCATGATCCCGATTACGCTTTTCTCGATCGTCAGCCCCGCCCATTTAACCTCATATTTTAATAAGTTTACAGATAATTTTCGGGAAATACAAGAGATTAATTCTATTAATGCTCCATCGTCTATTATTACGATAAATTAACATCTGATTTAAATTCTCTCTTGTATCATTTTTTCATCACCTAATCTTGAATAAGGTAGTTTTTGTATAGGGATATATTCGGCAGAAGCGAAAGGAAAAGATAAAAGGTAAAGCCGGTCGTGCTAGCGGTTATCATATCTTCAGAAACGATTCCAATAATCGAAGTAGTTAATATTATCATTATAAGAAGAAAAACGATTGTATCATTTGGTGAGGCAATCCATAATTTAATCGAACGATAAAGAGTAACAAGCCATAATAATACAAATAATCCAAAGCCAAGGAAACCAGCTCCATAAATTATCATTGCGGGAGTTCCATGCGCAGTACCAATCCCAGGATTTACATCGAGAGTCACCAGCCGCTCTGAATAATAACCCATGCCTAACAATGGAGAAAAATCCATCGTCTGAAGTAGTAGAGCATTCCAAATTCTAGTCCGATCGCTTAATGTAGAAATACTTTCCGGCTCTCTGATTAACCACCCCGTAATTTGATCACCATAGACAAAGATAAAGGGTATGGCTAGATAGAAGAGATATCTGAATGTTTTACGATGAAAAACCTGAGGAGCCTTCAATATCATCATAAGTGTAAAAAGTATAAATGCAACATAAGCTGCACGAGTTCGAGAGGCTAAAAGCATCCACATATACATCACCGACAAAAGAAAATTAAAAAACCTGTATCTTGTCGGAGAACTGGTCAAAGTCAAAATGAGTCCAATCACGCCTACATAACCAGTGCTGGCAATATAATCGCCCCGCAAACGGCCATCGACATAAACCAAATCTGGTGCGAACAGAGCTGAAAGTACAATTGCGAGTCCTATTAAGAAATAGGAATAATTCAGTGAGCGTACTGTTCCTGAAATCCCATATTTATTCACATAGAAATAGCAAAAAAACAATAATATAGTAATTTGTAATCCACGGAAAGCGCTGAGTAGAACAACTGGAGAAACTAGAGCAGAAAGCAAGATGGATATATTGAAAGTGATAGCCAGCCATTGCACAGCATCCAGATGCACGTGTCCCTTTCTCGTTTTCATTTGAGAGATAAAATGTAGCACAATCCAAATCGCACCGAGCAACCAAACGAAAATGTAGATTATTATCACGAGGTCTAATTCACCACGAAAAGAAGCCAATGGATCTCTGGATCTGGGCCTCGGCGGTCCACTGAAGAGAGCAAGAAAAATAATAAGGTCACTCAATTTGATGCTAAGCTCATCCAACCCAAAAGCCTTATAAAGGAAAGAGACGGTAACCAAACTGCAGATTATCACAATGACCCATGAAAATCCTCTAGCAATACTGAAGGCGAGCCCAATGCTCAGAAGAAGAATTGCACCATATAGCTCAATACTTTTATGTAACTTTATATTTTTATTATCATTCATAGCTTATAATTCAGTTCACACCTTAAGCATTTCGTAATTTCTTCGTTGTTGCTTCTTAATACATTGACAATCGATCAAACTTGCTCTTTCTTATATACAATCATCCCTCTTTGACAGAAGAAGAGTATAACTGTTTTAAGTAGAAGAAAATACCTTTTCAGGTAAAAAAAAGGAGACCTGAGTAATGATTCTGGGAGATGTTTTTTCTGCACCAGGGAATTCTCCTCGGCAAATCGGTCCGAGTGAGCTACAGATTTGCTCTGTGAATGCAATCTGAATACGGAGAGGGGATGCTTGAAATGCTCAACCCGCCCCAGACACGCTATCCGCAAAAAAAGGTCATAATCCATGGCATAGGAAAGGGAAATATCCATCCCGCCAACAGCGTCGTAAATAGTGCGCCGCCAAAAGGCTGATGGCTGAGGTATCATCAAATAGCAATATAATGCAATCGCATAATCAAAATCTATCTTTTTTTTTAGTTTATGCTTGCCATCCGGATATAACAAATAATAATCACCATACAGCAAGTCAACTTCTGGATTCTGGCAAAAATACTGTCCTACTGTCTGAAGCGCATCGGGGCAGTATTGATCGTCAGAATTCAACCATGCCAGGATTTCTCCAGTGGCATGCCGGAATCCTTTTGCAATGGCCTCAGCCTGCCCGTTGTCTTTTTCAGTGATCCAATATGCCAGATATTTCTCATATTTCTTGATAATTTCGACAGAACTATCTTGGGAACCGCCATCAATCACGATATACTCTAGATTTTTATAGTTTTGTTCCAACACAGACAAAATCGTCTGCTCCAGAAATTCACCCTGATTCAGAGAAGGCGTGACAACGGTTATTTTCGGATATCTGGTCATTTTACAAATGCCCTCTGCTGTGGTTTTTCATCGCCTTGGCATAGATTTCCATCAGGATAGTATAGGCCGGATTCGCTGAATATTTGCTTTCATATTCCATCCTTGCAGCCAAGCTCATCTCCATTAGCTTGTCCTCCTGATTCCAGACCGAGCTTATTTTCCTGGCGAGTTCCCCATCATCGCCGGGCTCGAACAATAAACCAGTCCGGCCGTCTTCTACTAGCTCCGCCATGGCGCCCAATCTTGAGGCAATGACGGGCAACCCACATGAAAAAGCTTCTGCAATCGTCAATCCGAATACTTCATAGCAAATAGAGGGAAAGACTAAAATCCTGGCATTCTTCATCCATGCAAAAACACTTTCTCTGGGCAAGTGCCCCAGGTAGGTAATATCCGAACAGTGCGAAGCCCAATCGCGTATTTTTCCATGCTCCGGCCCGCTACCAACGATGACCAATGGAATACTCTGGAGACGGCCCCATGCACGTACAAGAACATCGATCCCTTTTTCAGAGGCAAGTCGGCCCACGAATAATGCATATTTACCCAAGCCTTGCCGTATCCCTGGATCAGGATACACAAAATTTGGTTTTGTGTATACTTTGTCAGCTGGCAATCTGCTATGGATAAATTGTTGCCTGGCGAATTCGGTCAGTGCAATATAAGCATCAACACAGCGACGCCAAGTGGAAAATAGACGATGGATAAGTATCATGGCTTCTACTGTTGCCGTCGCCATGAATGAATCGTGATAACAGGTATGCATCAGGCCGGGCCATGAAAAACAAGACCTCTTGCACAATTCGCAGACTTGCCCGTTTCTGAGATACAAAGCAGCTGGACATAGGAGCCTATAATTATGCAGCGTCTGTACTACCGGGACACGCATGCTACGGCAAGCATAATACGCCGCAGGAGATATCAACGGGAAAGTATTATGGAAATGAACAAGATCCGGTTTATATCGCAGGATGATATTTTTGAGGATAACATATGACCGACTCGACCATATCGTATTCATACCAAGTAAAAACTGGTTCATCTCTTTTATATGGTTATTATCAATGGTGTATTGAATAATTTCCAGATTATGATTTTTTAATAGTTCAATTTCATTTGCAAATGCAGTATCCTCCCCACCTGGAATAAGGTATGAATTGTGTACAAGAAGAATTCGCAAACCATGTCCTGCTGGATTGACTGATTCATTCTTCTTCGCAATTGATATCGAGAAATCCATGTTTCACACCATGCTGATAATCCGAAACATGACACCAAAATTACGTTTTTTTAAGTTCATAATACAGACGGTCAAATTGAAGTATTTTCTTGCTCCACAGGTAATTCATCCTGATCCCCTCTATTGACTGGTGATAAATTTGTTTTCTTTTTTCAAGATCCGTTGACAGGCTCTCCAACGCATCCGCAATCTGTTCAACAATATAAGCGGATGATAGAGGACGAATTTTTCGCCCGTTTGTCTCATCAACCTGCAAACCTGGGCCTCCAACATCCAGGCATATAACCGGACGACCCGCTGACAACGCTTCAGCAATCACCCATCCGCCTGATTCATGCAGGGAAGGATGTAGAAAGATATCGCAATGGACCAGACTCTTTAAAAAGTCCTTCCGGTTTACCATTCCGACAAATATGACCTGATGTTCTATGTGAAAAGTGCGACAAATCTCGAGCAATGATTCGTTTGCAGGACCTGCGCCAAAAATCCAGTATTGTGCTTCTGGATTATTCTTCAGAAAAAGCGCAAAAGATGCAATTGCAAGGTGGTAGGCCTTAAAATATTTCAATTCACCAGCGCTGAAAATGGTGAAGGGTCCAGTATCCTTGAATGGCGTTTTCGATAACCATTTGAATTCCTGATCTGGAACCCCTACCTGGGACCATATGATGCATTTGTTTGTGGTTAAATGTTGAATCCTTCGCATGGTCTCAGGCGAAGTGGCCAGAATAATATCGGACTTTTTGGCAGTCCAGCGTAACAAAGGATTCATTTCAAAAATCTTGTGAATAATCAAACGGAAATGTTCGCTCAAGCGTCCTTTAAATGGAAGAACGCGCAATATGGGCTTCGGAACGGCTTCTCCTCCCCCAACAGGCCCCCATACAAAAGGAATGGGAAGCAGACAGAGAAGAGTCGGCATCCAATAGGTCACAAAAGTAATGTGGTGCGCCAGATCGAACGCAATTTTTTTATGCATTTTCTTTACAACAGGATATATTGCCAGTTGCCAAATAAAATAATAGACAAATTCCAGCCTGTCAAATCGCTTAAAGAATGGCACCCAACTCGGCAAGTCAAAATAGATCCAATGGATAGTAGGTAGGTCATGACTTTCGGAAAAAATATCGATGGCTTTAGTGTTTGCGGACCTGGTAATAACCCATAATTCGTGAAGTTGCGCCATTTCCCTCACAAAATTCCAACCCACACCAGGTTCAGAGCCCCTCTCCGGCTCACATGCGTATGCCGAGACAAGAATCTTCATTATTTTTATCCCTGAGGTACCCTTTTCAATTGACGGAGCCGTATAAATGTTATAATCATAAAACTTGTCTCTAAAATAGAGGAGAGAATTGTAGTGATAACTGCGCCGTAAACATGATGCTGGGGGATCAGCCAGATACTCAAAAGAACATTGGCACAAGCCGTTAAAACTGCAATCTGAAAAAGTCTGTTCGTTGCATGCAAAGCGCGGAAAACATTGTTGAAGATAGCCGAAAATGCTAAAAAAATCAGTGAAACACTCAATAATGGCGCTAAATGAGACAGATCAGCATACATCCCGGAGTACAATAATCTAAAAAAAAGATGATGCCAGGGTATTAGCAGAGCTATCGTCAGCGCAGCAAATAACAAGATCCATAACACAGAAATGATGCTAGCTTTTTTCAATTCAGCAATACGGCCGGATTGTACAAACCTGGAAAAATAGGGCACAACCGCAATGCCCATCGCTGTATATACATTCAAGGCCGGCATCAATAAATTCATGAGTGATCGGAAAGCTGCGCTATCATCTAACAGGCCAAACGTCGCCAGGAAAAAATAGGCCATATTGCTGGGAATCCATGTTACCAAAGCAGAGAGCAAGATCCATCGCCCATACTTCCAGTGATCTGACAAAATTTGTTGCATATCGGAAGATTTATACACTACTGGCCTTAATTTACAATTCAATATTCCTGCTACGGATAAACTTACTGTGCCAACAATTAAATATGCCATCAAAGGATTCAGCCACCCCAATTTATGAGCGACATAGAGTAATACCATATTGCTAGCAGCATAAACAAGTCCTCCATAAGCAGCATATTTAGGTGAGAATCTGACATAAAAAACGCGACGCGATAACCATAAAAACAAAATGAAAGGCATGCTGATCGCCAATCCTGCTAAAGAATTTGACAAATCCTTAAAACCCAGCATACACGATATCAGAGTAGATGCTAATACAAGTGCACTGAACAAGAAGGATAACCGCCAATGCAAATTTTTCAGCACTTGATAATAATCTGGGAAAAGATCAGACCTCTTGGCACTGAATACCAACATTGGATCTGTGATCAGGCTTGTATGAATTATTCCGAAAATAAGAAAAGCAGAGGAGGTGAGGATATAAACGCCATATCGGGATGGAGTCAACCAACGAGCGAGCAAAATATAAGTAGCAAAGTTGGTCAGGGCGAACATGCCTTGATCTGATATTGCCCAGAATGCTCTGGAAGCCCAGGTAGAGGCTGAACGTCTATTCGCCCAAATATCGAGATTCAATGTTTTTCTCAATTTCTTGCACACAGGTTCCCAGCTAGATCATGGCTGCACGTTCTATCCTGATAATTGAGATCTTGGATCAATTAAGTAATAATTAATGCCTTTCAAGGCCATGGGGATAATAACCGGGTAGCTGAGAAACCAAATTCTTCCTAGATCACTCCCGATTACAAAAGGGACAACAATAACAACCGGTAAAATGGGTAATAATTCCAGAACTTTAATATCCTTTTCCTTAAGGGTAATTTTCAATCCCCGCCAGGCAAAGAACCATAAAATTCCAAACACAAGAAGAAAATTGAATGCAGCCCAAAACCATGGTGCAAAACCATGGGCATAACTAGCGATCGTTATGCCTAATCGATCAATCGTATAGTTATATCCATTGTTTGTCGGCAAATAGAAAAAGCGTAAACACAGGTAGGACAGCAGCCCTGGTACACAAAGGATAAATTTCTGCAATTTGCTGCTCAATTTTTTATTTTGGAAAAAGATATATACAAATGCCAATACTATCGTCTCTTTGGCGAATATCCCCACCGTGAAAAAAAGTCCCAGCAGCCAGTTATTATTTGCCAGAATCGCATATAAACATCCAGTCAGAAACAAAAAAGCTGATGCATCGGTCAAAGGCAATCCAGAATAGTTTACAATGTAGAAACTACACAAGAATAACAAACTACCCAAGATGCTTAACTGGAGATTAAAGTCAAGCCTGCGACAGAAAAAAAATAAGATCCATGCGGCAAACGCCAAAGCAATAGCATTCAATATTCCGAACTTAAGTTTGATAACTTTTTCTGGGCTTGAATCAAATCCCTTCATTAAAAATGAAGGCGGTGTCGGGATGAGCCTTGCTAGGTACGGCACCAGTATGCGATATCGATAGGGTTTGGGAATCTCTTTCAAAGAATGTCCTTGATACATGGAAAGATAGATAACAGCGTCGCTAATCGATTCATCGTCGAGGTTCACTTTAGTAACCGGTGTATAAACGATGTTGAAAGAAATTGTTAAAAATATTAAAAATAATAAGATCAAACCTTGAGGTCTCATATCCATCATTCACTGGTAATAACTACAGAGTCTTTTACGAAATGATCTTTAACTTTTAAGAGAAACAATAGAGAAGTAATTATGCGATATGTTTCTGAGCTGATTCGGCACCGATGCCACAAATAACAAAATTAGACTGCAAAAAGTAAGCCCATGAGATAGCTTGATGACCAAAAAAACAGTTGCTTTCAAAACAAAAATTCCATTCATGGCCTGGATGGCCAAATTCCCCCAAAGGGAAAACAAAATTGCCGTCAATGCGATCTTGGAATTGAGAGAAAAAACAGGGAAATCAGCTTCAATCCATTCGACAAGTTGAGGTAGTGTAAAAATTAAAAAAATCAAACGATAAGAATAGTTGGTTCCAAGCAAAAATGTACCTAAAAAGATGCTGGAGCCAACTCTGAAAGCATCCAAATTATTACTGTAAATTTCGTTGATATGGAGTTTCCTGGTTCGGATGAAATAGACAGTAGCGCCAGAGCCCAATATCAACAACAGAATGCTTAATAGGTTAATCATCCGTCCAAGATTTCTATCTATTTCCGAAGCGGCTAATCCCAATGTACTCATTCCATAGGTACCCCGGTACGTTACAGGAGTAGCGGCCTTGATGAGGCATAAATCATGATAAAATAGCACACTATACGAAGAGCAAAATAAAATGGTAAAAAGCAAGATAGCCCTCAAAATCTTTTTCTGCTCCTTTAAATAGATCGCCAAACCAAAAATAGGAAATAGCTTTAAAAGGAAGCCGAAAATCAGAACCAGGTAGCTTGCGACTTTATGATATCTTTTTTTTGAACACAATAATACAATGCAAAGAGAAACAATAAAAAAAAGCAACAGATCTGTATTACCTCTCTCAATCCCTGAAAGTGCAGCAGGTGAAAAAGAGGATATCAGTATAATAATCTGTGATTTCATATTGAGTTTTTCAGGGATGAAAAGAACTATTCCGCCTATATAGCTAAGAAAAAGCAAAATGCCAAACACATTTGTGTGCTCTTTTGTAAGACCTAATTTATACAAGAGCTGCCATATACGGGGATAATTCATTTTTCTTTCCCATGGATCAGCGGGATTACAAATCATGGGATCATATCCTTGTTTGGCGCTTTCAGCTCCATAGGTTATCGTACAACTATCCGCGAAAGGAGGCGTCACAGGATTCAAACTAAAAAACTGCCATGTATTTTGGTATCCAAAAAGAAAAAATGATGAAGCAAAAACAGCACAGAGCCCCATCAAACCCAATGTTATCTGTAATCTTGCAGGCAAATTATCCTCAGAAAAAAAAGTCAAGATTCAATGGGCTGTAATAGTGAAAAACAGATAGCACGTGGGGTGCAAATTATCAAGAATAATCAACAAAACAGGCCTGTTGCATGTAAGCAGCAACAGGCCAGTATTCAGGGTGCGTGATCTCATGATGCATGGCGGGTTATGTGCGTTTCAGCTGCAAGTCCTGCAAGAAAGGCCCATACCATGGCATGGGCCGCAAGACTATCATGCCTTCTTTTTGCCGGGCCCGAGAAAATACCAGATGATCAGGCCTAACAGCGGCAGCGCCAGGATCAGTACCACCCATAACGCCTTGTTCAAGGTCGGCGCGGAACTCTACACAACGTTGATGATCGCCCAAATGTCCAGAACCAACACCACCAGCCAGAGAAATCTTGTCATCGCCAGGTCCTCCTCTTGCTGATTCCAAGCAGAAGATATCAGTGGATTGACAAAATATCGCAATATTAACCGCAAAAAGCAACTCATTTGATGAAAGGTTGCAGCGCAAGGCCACAGGCCCATCGGGTGGGAGCCAGAATTTGGGGGTGGGAACGAGAAACTCATTTGATACAAGGATGCGGAAGACAGCCACAGGCCCATCGGGTAGGAGCCATAATTTGGGGGTGGGATCGAGCAACTCATTTGATGAAAGGTTGCAGCGCAAGGCCACAGGCCCATCGGGTGGGAGCCAGAATTTTGGGGTGGGAACGAAAATAGCTGGTCGGAAGCCGCCGATCAGGGCCGCCGGACCGCCTCGTCGTACTCCGCCGACTCAATGACCAGCTTGTACCAGGTGTAATCCCCCTCCTTCAGCCGCCAGGTGACCGAGCAGCGCACCGGCATGCGGATGCCGCCCAGCTCGCCATAGCCCCCCTCCTCCACGCGCACCAGCCAGGGCTCGAGGGTCGAGCCCTCCTTGCGGTAGTAATAGCGGTCGGCGAGAAAGCTGCTGAAATCCCCATCGGGGGTGAAAGTAAATACTCCCGCGGCGGTGATCCCGCCATAGCGCATGGTCGCCCGGGCCGAGAGGGAATCGACCGCCTCCCAGGTGATGTGAGGACTGAGAGCCGCCGAGGGGAACCAGCCGGTTTCGGCCAGCCAGCGCAGCAGGGTGCCCTGGTCGGCTTCGGCTCCGCTGGCGTTGACGATCGGCAGCAGGGAGGCGAGCTTAATGACCATGCGGCCGCGGCCGTCCTGGTACATGTCGCGGCCGGCCAGGTGCAACAGGGGCATCATCCGGACATCGGCGATCCAGATGAATCCGGGCTCCGCGGTGCGAAAGTACTGCTCCGAGGCGACCGGCATCCAGGATCCGCCGGGCTTGTTGAGCATCTCGCCGCGCTGGCGCAAATGCACCAGACGGATCTCCTCCCGCCCGAGAACGCCGCTGCGCACCAGCCAGCGCTGCACCGGCGCGGGCAGATGGGCGATGCGGCCGGGGGTGACCATCTCACCCTCGGGAAGGTTTTCGGGCCAAAAGGCGGCCAGCTCCTGGCGCACCATGCGGTGGAAACTCCACTGTCCCCAGACCAGCGCCAGGGCGGTCACCACGACCAGGCTCGCCAACACGATCAGAATAATCCGGATCATCGCTTCACCTTGTTTTCCAGATACCAGGCATAGGTCCGCCGGATCCCCTCCTCCAGCCCGATTTTTGGGCGCCAGCCGGTCGCGCGTAGCCGGCTGACGTCCAGCAGCTTGCGCGGCGTGCCGTCCGGCTTGCTGGTATCGAACTCGATCCCGCCCGCATAGCCGACCACGCCCTTGATCAGCTCTGCCAGCTCGCGGATGGTGAGATCCTCACCGACGCCGATGTTGAGGATCTCGTCGCGGTCATATTTATTCATGAGAAAAACGCAGGCGTCGGCGAGGTCATCGACATGGAGGAACTCGCGGCGGGGCTTGCCCGTCCCCCAGATGGTGACAAAAGGCTGGTTGCCGGCCCTGGCTTCATGGAAGCGGCGGATGAGGGCGGGCAGGACGTGCGAGGTTTGCAGGTCGAAATTGTCGTTGGGGCCGTAGAGGTTGGTCGGCATGACCGAGATAAAGTTGCTGCCATACTGGGCGCGGTAGGCTTCGCACATCTTGATGCCGGCGATCTTGGCGATGGCGTAGGGCTCATTGGTCGATTCGAGCGGGCCGGTGAGCAGGTGCTCTTCGCGGATCGGCTGCGGCGCCAGCTTGGGATAGATGCAGGAGCTGCCGAGGAAGAGGAGCTTTTTGACCCCGTTTACATGGGCGGCATGGATGAGGTTGGCCTGGATCTGCAGGTTCTCGTAGATGAACTGAGCGCGAAAGGTGTTATTGGCGAGGATCCCTCCCACCTTGGCCGCGGCGATGAAAACAAAATCGGGCTTTTCTGCGGCCATGAATTTGAAAACCGCCGTCTGGTCGAGAAGGTCGAGCTCCTCCAGGCTGCGCACCAGCAGATGACGGTGGCCCTTGGCCTCAAGATTGCGCACCAGAGCCGATCCGACCATGCCCTTGTGGCCGGCGATATAGATCTTGCTGTTCTTCTCCATTTCTCTCCCGATCAGTAGCCCCGACGTTTCACCTTTTCCAGGTCGGCCTGGACCATGAGATGCACCAGCTCGGGCAGGGTCGTCTTCGGCTCCCAGCCGAGCACCCGCCGTGCCTTGCCCGCATCCCCGACCAGCAGATCGACCTCAGCGGGACGGAAATAATTGGGATCGACCGCTACGCGGACCTTGCCGGTTTTGGGATCGATGCCCCTCTCCTCGCGTCCCTCGCCCTGCCACTCCAGCTCGACGCCGGTCTCGTGAAAGGCCAACGCCGCAAACTCGCGCACGGTGTGCATCACTCCGGTGGCGAGGACGTAATCTCCGGGCTCGGGCTGCTGCAGCATGCGCCACATCCCCTCGACGTACTCGGGGGCATAGCCCCAGTCGCGCTGCGCGGCGAGATTGCCGAGATAAACGGTCTCCTCCAGCCCAAGCGCGATGCGCGCCACCGCGCGGGTGATCTTGCGGGTGACAAAGGTCTCGCCGCGGCGGGGAGACTCGTGGTTGAAGAGGATGCCGTTGCAGGCGAAAAGGTTGTAGGCCTCGCGATAATTGACGATGATCCAGTACGCGTAGAGCTTGGCGACGCCATAGGGCGAGCGCGGGTAAAAGGGCGTGGTCTCACTCTGCGGGATCGCCTGCACCTTGCCGTAAAGCTCGCTGGTCGAGGCCTGGTAGAATCGGGTGGCGAGGCCGGTCTCCTTGATGGCGTCGATGAAGCGCAGGGTGCCCATGGCGTCGGTCTCGGCAGTGTACTCAGGCAGCTCGAAGGAGACCTTGACGTGGCTCTGGGCGGCGAGATTATAGATCTCGTCGGGATGGATCTTTTCGAGCAGGCGGTTGAGGTTGCTCGAGTCGGTGA
>Ga0116171_10003484_pt1 | contig 14538 bp, 17 predicted proteins | sample AD_JPNHW2_MetaG_FD_89798 | JGI IMG/M metagenome (GOLD analysis project Ga0116171, IMG submission 89798) | Active sludge microbial communities of municipal wastewater-treating anaerobic digesters from Japan - AD_JPNHW2_MetaG | ecosystem: Engineered > Bioreactor > Anaerobic > Digestate | place...
GGAGGGTTTGCAAGTATATAATCGGCTTTAAGTGTCTTATGAAGGTTGTTGTGAAAAGTATCTGCGTGGTTTGGCCCTATGTTCCCGTCAATTCCGCGAATGGCAAGGTTCATGTTGCACAGGCGCCATGTTGTGGGGTTCGACTCCTGCCCGTAAACAGATATATCCCCTTTGCGCCCCTGGTGCTCTTCAACAAAGGTTTCGCTCTGAACAAACATACCGCCCGATCCGCAGCACGGGTCATATACACGCCCCTTGTAAGGTTCAATCATCTCGACAAGCACCTTGACTATAGATTTAGGCGTATAGAACTCGCCACCCCCCTTACCCTCTGCCCCTGCAAAGCGCGCGAGGAAGTATTCGTAAATGCGGCCAAGTATATCCGTTGATCTGCTCTCTTTATCTCCAACCATAATCGAAGAGAAGAGGTCTACTATCTCGCCAAGCCTTGTCTTGTCAAGGTCGGGACGCGCGAATGTTTTAGGGAGCACACCTTTTAGTTTGGCATTCTCCTTTTCTATTACAACCATTGCGTCATCAATGATCTGCCCGATGTTTGGCTTTTTCGCGTTCTCTTTTATATACTCCCAGCGTGCCTTCTTCGGTACCCAGAATACATTTTCTGCTAAATATTCATCCCTGTCTTCGGGATCAGCAAACTCCTGTTTTTTAAGCTGGTTGTACCTCTCTTCAAAGGAGTCGGATATATATTTGAGGAATATCAGCCCAAGTACGGTATGCTTGTACTCCGCAGGGTCCATATTGTTCCGCATTTTGTCAGCAGCAAGCCATAGCTTCTCTTCAAAGCCTATATTCGCTGCATTTCCGTTGGTCTTCTTTACAGATTTTATTTCTGGTTTTGTCTGTGGTTCTTTCTTTGACATATGATTCCTGATGCTTTTTTTATTTCTTATATATTTGGCTTAATTAGCCCGGCATGGCTATTACATATAGTTAAATGCTCTTTGTCAAACACTAAAATGTACAAATTTGTATTGACTGTGTAATCATAGTACAATCTCTTTTTTGCCTTGCCCCCTCCGGGGGTGCGGGGGCCGTAAGTTTCCCATCATTGAATCAGTTCCGGTCCCTGAGCCTGTCGAAGGGCCCGGTCAAAGAAACATATTCTCTCTCACGTTTCGACAGGCTCAACGACCGGACTTTTCCTGCCATCAAGTTCAAACACAATCACCCCCCATTTCACCATAAAACCTCTGCCGAGAAGCGAGAGAGTAAAAGCCTCCTGCCATATAAAAAACCTCCTGATGCAATAATAACACAGGAGGTATGACTGACAGTGACCTACACGCATATATAGGGAATTTTAATTACAACACACCGCAGAGACCTGCCGAAGTATCGAAGGGCTATCCGGCATATATAAGGCATATATAAGGCTTACTCGAGGCATATAAAAAAAATTCACTTTTTTTAGTTTTTTTTCAAGAATTTTTCAAAAACTGCACCGGCAGACGTATAAATCTAAAAGACGAAATAATTCGATCTTTAAATTTAATCCAATAATGGAGGACTTATATGTCAGATTTAGAACTGAATCCTATGTTTCACAGGATGCGAAAAAGCCTCGGCAACATCGTAATCTACGAGCGTGACGGAAAGCTTTACACCAGGGTTAAGCCTAAAAAAACCGCCGCCCAGACACCGGCGCAGCTGGAGGTTACCAATACATTTTCAAGGCTGTCAGCAGACTGGAAGTCTGCCGGAACGTTAATGAAGTCAACATGGTACCGTACGGGGGATAAAAAAAGCCGCAGCGGCATGCCTCTCTACCTTAAGACCAATTTCAAAAATGAAAGAGAGGGCAAGGCTGTTGAGCTCTTCAGAACCGGAGGTGAAATATTGCCCCCTGTCATTACTGCAGCGCCGGGCGGAAGCGGAGAGATTGTGTGCACATACACTGTTCCCGCAGAAGAGACCGGAAGACAAATCCATTTCTACACGAAAAAAAGAGTCGAAGGGATATCTGAAGGTAAAATGAGAAGGTTCTCACCCGGAGAGAGCGGTTCAAATCCCTATACCATGTCCGGCTTCGAACCTGGAGGGGAATATTTCATTTACGCCGCGCTTGCCGATGGTACCCACGACGAAGCAGAACTGGTATCCGCAGCAGCATCGGTAATTTCAGCCGCAGGGATATAGGGGGTGAGTTAACACACCGGCAGGGACAGGCCGCAACCTGTCTCTACCGGAATAGAAAAGTATGGCTGTTTTTTATTAATAATAATTGACACTATAACACAAGGTGATATACATTAAATGTTAAGTTTAAAGACAAAATGGTTTAATAAATGGGCTTCAGGTAACGGTCTTTCTGATTCAGATCTGGTATCCGCGCTTAGAGATCTTAAAGAAAACAAAGGAGTTTCAAATCTCGGCGGAGATTTATACAAGATAAGGGTTTCAGGAGAGAATAGGGGTAAGAGCGGAGGATACCGGACTCTGCTTGCTTACAAAAAGAATGACCGGGCAATATTTCTTTACGCATTTGCTAAAAATGAAAAAGAGAGTCTGAATAAAGATGAATTAAAAGTACTTAAGAAACTATCCGGTGATTTCACCGGTATTGATATTGAAGAAATAAAAAGACAGATCAGGCTTGGAAACCTTATTGAGCTGGAGAATAACTGATGAGAAAGAAACTTAAAGAATCAATACAACAGACAATACAGGATCTTACTGATTCCGGAGTACAGACATCCTTTACCGGTAAAGAGCTGAAAAAACTCGGGATCACATTCAGTGAGATCACAATAACACCCGGCAAAATAAAAAAGATAAGAAAAGTATCAAACTACAGCCAGTCTGTTTTCGCCCGGCTGCTCAATGTCAGCGTCTCATCTGTAAGACAATGGGAACAGGGATCACGGAAGCCCGCAGGATCAGCGAAAGTACTCCTTGAACTCATGGAGAAGGAGCCGCATATTCTCGATTACAGGATAAAGAAAGAAACACCTGAAATAAACGCTCTGCGTAAATAACAAAGCAATTCATTTTGTATCACGAAATACACCGGTAGTGACAGGTCGCAGCCTGTCCCTGCCGGAAAACAAAATGTAATACAAATGTCTGAACCGCTGATTTATCCGCCATATCACCATCCTTCCGGAGGTAACATAACACAGAGAGTACGATAGACAATGGCCTGCACGTTCATGTGCCTGGAACAGTATTTTGAGTTATTATTATTTTAAATCCTTTTGCCTTGCCCCCTCCGGGGGTGCGGGGGCCGTAAGTTTCCATCACTCAACCAGTTCCGGTCCCTGAGCCTGTCGAAGGGCCCGACACAACACCATATTCTGTATTATCTGGCAGCCTCACTACCTCTTCAGCGATACGGAATAATCATCATTAACCTTAAAATCATACTCTTTTACTGAAACGGGAACAGAAGTTTTCTGATCAAGAAAAGCCCTCTCCATCATATTCGCCTCTTCAGTTCCGGCATAAAGCGGCATTGCAAGGTAAACCGGGATTTCAATTATATTTTCAAACTTAACGGTGTAACTATACGATGTGGTATGGGAGTAGGTCCTCCGCCTGTTCATCGATTCGGTATCGGTAGTCTCTTTACTTTCCGTATAAACAGAGCGAAGTATAACACTCCCGCGGACAGTGCTTCCGGGGGAAACCTTTTTCATAATTTCACCTTTCAGCCTTTCCCGGTGAACGCCGTAAGTATCCATATAGCTGTTTATAAGCTTTTTTACAGAAATATTGCTGTACACCGGCACGGCCAGCATCAGTGCAAGAGCTATTGCACCTGCAATTGCCGGATGCATCCCCAGGATATCACGATACCGCGCCAGCATAAGGCGATGGCTTAACCCCATATCAAGCCCGTTCTCTTTTATATAAAAGACTGCAAAGTAATACAGAAGAAAATATATCGGCACAAGAAACAGGATTATAAAAACAAGGCGGCCGATGTTTGCCGATAGTTCAAGAAACTCAGTATTAAAGTAAAACCTGTCACCGGGAGCCTTGTAGAGCAGTATTATTTTAAAGAGATCAGTAAATTTTTCAGGTACAGCCTCCGGCGAGTAATTTTCACAGGAAACATAGCTCGCATGCACGGGGTCATAGAGCCGGAGTCTGTTTTCAGAATCCTCGTAGCCCATAAGCCCGGCAATATTGTTATTCTTCATATCCTGAACCTGTGCAGGGAGCCTGAGTAAAACAATCATGACTATAAATGCGATAGTAAAGCACACCCCGGCCCCCAGGGGAAACAGAAAATACGGCTTTGAAGATGAGGAATGGAGAGACCATGCATAAGCTGAAAACATGTTTATTCCTGTGAGCCTGCTGAAGAGGTTAATGATGTAATACGATGTCGCGGCGAAAAGAAACAGGTAGAGCAGCACCCGGAGCAGCCCTGCAACCGGCAGTAATGCCGGAACGTATGCGGCAACAAGGTACCCGAATTTAAAATAATTTTTTACAGGCGGTTCTTTCTCAAGTTTTGACATTTTTCCCTCCCTGCTGATAATCAATCAGCCGGGGATAATATAATTACCGGGAAACGGGGAAAACAGTTTTATGCGGATTTTAATATTTTTTATTCAAGCCCCGTCCGGGCACAGAGGTCCATTAATTCACCCCGTTTATATCCGAAATGTTGTTTATATGCAGCATAACACAGGGAGTACGGCAGACAGTGACCTGCACGTTCATGCCGGGGAATTGTGCCGGAACATGTAATCAATTATAAATATCCGAACCATTAATAAAAGAATTTATAATAAAAGTCCGGTCGTTGAGCAGTTCGACGGGCTCACTGACCACCTGTCGAAACGAAAGCAGGAACCGGCCCTTCGACATGTGGTTCCTTAGCTTGTCGAAGGACTCAGGGACCGAACCGGCTGCACAAAAAGTCCGGTCGTTGAGCAGTTCGAAGCGGGTATGAGAGTTTAACAGAAAGATTAATTTTTTGAGGTATATGCTTTATCAGCCGATTTCTTTAATCAGAGCTGATATTGTATTTTTCAATTCCGGAAGATTGTTTTCTATAATCGACAGAATAATCTTTTTATCTCTGCCTTCATAATTATGAATGAGCCGGTTTCTGAAACTGACTATTCCCGGAGCTTTTATTTTGTTAAGTATATCAGTGTCATTAATTCTATTTACAGTTTCTGCTATCTGAGCGAGGCACATCATAACAGCATATTCACCCTCATAATCGTCAAGCATCCGCACGATTGAACCGTGTCGTTCTATAATACGTTCAATATCTGAAATATATTTAGCAATAAGCTCAAGTTTTGCAGCATCAGTTTTTTTAAACATAAATCACTTCCGGCAATATGTATTTATGCCCTATTTCAGTAAGGGCATTTCTGTTTGCCAGATCAACTTTATGTTTAAGTTCTTTACGGATATCATTTTCAATTTCATCAATTGCAGTGTATATTTCAAAACCGGGATAACGGTTATAAAATTCAGTTTTCAGTTCATATAAAATATCTATGTCGCTATCATCCCGGAAATCACCCCTTGCGTATGATCCGAAGACACCGAGAATTATGAATCCCTCAGCTTCATATTTCTCTTTTAAATGCCTGATTTTATCAATAATTTCTTTATCCATCAAATGAAGCCCGCAAATTCATATTTTTAAATTATAATATTTTTATAATTTCAAATCTTTGTCAAGTATATATATTATTTTACCACATCCGTCAGAACCATCAATTAACCGGATTTGTCTGATAACGCAGAGTTCCGTACACATAATCCTGAAAATCCTATAATCTCCGTAATCCTGTTCACACATTTACTATCACTGAATTTACTGTGTAAACCGGCCCTTCGACAGGTGGTTCCTGAGCTTGCCGAAGGACTCAGGGACCGAACCGGTTCCACAAAAGTCCGGTCGTTGAGCAGTTCGACGGGCTCACTGACCACCTGTCGAAACGAAAGCAGGTACCAGGCCCTTCGGCAGACCGTGGGATTTTGTTCGCAGCACAGGATGTATTATAAAATCAAGGCGTGGATTATAAAAACTATGAAGTTATTTCTCACCGAATATATCATTTAAAAATTCATCTTTATTCAAAGTCTTCTGCCAATCTCTATGACGTTTAACCGATTCTACTCTTTTGTTTCTGGGGATATTCAGAAACCTTGCAGTTTCAACCGGTCCTAACTCTTTCATTAGAATATTTATACCTTTTTTCAGGATCTCTTCTTCATTCATATATTTTAATGCTTTCATTTTAAATTCTCCATTTCACAGAATATTACAGGATTCAAGTATTGAATTTTAACTGATGCCCTGCTGCATCTGCAATACCAAACATTTTTGAAATCAGAAATTCTGTTCTATTCCTGACAATTTCAGACTCAACCTTAATAGTTCTACCATAAGTTTCAAGAAGCCTCAAAAGCTCGGTTCTTTCAAAATCATCAGTAATAACCTCAATCTCTCTAATATGAACTGGAGATTTCATCAGCATATATTTATTCTCTTTCACACCTGAAAGAATCAGATTAACCGCATCTGTTTCGAGACTTATGCGGGCGTAATCCTGATTATCAAAAGGTCTGCAGAGTGAGCAGACATCGAGATAAATCTTTTCCATATACACCATCCGATTTCAAATCATAAAATATATATTCTTAAATAATTCAATCTTTTTTTATCTCGTAAACCCCGGCTCCATATCCCGGCAATCCTTAAATCCCCGTAATCCTGTTCAGACATTTACTATCACTGAATTTACTGTGTAAACCGGCCCTTCGACAAGTGGTCTCTGAGCCTGTCGAAGAGCTCAGGGACCGGAACACGCTCTACAAAAATTCCGGTCGGAGGGAGAGAGTTATCAGATCTCTTCACCGTTATAATCAATAAGCACAGCGCCGGTTAAAGCGGCCAGCCTCTTTGCCTTTTCCAGTGTCTTGCCATGTAAAGATGTAAAAAACAGGTCTGAGTATTCTCCGAATGATGCATTACAGCAATAGTACTGATGGGCATAACCGCGGATCTGTTCATAGATCCTGAACGGCTGGAGGCGGCTGAAGGGGATAACCGTGTCGGAGTGCCCTCTTCTTTTTGTTATTACCTCATCCATGGATGAATCAAAGATAATTTTTACTGCCGGGAAAACGAAGTAGAATGTTATCCCCGCGATGATTGAAGTCACGGACATGATCCCTGTTATACTCATAAGGCTGCCCGCTTTGGCTTCACCCGCGGGAGCAATAATATAGATAAAAAGAACTATTGAGGCAAAGAACAGGCCTATCAATAAAAAGATAATCAACAGGCTTAATCCTTTTTTAGAACTGAAGGGTCTTATAACAATACTTTTCCGCGATGATTTCATAATGCTGACTCCTCTGATTATGAGTAATACTGTTCTGCACGCACTTAATTAAACTGAACATTATATACAGGAACAGTAAAGTCAACCCCTAAAATCCGCCGGATGAATGATCAAAGCGGAATTTTATCTTACACCTGAACCTGAATATAAATCCCGGCCGGATGATAATATAACACAGGGGAAACGGCAGTTCCTATACATTAATGTAGCTTATTAAAAGCCCCCGGATGATGCACCGGGCCTGTCGAAGAGGGTTTATGCAGCCGGAAAATTTACGCTATCCCTCCCTTATGCTACCGTTATCCTACCGTCATCCTCCCTTCCAGCTTAAATTAAAAAAAATTCATCTTTATACCTTTTCTTCAGGAATTCAGACGTATTAATTACAGGCGTGAAGTACAGCAGCGCTCTGACTGTTTCACAATCGGTTTCAGCAGTCACAAAAGCAGGGTGAGTTAAGGGACCGGAACTGGTTCTGCAAACGGAGAATAACAATGGCATATATGTATATACTTGAATGTGCAGATGGGACTTATTACACAGGGAGTACTGTTAATCTGGAAAAACGCTTATCGGAGCATGCAAATTGTACGGGAGCAAATTATACGATTAAAAAACGTCCTGTGAAATTAGTTTATTATGAAAAGTATTCAAGAATTGATGACGCGTTTTACAGAGAGAAACAGATTCAAGGCTGGAACCATGCTAAGAAGAAAGCTTTGATCGAAGGTAATAATAAGGATTTACCGATGTTATCAAAGAATTACACTCAATTTAAAAATCAGGATTCTTCGACATGATCAGGGACCTGAACTGGTTCTGCAAAAAATCCGGTCGTTGAGCAGTTCGACGGGCTCACTGACCACCTGTCGAAACGAAAGCGAGAACCGGGCCCTTCGACAGGTGGTTCCTGAGCATGTCGAAGGACTCAGGGACCGGAACTTATTCTGCAAAAAGTCCGGCCGTTGAGCAGTTCGACGGGCTCACTGACCACCTGTCGAAACAAAAGCGAGAACCGGCCCTTCGACAGGTGGTTCCTGAGCTTGTCGAAGGACTCAGGGACCGGAACTGGTTCTGCCAAAAGTCCGCCCGTTGAGCAGTTCGACGGTCTCACTGACCACCTGTCGAAACGAAAGCAGAAACCGGGACTGGTTCTATAAAAATCCGGAAAACAATACTTTACAAATAAACACCATGATTTTAAATCTCATTAATTGACATTTAACATTCTTACAGCAGAATCAGGGAACGGTACATTATGGCTATAATAAAAAGAAAAACATCGCAATGGATAAGGATGATCTACAGCGGCCTAAAAAATGACCGCGACTTTACGCTGTTTCTCTTTGTGGGGGTTTTCACAGGTATAGCCGGCGGAATATATTCAACGACATTCAATAACTTTCTAAACGACGTATTTAAACTCTCTGCAGACGCAAGAGGGCTTGTGGAGTTCCCCAGGGAGCTTCCAGGCATGACTATAATGTTTGTAATCGCCCTTCTCTCTTTTCTCGGCGATGTAAAAATGGCGATTATCGGCATGATCTTTGCCGCAGCAGGTCTCTTAGGCCTCGGCACGATGTCCCATACCTTTACAGGAGCCCTTGCATGGACAATGATTTTCAGTCTCGGGACTCATATGTTTTTCCCCCTTACTCCGAGTATAGGTATGCACCTCTCGAAGAAAGAGCAGTACGGTGTAAGGCTGGGGCGGTATAACGCGTACAACCTTTTTGCCACACTTGCGGGCTATGCTATTGTATGGTGCGGGTTCAAATACCTCGGGCTTACTTATCAGACGGCATTTGTCATAGCCTCTGTATTTTATGTAATAGCCGCGCTTGTGCTGGGACGGATGAAACATATAGAACCTAAAAAGTTTAAACTCAGATTTATATTGCAGAAAAGGTACACACTCTTTTATATACTTAGCCTTGTCAACGGCGCCAGGAAGCAGATATTCCTCACATTCGCACCGTGGGTGCTTATACAGGTATTCCACCTCACTCCCCCCTTATTCGCGCTCCTTGGAGTTTTTATCGCCACTGCCAGCATAATGACGCGGACAATAGTGGGCAATGCGATAGACAGGCTTGGTGAGAGATTTGTACTCTCAGCCGAGGCTATACTCCTTGTTGTCATATGTTTCGGCTATGCCTTCGCCGAAAATATCGCCCCTGCGGGGATTGCCGTCATCATACTCTCAGCCTGCTATATAATCGACAACTCAATGAACGCCGTAGAGATGGCCAGGTCGACCTATGTGCGGAAGATTGTGCGTAACCCGGAAGATGTTACATCCGTACTGGCGGCGGGTACAAGCTTTGACCATATAATTGCAATGACTATACCGTTCCTGGGGGGAATACTATGGGTTGCATACGGGTATAAAGCGGTTTTCCTCGCTGCAGCGTGCATAGGGCTGCTTAACTTTTTTCTTTCAACAAAGATCAGGATAGGGGAAACATCGTAGGAACAGGACGTGTATAAAAACCATCCTCCCCTACACGCCCGGTATGACATGTGGTCAGTGAGCCTGTCGAACTGCTCGCCGCATCGCTCCAGGCACCTTCCCCCATGTCGGGACGTGTCAGTGACTGATACAGAACTTTCACTATCACCCCTCCCCCATTCATGGGGGAGGCGGCCGGAGGCCGGAGGGGGACAGAACCTTACCGTGTAAACATAAAAAACGGCGGATCTATAAACTCAGGATCCTCGTTCTCCATCTTGTCAGTTATATGCTTATATGTCCGCCTTTTCATCTCCGCAAGGGTTGTTCTCGATTTATTGAACTTTTTGCCGAATTCCACTGCTGATTTCACAGTCTCTTCCGCGTTAGCGCAGGCCTTTATAATCACATTATGTTTCTCAAGCTCTGCAGCCCCGATTCTTTCACCGGACCATTTCATTCTTATGAAGAGGTGGTAAGGCATTATGGTTTTCATCCACTCTATCATCGCAGGAGTGAGCTGTATTCCAAGATCGATCTCGGGGAGGCAGAGAAATCCCTTGTCCGAGCGCATGAACCTGAAATCGCATGCCCCCGCGAGCATAATGCCGTTCCCGAACGCGTGCCCGGTTACGGCTGCTATTGAAGGGAACGGGCACATGAGAAGGAACCTGAATACTTTATTGTTCTCGTAAAACCATTCGCTGAGGGTTTTAATATCATTTCTCTCTAATATATCTGTCATCCAGTCCGTGTCAATACCAAGGCACCAGAATTTATCACTGTCTGCGGCGAGCACCAGCGATTTTATATCCTGATCAGCGGTTATTTCATCGAATACCGTGAGCATCCTTTTTGTCCACGCGGGGCTGTGCCTGTTCTCACCGTTCTTCATGGTAACGACCGCCACAGTTTCGTCCTTACTCCAGTTTACTATATCCATAATGTTCTCCTGATGATCACAAGCAGTTATCTGTCGTGAAACAGTAGATGAAGTTTTAACAAAGTCAATTATGATTTTTATCACTGCGGATTTATTTATCAGATTTGCAGGGAGGAGTTTATATGCCTACAGTAATGCGGCGTATTAACTGGTTAATTCCTTTATTTTATACAGAAAAATATGATGCTCCCCCGCCTCTGACATACAGTGACCTAAACATTAATATAGCAGGGACAGGCCGCGGCCTGCCCGCGCATGCCAATTGATAAATTGTTTGACTAATTGCGCATTTATGCATAAAATAGAGCCCATGAAGGAAGTGTGTCAATATGAGTATAAATAAACCGCAACACGCGAGGCTTCTGTTAATTGACGAAAAAATACGCAGCGGCGCCTATCCCAATGCCGCATCTCTTGCAAAAGAGTATGAGATCAGCCCCCGTACAATAACAAGGGACATTGAGTACATGCGCGATTCGCTGTTAGCTCCCATCGAGTACGACACCGCGCGTAAAGGCTACTACTACACAGAACCGAACTTCTTCCTCCCGGCAATAGACATAAAGGAATCGGATTTCTTTGCCATATGCATAACAGAGAAAGCCCTGAAGCAGTACGAGAACACTCCGCTTTATGATAAGCTCTCACTGATATTCGAAAGGATTAAAGAGTACCTCCCGGAGAGTATAAGGGTCAACACCACATGGATAGATACCCACTTTACATTTATGCACGAGAGCTTCACTATCATAAATCCGGATATATGGGAAACAATATCCCGCGGACTGCGCCAGGGGAACCAGGTGAAGATAGTTCACCGCAAAGCCGGCGCGGATGATGCTGTCGAACGGGCTGTAGACCCCTACCATATAGTCAACTACCGCGGAGAGTGGTATTTAATCGGATACTGCCATGTGCGGAAATCAATTCTGCGCTTTGCCATATCAAGAATAAGCAGGGCGGAGCTGACGGATAAAAAGTTTACTCCTAAAGCGGACTTCAACTTCGATTCATTCATAGGATCGGGCTTCGGGATAATGACCGAGGATACAGAACATCATATAAAAATCCGCTTCAGCAAAGAACAGGCGCCTTATATAATCGAAAGGCAGTGGCATCCGGGACAGAATATCACCCACAACCAGGACGGAACCGTTGTTCTCACATTTACCAGCAATTCATTATATGAAGTAAAACGATGGGTGCTCTCATGGGGCTCCGGCGCGAAGGTCCTTGCCCCTGCTGAACTGATAGATCAGATAAAGTGTGACGTTGCGGCATTAAGCGGGATTTACTCTTAAATACAATAAACACATGCCGATTCTTTAATCAACCAGTTCCGGTCACCGGGCCTGTCGAAGTGCCCGGAGTAAATCCGGCTATTCCTGATCTGTAAAATCCACAACTATATTATATTGACTGTCACTTTCAACGCATCGTAAAACAAAACCTTCGCATGCTATAGACATGGATGATTTGCCCGCAGGAATTAAAAGCTGAAACTTTACAAGCGTTCCCTTGGGGATCTCAACCTTCGCCCTGCAGAGAAGTCCCCCTTCACTGAGATTGATCCCCTCCGCCCTGACAATCTGCCCCTCACTGGTCGAAAGCTCTATTACCTGGCTCATGGCAAAACGTTCACGCTTTCGTCTTTCTTTTCCATCATTCATGACTGAACCCCTGTATATATAGTGTTCTGCAGATACCGGACAGGTATTCTTTAAATGATATTAAATATAAATTCCACTATTTTTTATAATGATAATTAAAAAATAAAATTTTGTTATTATTAAAGACCATCAGGGATATTCCCCGGATTTATCCATGGACAGTATTATCCGCATAAACACAAAAAAACCCTAACCTGCTTGACACATTTATCCGGAATGAATAAGTTATGTAAACAGACAGGAATTAATTGCCCCGTCATACAAGCTATAGAACGGAGATTATGATGAAGAAACTTGCAGCAGCAGTACTTGTCATCTTTATAATTCTTTTAACAACCCAGTTTGTCCGCCATGCCTATAAACTCATTTTTTTCTCTCAGGAATCTGTTCTTGACAGGTATAATCCGAAAAAAAGTGATATCAATATAGACAAAACCCTCTCGCTGAAAGAGCTTTCCATGATTTATGCTGATGCCGAGAAAAGGATCAGGGTTTATGAGAGCGGAAAGTCAAACAGGCGGCTGGCACAGTATGAAAGCGGCGAAGATCCCTACGAGAAAAAGAATATGATTAAAGAGCTTATCACAACCCGTGAATCAAATAACAGAATGATGTCCGGGATTATTTTCTGCTGGGTAACGGGCCTCATATTCATAGCCTGCGGTTCATTAGTTTATCTTAAATTTGAAGAGTGGATCGGCGCCGCGTTTATTATAACAGGTTTTACCGAAATGACATCAGTACTGGGCCCGTTATTTTTCATGAAGGGTGATGTTATTGAAACCGCAATGATTTTAACTGTAAAAATGATCTGTACATTCATAACACTGGCGGGAGTTATCGCCTTCTGGTATTTTACCAGGAGTTATCACGACAGGTAGAGACCACGGCATTTCGACAGGTGATTCCTGAGCATGTCGAAGGGCTCAATGACCGGACTCTTACTGGAATCAGTTCCGGTCCCTGAGCCTGTCGAAGGGCCCGGTTACTGAGCCTGCGGTTACTGAGCCTGTCGAAGTATCGAAGGGCCCGGTCACAACTCCGGATACCTTTCTGCGAGTGATTTAAAATAAGTATAATTTTCAAAGAATATCTCAACAAGCTCGGGATCGAATTTCTTTCCTGAATCTTTTTTCAGTTCTCTAAGGACGTCCCCCTCGGACCATGGTTCTTTATAAACCCGTTTTGAGGATAACGCGTCATACACATCGGCAAGCGCGACTATCCTGCCGTAGATCGGAATATCCTCCCCCTTCATCCCGACCGTTTTTCCGTCATTGCCGGTCTTCAGAGGCTGTGCGGTTTTTACATCTATATATCCGGGATAACCGCTTCCGTCCCAGTTTTCGTGATGGGTGACCGCGACAATAGAAGCCATCTCATCAAACTCCGAGTGCATATGCGCGAAAAGCCTTGCCCCGATGTATGTATGGCGCTTCATTATTTCATATTCATCATCAGTGAGCTTTGCCGGCTTTTTTAATATAAGGTCTGAAATGCCCACCTTCCCTACATCGTGAAGCATTGCCGCCATGCGGAATATATCCTTGTTATGGTCTATCTCATCTTCCGGTATATTTTTTCTTTTAGCCCAGTTTTCATATATCTCCACTGAGAGAGCCGCGACCCTGTTTACATGAGGCCCGGTCTCTTTCGGATCCCTGAGTTCAGCCATGCTTATCATTCTGAGAATAAGGTCACGTGTCATCTGCACGCGCTGAAGTATCATACTTGCCGAAGTGGCAAAGTGTATGGCCAGGTGCTCATCCTGATGACTGAAATATCCGTTTTCCGCGCAGATAGTTGCGATATCGCCGCCTGCATCAGGCCTGAGCGCGTTGACTATCTGCATCACTCCGAGAATCTCCTGCCTGTTATTCTTAAGAGGAATGGACAGTATCGATCTTGTACGGAATCCCGTTTTTTTATCATTTGTCGGATCAAATTTATACGGTGCATCGGGCGGAATATTATACGCATCGGGAATATTAAGAAGCTCCCCTGTTCCTGCCACATAGCCCGAAATTGAGTTATTGTTTATTTTTGTCCTGAAAGTAGTATATATGAGCTTCTGTCCGGGAGGGAGTTCCCTCTGGATGGATTCTGTCTGTACATGGCTGAAAA
>Ga0116171_10003485_pt1 | contig 14536 bp, 12 predicted proteins | sample AD_JPNHW2_MetaG_FD_89798 | JGI IMG/M metagenome (GOLD analysis project Ga0116171, IMG submission 89798) | Active sludge microbial communities of municipal wastewater-treating anaerobic digesters from Japan - AD_JPNHW2_MetaG | ecosystem: Engineered > Bioreactor > Anaerobic > Digestate | place...
CGAACCAGTTTGCTTCTTCAGCATCATCTCCTCCTTGAATTGTTGAATTAATGGCTGTTGTAAAACCATAAAACACAATAGAGATATTACGGTCGCGAGGATCCCTATCGATTTTATCAAAGGCAGCAAGTTGGTTTAGCTCAATACCTTTCAAACCAGTTTCTTCAAAAAGTTCTCTGGTTGCTGCATCCTTTAATGTTTCATTCATATCAACAAAACCACCAGGAAGGGCATAACAACCCTTAAACGGATCATTTTTTCTCTTAATTAAAAGTATTTTTGGGGATGTTGAGTTGGCTAAGAAAACAACAGCATCAACAGTTACTAACATCCGAGGGTATTTGTATGAATAGTTCATGTTTAATTATTTACACTTTAGTTACTATTCACTTTCATCCCGTTCTTGTTGATCTTTTTTTCGTTTTCTTTCTCTTACTGTGTAAGCAATCCATGCCCCAACAGCAATACACAGAAAAAGTATTAGAATCTGATGTTTTAGCACAGTTAATTAAATTTAATAGGTTAAGTTAAAGAATGCGTTTAATAACCCTTAGTTTATGTGAATATTTCTGAGTGTTTACTGAAAATATGCCCTGATGGTCAATGCTCTCAATTTTAACATAGCCCGAACTATGAATAATTTTTCCGTTGTCGATTATTAATCCAACGTGAGTAATAATCTCTTCATCGTTATCAAAGAAAGCAAGATCGCCTGGCTGAGCCATATTAACAAAATCAACTGTTTCGCCTAATTTAACTTGCTGACCAGCATCCCTTGGGATGCTATGGCCAACTATCTTAAATACAACCTGAGTAAATCCTGAACAGTCGATTCCATAAGGGGATCTGCCACCCCAAAGGTAAGGCGAGTTAACAAAAAGTTTTGCTACCCGAATCAATTCATCAATATTATTACTATTTATTTCAGAAATGGGGTTTTCGATACATTGATACGTATCCGCGCCTGCAATAAAATGGCCATTTTCGTACCCGTAAATCGACGATCCGGGGCAAAGCCGTATTGGGTAGTTGCTTCCGTTTTTTTTGGCTAAAAAAAGAGAATTTGCAACTTTGGGATTAGCATTATTTATTGGAGAATCATCGGGTAGTAATTCAACGAGTTTATTATCAATCCAACCTTCGTAAGAGTCAATGTTGCTAATAATACGAAACCAGCTAGAGTAATTTTCGATAATTGTAAAAGTTTCACCAAACAGGAGTTGGTTTATCATCTCACTACTTTCCGAAGGCTCTCTCCGAACAGCCACTAAACTTTGATTTGCTATTCCTTTAATCATTTTGTAAAAATAAAAACTAAATTAACTTAAAAAAACAATCATTCACTCTCTTTTACCAAATGTTTACTTCATTGAATTGTTATAAAGGAATTATTAAATCAAATTAAAACTTTTGAATTAGGCATTTATCTAATATTTAATGATGCCATCGGCATCAAATGTTTGAAGAAGTTCATTGTGAATAGAAATTATTTGACTCCAGCTGGAGTCAAATTTCAAAATATACGCACAACTATAAATAATCAAACCCTCTGGTGTTAAACTAAAATAGATTATCACCTATACCTAATTCAAAAAAAAATTGATTTGTTTTTTAAAGATGGAATAATGGTTCATTAGCAACAAATTATACTAAAAGTTGTTACTTTTGCTTTAATACATCAAGTTTTTAACCGATTAATTTGAGCCAATGAGAAAGTTTCTTCGATTTTTTCAGATCTATTACCGGAGGATTTTTAGATCGTTTTACTTTCTTTTTGCAATAGCAATAATAGTATTCTTTTTACCACGCGAGGGAAAGTTTAAATATGAATTTCAAAAGGGAAAACCTTGGATGCATGAAGATCTTATTGCTCCATTTGATTTCCCAATATATAAAACAGAAGCAGAATTATTCGAGGAGAGAAATAGTATACTTAAGGATTTTAAACCCTTCTTTAATTATGATTCATCAGTTCTGAATAGTTCGATCACTCAATTTAAAATTGACTTCGATCGCGAATGGAATAATTTTCAACAGAAATTAGAAGGAAATGAGTATCAGAATAATAATAAACGAGCGAGGGGTCCTACTAATCTGTTAGATAGTAAAGAGAAACATAAAGAGCAGCTAATTGAAGTCCTTAAATTTATCTATGAGAAAGGTGTTGTTGATCCATCTGATATTCTTACAATTACTTCACAGCCATCGCTAAGCATAACCCTTCTTGAGAATAATAAAGCGATTGAAACGGAAATAGGGGAGGTGTTTACTTTACCTAAAGCTATCAATTATATTCAGCAAAGGATCAATTTGGCTGCAGAAAATGAAGACCCGATGATTCTTCAATTCTGGCAAAAATTTAATTTTCAAAAAATAGTTACACCTAACCTTCTCTATGATGAAAGAACGACTGAGAAGGTAAAGCGTGAAATTCTCGGAAATATCTCTTTAACAAAAGGCATGGTTCAGGCTGGAGAACGAGTCATTACCCATGAAGAGATTGTTAAAGGAGATAAATACCAAGTGTTGGAATCATTAAGAAAAGAGTTTGAGCGAAAGCTTGGGCAAGAGAATGGTTTTTCAGTTCTAGTTGGACAGGTGTTGGTAGTTGCTATTCTCTTCTTTATGCTATTCATCTTTCTGCTAAACTTCAGAACAGAGATACTCTCGGATGACTCAAAGATATTATTCATACTTTTATTAATAATATTTATTGTTGGTTTATCATCCTTAGTGCTAAGGAGTGCTACAATCAATATTTATGTTGTGCCATTTGCTATTGTTGCTATTTTTATTAGAGCCTTTTATGATGCTCGTTTGGCTTTGTTCATACATCTTGTAACAATATTTCTAATTGGCTTTTTTGCTCCAAATGGCTATGAGTTTGTACTAATAAATTTTGTGGCGGGGGTTGTTGCCATTGCTAGTTTAACAAACCTTTATCGAAGTGGTAACCTATTCTATACCGTTTCATTAGTTCTATTATCATATTTTGTTGTTTACTTAAGCCTTGTTATTGTGCAGGACGGATCACTCAAAGCCTTTAAATGGTTTACGGTGGTCTGGTTTGCTATAAATGCCCTTCTTCTTTTAGCACTTTACCAGTTGGTATATTTAATCGAAAAGATATTTGGCTTTCTATCCGATGCTACTCTTATCGAGCTGTCAGACACAAATCAAGATCTATTACGCAAACTTGCAGAGGTTGCTCCAGGTACTTTTCAACATTCGTTGCAGGTAGCTAATTTAGCTGAAGCTGCAATATATAAAATAGGAGGAAATCCATTACTCGTTAGAACCGGTGCGCTATACCATGATATTGGGAAGATGAATAACCCATACTATTTCATCGAAAACCAACCACCTGAATTTAACCCTCATCATAATATTGACTATGAGGAAAGCGCCTCAATCATTATTAAGCATGTTACCGAAGGGATAAATATTGCCAAAAAGAATAAAATACCACAACAACTGATTGACTTTATCCAAATGCATCATGGTACGAATAAGGTTAAGTACTTTTATCGGTTGTACAAAGATAAGTACACCGAAACAGTTGAAGACGATCTTAAATTTATTTACCCCGGACCTAAACCCAGTAGTAAGGAAACTGCCGTACTTATGATGGCCGACTCGGTAGAAGCCGCTTCGCGAAGTTTTAAAAAGATTACGCCACAAGCAATTGATGATTTGGTTGAAGAGATAATTGATAACCTTCAATCAGAAGATCAGTTTAATGATGCGAATATCACTTTTAAAGACATTACAACGATAAAACAGGTATTCAAAAAGAAGTTGATGAATATCTATCATACACGGATTGAATACCCGGAGCAGAAGTAGATGCTGTAATCATAAAACAAAAAACTCTGCAAATCTGCAGAGTTTTTTGTTTTGATTAACCGCTGTCAACTTAAAACGGACAACTGTTATTATCTCATATCAATAATCTCTATACCCTTGTGCTTTTTTGGATCGAAGTTGAATCTTTCGTCTCTAATAGGCACGTTCGATCGAAACACTTTAACTTTGATAATATAATTGTTTCCATCCTTACCTTGATAGCGTATCATTACTGGCTCAAGGGTTCTTCTATCAAATTTTAGGGTTAGCTTAGAGTATGGAGTTTTTAAATCAAAAGGAAATAGCTCGAGTTCATAGATTACCCTATTTCGTTCGGCAACTTCACCAACGTACTTTATTTTGAAATTCTTTTCGTAGTCTTTAAAGAGTTTAGTAGGATCATCTAAGAACCAACCTTCATTAATTGTAGGTTTTGAAATTGTTACTTCATTTGCCTCCTTGTTGTACTGCCATTTGGTTGTACCATCAAAATACGAATCCATTCCCATAAGTTCAAGGTTGTACTTTTTACCCTTTACCACTATGTCACCGTCATGAGTATCTGTAATTTTCTCCTGAAGATTTTCAAGTGTAAACGAAAACTTTGCCGATAGAGATGTTAGGTTTTGCATTTTAACGCTGAACTCTTTTACAACATCCTTCCCTTGCGGTGCGTTTTGTGCATTAATTGCCATCACGAAACAAATTGATAGCAGTAATAAACCAATTTTCTTCATTTTAGTTGATATTATTGTTGATTGTTTAAATTATTAATTAGTTGTTCTAGTGATACTTCGTCAACGATAAGAACTTGACGAGCTTTGCTACCCTCAAATGGACCAACAATTCCCGCTGCCTCAAGTTGATCAATAATCCTGCCAGCTCGGTTGTATCCTATAGAAAATTTTCTTTGGATTAACGAAGTTGATCCTTGTTGGTATTGAACAATAAGGCGCGCAGCTTCATCGAACAAATCATCACGCTTTTTAAGATCTACCTCGAAGATTTCCTCTGTTGATTCTGGTGAATACTCAGGAAGCATAAATGCAGTTGTGTAACCTCGCTGATTACTAATAAAGTCGGTTAATCTTTCAATTTCAGGGGTGTCAACAAAAGCGCATTGTACCCTAACCATATCACTTCCGGTTGAAACAAGCATATCCCCTTTCCCAATAAGCTGGTTTGCACCAGGGTGATCGAGAATAGTTCTCGAGTCAATCATTGAGGATACACGGAATGCAATACGAGCGGGGAAGTTTGCTTTAATTACACCTGTGATAATATTGATAGAAGGTCTTTGAGTTGCAATGATTAAATGAATACCAATAGCACGGGCAAGCTGGGCTAAGCGAGCAAGAGGGGTTTCGACCTCTCTTCCTGCTGTCATTATCAAATCTGCAAACTCATCAATAACAACTACAATGTAGGGTAAGAACTTATGACCCTTATTTGGATTTAACCTACGTGCTGTAAATTTATCGTTGTATTCCTTAATGTTTCTTACCTGTGCAAGTTTAAGAAGTTCATAGCGTTGATCCATCTCTATACATAGGGAGTTCAGAGTGTATATCACTTTTTGAGTGTCAGTGATAATAGCTTCGTCTGAATTTGGGATCACAGCGAGGAAATGACGTTCGAGCCTGCTGTAAAGCGTTAGCTCAACTTTTTTAGGGTCAACCATCACGAACTTTAGCTGCGATGGGTGTTTTTTATAAAGTAATGAAGTAATAATAGCGTTTAATCCAACCGATTTACCTTGCCCTGTAGCCCCTGCAACCAATAAGTGGGGGAGTTTTGTAAGGTCAAGGATAAATGTTTCGTTTGAAATGTTTTTACCTAAAACGATAGGAAGTTCAAATTTACTTTCCTGAAATTTAGCCGACTTTATAATCGAATACATCGAAACAACCTCAGGGTTTTTATTTGGTACTTCAATGCCAATAGTGCCTCTTCCGGGAATAGGCGCAATAATTCGGATACCTAAGGCAGCCAAGCTTAAAGCGATATCATCCTCTAGATTTTTAATCTTGCTTATTCTGATACCGGGGGCAGGAACGATTTCATATAGTGTAACGGTAGGCCCTATCGTGGCCTTAATTTTATCGATTTGAATTTTATAGTTTGCTAGTGTTTCTACAATTTTATTCTTATTTTCGATCAGTTCATCATTGGAAACGGGTGATTCTTGATTCTTATACTCTTCTAAAAGCTCAATTGGAGGGCGTTGATAGCCGGATAGTTCGAGTGTTGGGTCGTATAATTCTTGATTTTCTATTTGAGTCCCATTGGCCTCAGCCTCTTTTACTGATTCTATAGTGAGTTCTACATCGCCTTCCTTTTCAGGAGCAATTACCGCTTCGATTTGGTGAACGGCAGGAATTTCTTCAGGTTTTATTGTTAACTCTTCTTCATCTTCATCTTCATCCTCATCTTCATCCCCAATATTATTAAGATCATTGGATAAATTCACCTCCTCAACGTCAACCAATTTATCTTCAATTACTTTATGAGGATTAATATCTTCGGAATTAGTATCAGTGCTCGATTCATCCTTTGAATTGTCAACAGCGGTTTCTACGGATTCACCTTTATCATTTATTGTGATACTACTTTTTTCAACTTCGGCAGTTGAATCAGCTTCAATATGTTTTGGTTTAAATAAAAGGGTAATCTCTCCTATGATTCTATTGAACCAGTGTAATGAATCGGGGAATACATATATTGAATAGGCAATACAGAATACCAATAAAAGGAATGCGGTTCCAACTTTCCCAATAAGGGCCGAAATCCAATTGGTTATAAAAAGACCATGAGCACCTCCAAGTCCACTACCAAGAAACCCACCGGTAGTGCGAAATAAAAATCCTAGAACGAGCGAGAGAAGTACTGTACCTATAATTAGTTTGAAGGTTGTTCTACGAAATGGTAAGGGTCGAAGTTTAAGAAATCGTAAACCAAGAAGACCTACTATAAAAGGAATGCTTAAGGATGAAATACCAAACCAACGATTCATAAACTGAACCGAAAAAGATGCTCCTATTTTACCAGTCCAATTCTGTACCCTTGTATCAGATCCAGAGAAGATGTTTTGCCATTCAAAGCTTTGATCTGTCTGCCAAGTAAAAAGGTATGAAATAAAAGCGATTGCTAAATATACAGCAAAGAATACTGTAAATACCCCTACAGTAAATCTAACCCGTTCATCTTTGAAAAATGATTTTTTTTGAATCTCTGGTTCAGCTTTTTTCTCTTTTGGTTTCTCTTCTTGTTTAGCCATTTTACTTTTAAAACAGAAATAGACAAGGGTTAAAAATTCGTATGCAAAGTAATAGAATTATTCTGATTAAGTAATAGAAATCAACCTAAGAGTTTACTACTGAATTAATGAAATAAGATCCTCAATAGTCCTTTTGGAGACTTGTTCGTATCCTGAAGGTGTTGAAAACTCTTCATTTGGTATTTTTTCTTGTTCAATAGTTTCGGCACAAACCTTTACTGTATACTTAGGTAGTTTTACGCTAAACTTTAACATTACACCATCTATTGAACTAAAAGGTGTATTTGCATTTGGATTTGCAATGGTTATATCTTTTGTATAGAGTATCTCAAAATTTTCGTTTGTTGAATGGTTGCAATAAGCAATAGCTTTCAGGCATCGAAAACCTTTAAATCGAACTGTCTCACTTGTTTTTTCGATTCTAATATTTTTCATTCCTGAGAAAGCATTGGGAACATCAATGTTAGATAGAGTATCTTGATAGAGCAGCTTTTTATTCCAAAGATTAACCAGAATTGTACACTTCTGCTCGTTAACATTATAAATATACTTTAGGTTAACACTACCTGACATTCCTTCTATTTTGCTAGTAGTGTTGTTGTTGCGGAATTTTATTGTTAATCTGTTTGGCAGTAGCTTTGGGTTTACATTTGAATTTTGGTTAGATTCAAATGTCATTGAATATACAATAGTCCCTTCACCAAATGGTTTAACGGGTTTAATATTTTTGCAGCCAATAAATACGGCTATTAGCGATAAAAAAAAGACGTATGGTTTTAATTGCCTCATGATCTGGCTATTTTCTATTTGTTAAAAATACTCATTTGTTTTTTATTTTTTACAGTGATTTAAAAACTCAATGCTATTTTAAGGATTCATATAATTCAAATTGTAAGTAATTACCATATTTTACTCGGTATCATAATCTTTTATCGACTTATGTTATTAAACATACTAAAACAATAAGGGTTAAGCCTAGCTTGTTGGCTTAAAAATTTTACGAATTGAAAAATTTTATAGTTTTGCATCTTTATCTTTTGAAATAAATAATAATTTGACAATGAATAAATTAGCAGTTGTAGCATTGGGTGGAAATGCCCTGTTACGTGGAAATCAGGTTGGAACTATCGAAGAGCAGGAAAAGAATACAACCGATACCCTTGAGAATTTAATTTATCTTATCAAAGAAGGTTACGACTTGGTAATTAGCCATGGTAATGGCCCTCAGGTTGGTAATATTCTTATGCGAAATGACGCAGGAGAGGAAATGTATGGTATTCCGCAAATGCCTTTAGATATATGTGTTGCCGATTCACAAGGAGGGATAGGATACATGATTGAACGAATGCTTCGCAATGTGCTTCGCAAACATGGTATTGATAAGGAGGTGTGTTGCCTTGTAACTCCTGTGATTGTTGATAAAGACGATCCAGCTTTTCAAAATCCAACTAAGCGTGTTGGTAAAATCTATAATAAGGTACAGGCGGATGCTTTGGCTACATCAAAGGGATGGGTATTTAAGGAAGAAGTAAAAGATACTGGTAGCGGATGGCGTAGAGTTGTTCCTTCACCAAAACCTATAGGAATCTTAAACGAGAAGGTTATTCATCAGCTTGTTCGTCAAGGTATAATTGTAATCGCGTCTGGGGGTGGTGGAGTACCTGTTTATATTGATGAAGTAGGTGATGTACGTCCATCTGAAGCAGTTATCGATAAGGATTCTGCATCATCTTTACTTGCAAATAAAATCAATGCGGACGAATTCTATATTTTAACCGATGTGCCTTATGTTTATATTAACTACAAGAAACCAGGTGAAAAGAAATTAGAGTTCCTAAATAAGGCAGATACAGAGAAGTACCTTAAAGATGGAATGTTTGGTGAAGGAAATATGGCTCCCAAAATTCGTTCTTGCTTAAATTTCGTTGAAAATGGTGGTAAAATGAGTGTTATCACCGAAGCAACGAAGTTAGAGGATACTTCATATGGTACAAAAATTACTTTAGAATACGAAAATTAATAAAACCAAAAAAACATATAGTTATGGCTTTCAATTTAAGAAATCGTAGCTTTTTAAAGCTTTTGGATTTTACTCCAAAGGAAATTCAATTCATGCTTGATTTAGCCGCTGAGCTAAAGGCAGCAAAATATGCTGGGACAGAGCAACAACATCTTAAAGGAAAGAACATTGTTCTTCTTTTCGAAAAAGATTCAACCAGGACTCGTTGCGCGTTCGAGGTAGCTGCTTTAGATCAAGGTGCACACGTTACCTATTTAGGCCCTTCAGGCTCACAAATGGGTAAGAAGGAGTCGATGAAAGATACCGCACGTGTATTAGGTCGTATGTACGATGGTATTGAGTATCGTGGTTATTCACAGGTAATTGTTGAAACACTTGCTCAATATGCTGGCGTGCCAGTATGGAATGGTTTAACAACCGAATTCCACCCAACCCAAATCCTTGCTGACTTCTTAACAATGCGTGAGCATACCGACAAACCATTAAATAAAGTTGCTTTCTGTTATATGGGCGATGCCAGAAATAACATGGGTAACTCATTAATGGTTGGTGCTGCAAAAATGGGTATGGATTTTAGAGCCTGTGCTCCAAAAGCATGTTGGCCAACTGAAGATTTAGTCGCAAAGTGCCGCGAGATTGCTAAGGAAACTGGTGCAAAGATCACTCTAACTGAAAAAGTAGAGGAAGGTGTTAAAGGTTGTGATTTTCTTTATACCGATGTATGGGTATCAATGGGTGAGCCTGATTCAGTATGGGAAGAAAGAGTTAAACTCTTAAAGCCATATCAGGTTAACAAAAAAGCTATGGAACTTACAGGCAATCCAAATTGCAAGTTTATGCATTGCTTACCAGCATTCCACAACCGCGAAACAACAGTAGGTGAGGATATGTTTAAGAAATTCGGTATTGCCGAAATGGAAGTTACCGAAGAGGTATTCGAATCTAATGGATCAATCGTATTTGACGAAGCCGAAAACCGCATGCATACTATTAAAGCGGTTATGGTGGCAACGCTAGGACAGTAAAAAATTCTGATAAATGTTAAAAAAGGCAGCAAAAAGCTGCCTTTTTTTTTGTGATTAGTAAAAAACGACGTATTTTTAATAACGTTGTAATTTTAATTCTTTCGCTATGACAATTTATGTTGGCAACATTGCTTACACCATGACAATCGAAGAGCTAAAAGAGCTTTTCCAAACTTATGGTACTGTTACAGGTGTTAAAATTATTGTTGATAAACAATCTAGCAGATCTAAAGGCTATGGGTTTGTTGATATGGAGCGCGATGAAGATGGCGAAGCCGCTATTCGTGCTTTAAACAACACTCAGGTTAAAGGTCGAAACATTAAGGTGAACAACGCTCATAGGAAGAACTCAACAGCTCAGCCAGAATAGGTTCTTCTTTTGCTAGTTCGTTTTGGATTTTAATGATTTTTCTTTAATCCAATTAGTGCAAATTGTTTTTTAGTTTGCACTTAATTTTGTTTTAAAGGTTTTTGGTTAACAGTATGCCTTTAAAAAATAATTACCAACTAAATGGGTATTAAAGCAAAATCGGTACTCCTTTATGGTAAAGTCCAACAGGTTGGGTTTAGGTATTATGTTTATCGTTTAGCATGCGAGCTTGGTGTGAGGGGTTATGTTAAAAACATGCCAAATGGTTCGGTTTTGATTGAAGCTGAGTGTGAGGATCATATTATGGATGTTTTCGTGGAACATTGTAGAAAAGGTTCACCACAATCAGTTATAAGCAATTACGAAACAAAACCAACCAAAGTTAAAAATTATCAGAATTTTAGAATTTGCTAAACGATTAATTATTCTTTTTCATTGCTTTTAAACCCCAGTATGCCCATAGATACCTTGAGGCGATAGTTCTATTTGGCTTCCATTTATCTGCAATCGAATTCATTTTTACAATTAGCTCTTTGCCCTCTTTTTTAATTTTGTAAAGTTCAACCATACTCTTCTTTATTACAAGATCATCGTATGGAAAAACATCTGGTCTTTGTAACGAGAAGATTAAGATCATTTCAACCGACCATTTACCAATCCCCTTTACTTTTGTAAGAAGATCAATGATTTCTTCGTCAGAAAGTTGATCTAAGTGCTTTATGGTTATATCATTACTAATAGCAAAGTTTGATAGATTCTTTACGTATTGGGCTTTTGCATTTGAGAGGCCAGCAGATCGAAGTTTTTCATCCTTTATTTGAGAAAGAGTTTCTGTATCAGGGTAGCCGTTTTCGAATAGCTCAAGGAATCGATTAAAAATTGTTTTTGCTATTTTTCCTGAAAGTTGCTGGGAAATAATTGTTTCAAGTAAATCGAGGTAAATATCATTGGACTTCGAAAGTTTTGGTAGTTCAATACTTTTACTAATACCATCGAGGATTGGATCGTTGAATAAGGTTGGTTTTTTCATAAAAACTTAAGAGCAAACAGATTTGAGCTAAATGTTAATCCCCAAAATGCAGATATCGTCAATTTGTTCTTCTCCCTGCTTGTAAATATCAAACATGTTTAAAAGAATATTTTTTTGAGCTGCCATTGGCTTATCAGAGTTCTCTTCTATTAGTTTTAAGAATTGATTCGGCCCGAATTTGCGCTTTTCGGAGTTCATCTGATCAACATACCCATCGGTGGTTAAATATATCTTAGAATCGCTATCTAATTGAATTTCTTGATTGGTAAAATACCGTTTGACTTCACGCTGAAATCCTCCTACAGATTTTTTATCACCATTAACTTTTAATAAAGAACCATTCTTAATCACATATAACGGACGATTTGCTCCTACAAATGTTATTTTATGGGTTTTAAGGTTTGCTTTAACAAAACAAACATCCATGCTTGCATGCGATTTACTATGGGTTTCGTTTTGTTGAAGAGCTTGCCGTATCTTTTCGTGAAGATATTCAAGGATAAGTGCGGGATCATGAGTATGCCATTCGTTTACTATCTGGTTTAATAGAATATTTCCAATTAACGACATAAATGAACCTGGAACACCATGTCCGGTGCAGTCTAATACAGCAACAAATACGTCATCCTTTGCAGCACTAAACCAGAAGAAATCACCCGAAACGATATCCTTAGGTAAGTATATTACAAAATGATCTTTAAAGTAATTTCCAAGTTGATCTTCGCGAGGGAGAACTGCTTGTTGAATGGTTTGAGCGTATTCGATGCTACTGATAATCCTCTCATTCTTTGCTGCAATAATTTGTTTTGAACGTTCAAGTATTATGCTTTTTTTCTCAATCTCATCCCTTTGAGCTAGAATTTCTTCTTGCTGTTGTAGAAGTTCTTCGTTTTTTTCTAATATTTCATTTTGTTGGCTAGCTAAAATTTCGTTGGCTTTTTGTTTGTCTCTATACGCAGAAAGTATAAAGCCAATAAGGATAATTAGCAATGCGAGGATGGCAATTAGAAAGTTTCTAAACACTTTTTGTCGTATAGTTTTCTCTAGGACAATGGCATCCTTTTTTGCTTGTTCAATTTTTAAGACCTCTTGCTTTCTTTCAAATTGGTATAGTAATTCGGTTTGAACTGAACGTTTCGTATTTTCTACGTTGAACATGCTATCCCTAACAGAGATAAAGTTTTTATAATAGGTTAAAGCGGACGAGTTGTTGTTGATTTTTTCGTACCCTTCGCTTAATTTAAGTAGAGCATTTGAGTAGATTTCCTTTGATCCAGTCTCGTTGGCTAAATTTAAAGCTCTCTTATAATGGTTAATAGCTTCTATTGGGTTATTAGCCTTGTTGTAATATTGACCCAGATTAAGTTCACATTCGGCTTGCCGTGATTTACTATCTAGCTCGATGAAGTTTTTTAACGCTTCGTTAAGAAATATAAATGCCTGCGAAAGATTGTTCTGCTCGGTGTATATACTTCCTATTTCATTATAGTTAACGCCAATGGCATCAATATCCTTTTTCTTTTTTGCTATGATAAGCGATTTAAGGTAATAATCTATGGCATTATTGAAATCTTTCTTTTTATGGTATATCTCGCCGATGTTTAAATATGAGATTCCAATTCCTTGCTCATCATTCGTTTCTTGTGCAAGTTTTAACGATTTAAAATAGTAATCAAGGGCTTTATCGTATTCTTTTTGGTATAAGTATACTATACCGATATTATTTAAAGTAACCGAAACACCCTGCTTGAATTCTATTGATTGGTAGTCTTTAAGTGCTTCGAAGTAATGTTCTAAGGCCTCCGGGTATTTACCTTGAAGTCGGTATACTGCACCCATTCTATTATTGATACTAGCAATGCCTTTGCTATTTTGATTTTTTTTGTAGAAATCAAGTGAGATAGAAAGTTCTTCGAGAGCTTTGATGTAATTGTCGGTGGTTCGATAAATGTCACCTTTTATTTTGTAGAGTTCACCAAGTTGATCTAAAAGTACCAACTTTTCACACATGGGAATAGCCTTGTCTATTAGCTCTGTGGCTTTAGGAAAATTTTCATGGTAGTATTGGGTGTCAACTTCGTTTACTAGTTTAACTGCTTCGATGGAATCGTTTATGTATTTTCCAGAATGCTTAGTTTGCCTATTAACGTTCTGAGAGAAACTGCTTAAACCAATTAGAATTGTCGTTATAAAAGCAATGAATCGGTATTGTAAAATGCTATTCATCGAAGTTTTGAATGGATAGCCAAAAATAGCATTTTTCGGATTAGTTGTTATTTGTTCGCCAATGTTTTCGAAAATAAAAAAAACCGGCATTGCCGGTTTTTAAAAAAGAAAGAATTAATTCGTTATTTTTTCGCCTTTGTTTTTGGCTTTTCTTCTACTTTAACAAATTTTTCTGCAGACTTTTTGGGTCTTGTGTTTCCATATGAACCCATGAAAATTTTACCTCTGCGCGTTTTTTTATCTCCTTTTCCCATGACTAATAATTATTATGTTGATACTTATCTGATTCTGTAATATTGGAGTGCAAATATAGAAAAAATGAATAAATAAAAAATTACTTAACATCAAAGTTTACTCTAAAGGACATTTGAACTCATTAGTTTTTTTAGTAAACTTGAAATACTAAAATTAAAAACAATACAATATCTAATATGGAAATAAAAGGCTCAGCAGTAAAAGCAACTCCTGATTTTGTAAGAGATAAATTTGGATCTCGATAAGTCGAATGGGTAAAATCGTTACCTGAAAAGTCCAGAACTATTATTGAACAACCAATCTATGCAACTACTTGGTATTCGTTAATGGATTCAGTAATAATTCCAACTCAGAAGGTAGCCGATCTTTTTTTTGAAGGGAATCATGTTAAGGCTGCGAATGAGATAGGGCGCTATAGTGCAGATGTTGCATTAAAAGGGGTATATAAAATATTTGTTAGAGTTAGTTCTCCTCATTTTGTACTTAG
>Ga0116171_10003486_pt1 | contig 14535 bp, 11 predicted proteins | sample AD_JPNHW2_MetaG_FD_89798 | JGI IMG/M metagenome (GOLD analysis project Ga0116171, IMG submission 89798) | Active sludge microbial communities of municipal wastewater-treating anaerobic digesters from Japan - AD_JPNHW2_MetaG | ecosystem: Engineered > Bioreactor > Anaerobic > Digestate | place...
ATTACTTACGACGTTGATACTTTGAAAACAATCGATGATTTCGGCAAATGGGGAATTCATGTCGGAGCTGTAGTTATAACCAGATATGCAGAACAGCCCGGCGCGCAGTCATTTTTCAACAAACTTGAAAGAAGAGGCGTTAAAGTCTACACTCACAAGTTTACAAAAGGCTACCCTACTGATGTTGATCTGATTGTAAGTGAAGAGGGTTACGGAGCGAATAAATATATTGAAACTGAACGTCCTATAATAGTTGTAACAGGCCCAGGACCCGGCAGCGGAAAGCTTGCCACATGCCTGTCTCAGCTCTACCATGAACATAAGCGCGGGATAAATGCCACTTATTCAAAGTTTGAGACATTCCCCATATGGAATCTGCCCCTTAAACATCCGGTAAACATTGCCTATGAAGCTGCCACAGCTGAACTCAAAGACGTAAACATGATCGATCATTTTCATCTCGATGCATTTAATGAAAAGTCAGTTAACTATAACCGTGACATTGAAGCATTCCCTCTTCTGCAGAGAATACTTGAAAAAATAACAGAAGAACCATCCTACTATCAATCACCTACGGATATGGGAGTAAACAGGGCGGGTTTCGCTATAATAAATGATGAAAGTGTCCGTTATGCTTCACATCAGGAAATAATAAGAAGATACTTCCGGTATTCATGCGAATACGCAATGGGTTTATGCGATAAAGAGACTGTTGATCGTGTTGAAGTACTGATGAAAGATACCGGACTTAAAGCTGAGGACAGGCCGGTAGTAGAACATGCACACAAAGCGGCAGCAACAGCAAAGGAAAAAGATAAAGGCAATAAAGGAGTTTATAGCGGAGCTGCAATTGAACTCCCTTCGGGAGAAATAGTCACCGGTTACAACTCACCTTTACTTCATGCAACTTCAGCTCTTGTTCTGAATTCTGTAAAAAAACTTGCAGGTATCCCTCAAAATATAGATCTGCTCCCCCCTTTCATACTTACTTCACTGATGAATTTTAAAGAGAATATACTCAAAGGTACTCCGGTCAGTCTCGACCTTGAAGAGACTTTAATCGCCCTCGCTATCGGTGCCGCGGCAAATCCCAGCGCCGCTGAAGCTGTAATAAAATTAAAAGAATTATCCGGATGTGAAGTTCACCTTACACATATGCCTACACCGGGTGATGCTGCCGGACTCAGGAAGCTGGGTCTTAATACTACGAGTGATCCGGACTTTTCATCAAAAGCACTGTATATCGGATAATAAAAGATAAACCTGTATTTCACAGGATTAACAAAAGTTAAACTCCTGTTAATCCTGTGAAATATATCAGCTGAATATACAAAAAAAATCATTCCTGAATTTTTAATACAAATCACATATTCACTTCTAAGTTGCAGGTACAAAATAGAGTTCCCTAATTATTTTTAAACAGGAAAATAATTGCACTCATTTAAAAAGCGATGCAAAATTGTTTGACATTTCTTCATACGTTTATAGCTTTATGACAAGCAAAAATGAGATAATATTTCCGTTACCGGCGGGATATTATCAGTTTCAGTTCTATTGTCTGTTCAATGCAATCAGGCATCAGCAGATTTTAACTACAGAACTTAAAAAATAAATATAGATACCGGTAAATCCATGAGCAGTATTACATAACAGTGACAATTGGTACTCTTTAATTCCGTTAAGGAGTATTTTGTGATGTAAAGAACTGAATAAATGCGACATTTAAATAATTTTTGTTTATTTAATTACAAATTTTATACCTGTAATTCATAAGATATTTCAACATGTTAATCATATTGAAATATCATCAGATTCTTTACTCATTAACAATTTAACAGTACCAAAAACTTTCACTATAGCCGGAAAATCAAAAAATTATCAATTTATTGTAATATAAATAAAAAAAATTATTTACGTATATTAGCCGTTATTGTACAATAAAAAACGTCTGGACGGAAGTTTTTTCTTATTCAAACTAAAATAAAACAATACTCAAAATACTTACCATACTGTATGAAGGAGGAAGTAATGGGAAAGTTCAATTACAACAAAGAGGTGCTGGCCAATCTTCGTATTGACGAGAAAGATACCCCTCTTCTTGACAGGCTGATCGATTATGATTCGGCCCTATTGGCACACGAAAAAAAAAGTCACGCCGCTGTAGACAAACGTCTTTCAATTAAGGAAGCTATTGCCGAATATGTCAAGGATGGAGACATTCTTACTGATACCGGTTTCAGCTATGTAAGAACACCGATCGCAGCTTATCTTGAAATAATGCGTCAGGGGATTAAGGGTCTCCAGATGATCGGCTCACCGGCTACAAACCAGAGCTACATGATCAATTACGGAACAGTTTCTCATTCACACTGGTCATATTGCGGTGCTGAGATGAGAGGTACTGACCGCAACATGTCACGAAATGTCAAAGAAGGAAGAACAAAGCTTCTCTCTGAATGGAGTCACGGCACGATGGCTCTGGGATTTAAAGCTGCACAAATTGGTGTGCCTGGCATGTATTCAAAACAGCTGCTCGGATCAGATATGGTTAAATACAACCCCTTTATAAAGGTTGTGGATAATCCGATGAAAGCTGAAAAAGATCCGTGTGTTTTTATTCCTGCACTTTACCCGGACGTAACAATTATTCATGTTCATCAGGCTGATAAATTCGGTAACGCTAAAATATACGGCCCTTTAATCAATGACGCTGCCATAGCCGGAGCCGCAAGAAAAGTTATTATCACTGCCGAAGAAATTGTCCCGCCAAGCGCATTAAGAAATGACAACAAAGGTGTCGTTATACCTTTTGTATATGTTGATGCTGTTGTTGAAATGCCTTACGGAGCTCTTTTCGGAGCAATGCCAGGCCTGTACTACTGGCCAAGAAGAATGTGGGAAAAAACTCTCAGATACTGGGCATATAAAGAAGGCGCGCTGGATGAATTCTACAATCTTTTACTCAACGATTGCAAGGATCAATTTGATATCATTGACAAACTGCTTGGCGGCTCCAAATGGATGGTTAATGCCAAGAGGCTGACAAAAGCGGAAGAAGGTGATAATGAAGATGATGGCGTTGATTTCCATTATAAAGAATGGACAATGAACGATCCTGATTTCAACGATGTGACCGACCAATATAAACAGATATAATACTGGAGGAAAAAATGACTGATACACGACCAGCAAATCCGCTTGAAATGATAGCATACGTTCTCGCTCAGCAGATCGAAGACGGAGAAGTAGTATATATAGGGACAGGACTTCCCATGGTTGCGGGAACTCTTGCAAAAAAAACCCATGCGCCAAACATCACACTTGTATTCGAATCAGGAGCACAGAATCCCCTGATGGGCGACATGCCATGGTCTGTAGGCGGCCCAAATACATGGAAAAAATCCCCAATGATTCTTGAAATGTCATATTCCTTCGGACAGCTTTACAACGGTTATGTTGATAAAGCTTTTCTCGGATATGCACAGATCGACAGCTATGGAAACGTCAACACTCACATGATCGGCGGAGACTTCCATAACTATAAGAACAGGCTCACAGGATCAGGCGGTAACAATGACCTTTCATCGCTTTCAAGGAATCTTATTCTTGTGGGACTGCAAAGCCCTCAGAAATTCGTAAAAAAACTTGATTTCATGACTTCAGTAGGATGGCTCGAAGGCGGCAATAGCCGTCATGAAGCCGGTCTTGTTGGATCAGGACCGAAAGCTGTTATAACTTCAGCCGGAGTTTACGACTTTGAACCTGGAACAAAAAAAATGAGAATTCAAACACTTCATCCAGGTGTATCTCCGGAACTTGCACAGCTTGCAACCGGTTTTGAACTTGTCAGACCTGCTGGTGAAATTCCTGTAACTCCTGTTCCACCAAGAGATATTATTGAAATTCTCAGAAAAGATGTAGATCCTAGAGGTGTTTTCACATCAATGCCAAGTTAACAGAAATGGCGGGGTTTCCCCCGCCATTTTATAATCTTATTAAAAGAGTGCATATTCTCTAAATAATAAACCCCGCTGATGCGGGGTTTATTATTTAGATGCATTATTATTAATTTATCTCTTATCGATATCTTTATACTGCAGTATTTCATAATTCGGCGAAATATATGCCGGCCTGATGATTTTACCCTGTACCAGCTGCTCAAGCCTGTGAGCTGACCATCCCGCAACCCGGCCCATTGCAAAAATAGGAGTAAATAACGCTTCAGGAATTCCAAGAAATTTATACACAAGGCCTGAATAAAAATCTACATTAACACATACCCGGTTACCTTTCCTTTCATAAACAAGTTCAGGACCGATTTTCTCTACCATCTCAAAAAGATTAAAAAGATCCATTTTATTTTTCTTTTCCGCAAGTGTTTTAGCATACCGTTTCAATACCCTGGTTCTCGGATCAGACAATGTATACACAGCATGTCCCAAACCGTAAATCTTTCCGCTTCCATCGGCTGCTTTTTTATCAAGTACCTTGTTCAGGTATTTTCTTACTTCACTTTCATTTGTCCAGTCCTTAATTTCTTTCTGGCATTGTTTCATCATGAACATTACCGACTCGTTTGCACCGCCGTGAAACTGACCGCTTAATGACGCAACACCCGCGGCAATAGCCATATAAGTATTAGCACCGCTTGAAGAAACAGTTCTGACTGTAAAGGTTGAATTATTACCTCCGCCATGTTCAGCATGCATAATAAGGCATGAATCAAACATAAGAGCATCATCAATATCCGGTATTTCTCCCGTAAGCATATACAGAAAATTTTCCGCGATAGAGAGATTATCTTTAGATCTTGCAAGCCTCAGATCATCACCCTTCCTGTATTTGTATACGCTGTAGTTGTTAGCTACAATAACAGGGGCCTTTGCAATAATATTTATACACTGCGCACTGACGTCTGAAATTTTAGTAGAATCAGGATTTTTGTCGCATCGGCTTAAATGAGAAATGACGCTATGAAGCGCATACATCTGGTTGAAATTTTCAACCTCTTCAATAATTATACGTCTTTCAATATTAGAAAGTTTTGATTTCTTATGAAGAGCCGTACTGAAACTATCAAGATCAGCTTTATTAGGCAGAACATTTGTTAAAAGAAGATAAATAACCTCTTCAAATCCGAATCTTTTATGCTTCTCATTATAATCTATTATATCATTAACATCATATCCGCAATAATAAAGTTTACCCTCAATCGGAATTATTTTCTTCCCTGTAGGGGAATTTGCATCATAGACTGAATCATAACCGATAACCCTTCCCTTTGTTGTAATCCCCACGATGACTCCTGTACCGTCAGGATTTCTTAAACCAAGTTTAATATCTTTCTCTTTTATTATCTCAGGAGAAATCTTATCGTGCGTCAAAGTAAGATTTTTTATTTTTTCGAGTATCTTTTCCATTGTGACCTCTTATTAAAACAATGTTTTATATTCCCTCCACCTTGATGGGGAGTACAGGAGGGTGTGTTTCCGCTAAAGATGTATGAAAAGTTTATCACCCTTCCCCGCTCCCTCCCGTCAAGGGAGAGGAACAACTGCATTGAAACGTTATTATTAGAAATTTAATTACATTTGTATATTACTAAAACTCGTAAAAAATCCAGCTTAGTGTCAAGAAATAATTTTAAATAAAGTCTTAGACCCGCTTTTGTTTACAATAACGAAACTGCTTCATAAAATAAAAACCCCGGCTATTGCGGGGTCGTATTATTTTATTCAGAATTAATAGGAATAAAATCTACACCCCCCGTAATGGGAGGTCAATAAGTACTGCAGTCATATCATCTTTCTGGTATTCATGCTTACCAATAAATTCATATACTGTATCAAATATACTATTAATTACAAGCTGAGGCGGAAAATCGGAAAGCTCGATCAGCTTCTGTTCAAGACGCTCTTCACCATACTGTTTTTTCTCTGTCTCGAAATCAAAAGCTTCGGTAATTCCATCAGTAAAAAAGAAAATCATATCTCCCTGAAATATTTCGAAACAGCATTCAGGAGTATGATAATATGTCTCAAGGCTTACAAGATTTTTTATATCGCTTCCAAGAAGATATCCTTTTTCAGGCTTCCAGTTATCGTATTTATTATTTAGATTAAATGACTGAATCCCGTTTTTATTTCTCCTGACTATTATAGGGAAAAGCATACTTCTGTTGAAAAATCTCATTTTTAATGATCCGTTTTTGTCCTCTACAAACACAAAGTTTACTGAAGCAAAATCATTTGAATTAGACATATCCATTATATCAGTGAACTTCATTGCAATACTCTTAATCAGGTAGGCATAATCTATTATGCCTGTTCTGTCATGAATCCCCTCCATCTCTTTAACTGCAAGAATCACAGCAGACCGGAGCCTTATAAGAGTCGTGTATGCCGGAAGTCCGTGACCGCTGATATCAGCAAAAACAAACAGAAAATTGTTATCGGAAAGTTTAAAAAGGTCGAAATAATCTCCTGAAATAATTGATCCATAAGCCCGCTGGAAGCCTATTCCTATCATAAGGTCGCTATGACTGAAACTTTTAAAAAGATCCCTTATCAGCTTCTTGTCTTTTTCGCGGACATGATTTGCCTCCTGGCGGAAGATCTCATATTTTCTTATTTTTTCAAGATAATCGTCAGCTATATCCACTATTGCATCATGATTATCGTTTAGTTTCTTATTCAACACATCTGCTCCTGTAATATTGTATCAACTCATTAGTAGAGGAATCATGAGCCGTGGTTGTTACATTTTTATCTTCAAGTTCTTTTAAAACTTTTCCGGCAAGGACTTTACCCAGCTCCACACCCCATTGGTCAAAGGAAAAAATATTCCATATTATCCCCTGAGTGAATATTTTATGTTCATACGCCGCAATTATTTTACCCAGAACCTCAGGAGTCAGTTTATCTGACATTATTACATTTGTCGGCCTGTTCCCGTCAAAAGTTTTATAAGGCACCAGCCTCTTCTCGACACCTTCATTTAAGACTTCAGCAGATGTTTTCCCGAATGCGAATGCCTCTGCCTGCGCAATCATGTTTGCAATCAATTTATTATGATGGTCTCTCTCTCCGTGAAGAGGATTTACAAATCCGATTAAATCAGAAGGAATAATTTTCGTCCCCTGGTGCAGCAGCTGATAAAAAGCATGCTGTCCATTAGTTCCAGGTTCTCCCCATATTACAGGGCCTGTGGAATAAGTCACTTTCTGCCCGTCCCGTGTGATAGACTTCCCGTTTGACTCCATATCCCCCTGCTGAAAATATGCCGCGAATCTATGCATAAACTGCTCATAAGGGAGAATCGCGCATGTCTCGCATCCGAAAAAATTATTATACCATACTCCGAGCAGAGCCATCAGGACAGGTATATTTTTTTCAAAGGCCGTATTTCTGAAATGGTTATCCATTTCATGGAATCCATCAAGAAGTTTTATAAAATTATCATAGCCGACCGATATCATTATCGAAAGACCGATTGCGGACGTCAGCGAATAACGGCCTCCGACCCAGTCCCAGAATTCAAGCATATTCGCAGTATCTATTCCGAACTTCTCAACATCAGTTTTATTCGTCGATAGTGCAATAAAATGGTTTGCAACGGATTTTTCTGTTCCGAAGAAATCTGTTATCCACTTTTTAGCGGTCAGCGCATTAGTCATTGTTTCCATTGTGGTAAAAGTTTTAGATGCAACGATAAAAAGAGTCTCTTCCGGGTTGAGGTCTATGATAGACTCCCTGATGTGCGTGCAGTCTATGTTGGATACAAATCTGACTTTAATATCCCTGTCTGAATAAAACTTTAACGCCTCACATACCATCACCGGCCCCAGATCAGAACCGCCGATCCCTATATTTACTACATTCCTTACCGGTTTCCCTGAATAACCTTTCCATGCTGATGAACGTATTTTCTCTGATATACTTTTCATCCTGTCTATAACTTTAAGAACATCAGGCATGACATCAGCACCGTCCAGCATTACAGGTTTGCCGCTTCTATTGCGGAGAGCGACATGAAGAACAGCCCTGTTCTCGGTTTCATTTATTTTTTCGCCGCTGAACATTCTCTCAATTTCCTCTTTTAAGGAACATTTTGCGGCAAGTTTCAGCAGGAGATTTATTGTTTCATCAGTTACCCTGTTTTTTGAGTAATCAAACAAAAGTCCGCAATCCTCAATACGAAGCTTTTTTGCTCTATCCGGATCATTCTTAAAAAGATCCCTCATGTGAATATTCTGCATCTGTTTAAAATGCTCAGCCAGAAGTTTCCATTCTGCAGTTTCTGTTAAATATTCCCGTTTTATCATAAGTAGCCTCTCAGGATTATCAAAGAATTATTATAAATCCTTTTTTATGAAAAGTCAAGAGTAATTAATTCCTCTGGAAATAACATTATAAATACAGGTAATTTCTTTCTATTTAATTAAAATCATTTATCTAATATACGGCATCTTCATCAGTTGTTATGTGAATAATGAAACATCTGAAAGAACCTCTGTGCCCCATAAAGAATCAAAGCAGGAATCACTAAAAAAATAATACGTAAGACTGAATTACAATCCCCCCTCCGCGGGATTCAGAGGCATTATGTGAAATAGTTGAATCTCAAATAAAATGGAATTTCAGCCGGAACAGGCCGTAGAAAAAGTAAATATTTTTAAAATAATAATCCTGAGCAGTCAGCGCATCATTTCACTATAATAAAAACAGGTATCTTTCAGACAGCAGTCAGAACACAACGGTTTGTTTTTACAGATATCCTTGCCATGGGCAACTATAAGAGCATGATACTCATTGTATTTCTTTATAGTTCCTTTGAACTCTTTGTGAAAAAACTCCTGAACTGAATCGTAACTGTCATCTATTGATGTAAGATTTAATCTTGAAAATATTCTTTTAGTATAAGCATCAATTACAAATATTTTCCTGTTCATCGCGTAGAGTAAAATTGAATCCGCGGTTTCAGGGCCCACGCCTTTTATTTCCAGAAGATTTTTTCTTAAAACTTCTGTTTTCATTTTCTTCAATTCATCGAAAGAGTAGTTCAAACTCCTGAACCAGTTAAGGAAATTTTTTATTTTTATGGTTTTCTGGTTATAGTAACCGGCCGGCCTGATACATGAAGCAATCAGCTGATCATCGGTTTTGTGAAGTTTACGAGGGGAGAGAATTTTATTTTTTTTTAAAGCACCGAGTGCTTTCTCAACATTAATCCATGCTACATTCTGTGTAAGAATTGCCCCGATAATAATTTCAAATCTGTCAGCATCATCTCTCGGGGCGCCTAATCCGTACTCGCTTGAATCTTTTTCTTTGCTGTATATGGGCCACCAGCCCTGTTTCCTGTAAGTGCCGGCCAGCATCGAATATATTTTCTCTGCTTCATTCATAAATCTTTAATTCTGCAGGTTTTCATTCAAAACTCCGGCTTAATCAGATTCTTTTATAGCCTTTATCAATCATGGCAGCGTCGAGAAAACTGGTTATAATATCCTCAACAGTAAGATCGAATCCTGACTCTTCTTTAAGTTTAGGAATTCTGACATTTTTTATATAATGCCTGCATTCATCACAATAATATACCCTGTAGATGTTATTGTCTTCATACTCAAAAAAGCCATGCTTGTCCTGTTCATTGCATCCGCAGACAGGACATACAAGTCTCGGGAATTCCCAATCATTCTCACAAACAGCGCAATGAAGATGCCTCTGGTTCTCTTTTGATTCAACAATTTTGCTCATATCAGGAAGGTATCCGCAAAAGGGACATGTACTTTCCATCCACTCTTCCCTCTCCGGTCCAGCTTGTGATATGTTTTTAAGTGCAGCCATAAATGGCCTGAACACATTATGTATTACAAAAATAAATTCATCAAGAGCCAGACGGCTATCCTTCCCTTTTTTTTCCAGAAAATCATAATCCTGTTTCAGCAATCCTGAGAGCAGCACATCTGCATTATCTTTAAAATTTTCTTTCAGGTGAGAGAAATCCATTCCCTGGTTTACACTTGAAATTATCCCGGTCAGTTTTATCAGCAGATCAGACAGAAGAGACTTTGTCTTATCACTAAGAACCAGATCCTCCACTGCCAATACAGGAAAAAAACCATTTTTAAAGTATTCAGCATACTCTGAAAGTTCACCACTCTTCGAAATGAAATCCTCCTGAGCAAGGAATATCTCCATATAAAAATCGAACAATTCCTTTGTCAGAGAACCATCTTTTAAAACAGCATCTTTCTTTTTATTTAAATATTCGCTATGCTTTGTCATCAATCTTTCTTATCATCAGATTCGCCGGACATGGCTTTTTTAAACTCTCTGATTCCGCTGCCCATATCCTTGGCAATTTTCGGAATTTTACCTGCTCCAAAAAGCACCAGCACTATCATGAAAATTATTACCAATTCCCCCATTCCCGGCATACTCATAACATTTCTCCTATATTATATTAATTATATTATAAAAAATTTTTTCCGCATTTAACCAATTGGATACATAAGCATTATTCAGATAGTTGTGTCAATAATTCTATATTCTGATAATTAAAAAAGTAAAAGGTTACGTATTTATTTTAAATTTTCCATGTGTGTTATAATAGAGGAATTATAATGAATACTGGCTTTATAATGATCCATAAATCCGGTTTTAGCGTTTGTGAATTATTGCGACTTTAAATTGCTGCTACATATCTTACGCTTTTATCGAGCTGATCTTCGTAGAATTTAACATTTTCAATAATCTTTTCTATCTTTTTTACGCTTCTCCTGACATTTACAACAACTCCCGGATAAATCCTGTTTGTTGCAATAATAAAAGGTTCTCTGTCGAGCTTGAGTTTTTCCTCAATTGCTTTCGCTTCCTCTATAAGTTTTTTAAGAGAGGTGTTTGCCGAAGCAAGATCATTTAAAAGCAGAAGGCATGTTTTTCTTTTTACTGCGGGGAGAATTTTTATATATTCTTTCGGATTCTTAAAGATCTCCTCACCAAACTGCATTTTCAAGGTTGTATTAATCTCTTCCACTCTATCTTTTATTATTATTATTTCACTTCTCTTTTTATTGATTTCATTTTCCAGTATAAAATTTCTGCCTACTGTGAGCGATGTTATGGTTTCAGCCTGTGTTCCGATTGTCTGAGCATTTATCTCATATAATGCTGCGATCTTACCACCTATAATTTTCCCTGCTTTTCCTTTGACAACTACTGTACCATACGATACAATATCAGAATTTATTATGGAATCATCCACTATTACACTTTTCCCTGCTTCAACTTTCACATTCTGCAGAAACCTTGCAGTGATATTGCCTTTAGCCACAAGCCTCACCGATTCTTTTCCGACAACTCCGAGTTTAACAGTTATATCGCCCCCCGCAATAAGCTGCCCGTCCTCAACATCCTTATCCACGATTATATCACTATCTGCCTGGACTTTAAATCCGGGAAGCACGGAACCTGTTACATGAACGGTTCCGTTAAAAATAATATTTCCTGATTCAAGACCGACATCACCATTAATCACCGCCACAGGGAGAACATTAACTTTGTTGCCGTCAACATTTACACACCCGTCAATTGCAGATACATATATTGTGGGATCAAAACCGGACTGAAGAAGATTTTCACCTTTTCTCAATCCGCCCTTTTCCTCTTTCACTGCAGGTACTTTATCTCCAAAAATATCATAACCATCTTCAGGCTTAACTTTGGGTATACACTCAAGTATCTCCTGATTTTTCTGTACCTGGATAATTGATCCCACTTCCTTATAGTCAATACGTCCGTCTGAAAGAATACGCCCTGCCTGTTTTTCAAAACTTAAAAGCGGCTGAAAATATTCATCATATCCGTTGACGGGATCTCTCCCCTCGGCAACCATAACTCTTGTCAGGTGCGGATTATTAACATCAATCGCAGAAATCTGTTTTTCATACTTCTCCCTGGAAACAGCAGAGACAACTTTTTCAGCATGCAATATTTCAACAATTTCATTATATGAAGGGAGATTACCGAACTGGGTGGGAACTATATTATAAAATGCTCTTATTTTATCTTTTGAAAACACAAGAGGAGATAGCAATGTTAATTTGGAATCTTTCAGAACTACAAATCCATAATGTGATGCTTTATAAGCTTTTAATGTTTCATCAAAATGTATTCCGTAACCTACTGAAAAATTAAAATAATCGCGGACATGATGGTTATTATACCCTTCATCAATATGAGAATTGATCTCTTCATCTGACTTTACATCAACTATTCTTAATACAAGTTCATTCTCAGAAACAAAATTATGTCTTGAGGATAGAACGACTTTAGTCTCACCGTTATCTGCTGTTTTCTTTACAAGTATAGCCTGCGCTGCCGGATCAAAATATAGTATTATTTTTCTCATAAAATTCTCACAAAAAACGGTATTTGCATATCGTTATATTTTCGGCATAAACGACATAATTATTAATATAATATATAATGTTGGAAAAATCGAATCAATTGTAGTTACATTTAATTGAGGTAGCGGTTATAGAGCAAGGGGCTTCAGCCCCTTGTCCTTACTCCGGAATGTTCATGCGATGAAGGCTAAACAAGCCCCTTTTCTATCAGAAGTTCTGCAATCTGAATTGTATTGAGAGCTGCGCCTTTGCGGATATTATCTGATACAATCCACATGTTGATGCCGTTATCTATAGATTCGTCATCTCTGATTCTTCCGACAAATACATCGTCATGGCCTGCTGCATTTACAGGCATGGGATATTCTTTTTTTGACGGGTTATCAACTACAGTTATACCCGGTTTGCCTTTAAGAAGCTTCTTAACCTCTGCGGCAGTAATTTTTTTCTCTGTCTCAATGTTTACAGATTCGGAATGTCCGTATATTACAGGGATTCTGACTGTTGTGGCAGTAAGCCTTATGGAATTATCACCCATTATTTTTCTTGTTTCATTAAGCATCTTCATCTCTTCCTTGGTATAGCCGTTTTCGGTAAAATCGTCTATCTGGGGGAGAGCATTAAACGCTATCTGATGAGGATACACATTTATTTTAGAAACAGGTTTACCCTGCGAAACATCAAAAGCCTGGCTGCGGCATTCTTCTATAGCTTTGATTCCGGTTCCGGAAACAGCCTGGTATGTGCTGACCACCACTCTCCTGATTTTTGCCTTATCATGTATGAGCTTAAGCGGGAGAAGCATCTGGATTGTTGAACAGTTCGGGTTTGCAATAATCCCCTTGTGCCATTCAACATCGTGAGGATTTACTTCCGGCACAACAAGAGGAATCTCGGGATCCATCCTCCATGCTGAGCTGTTATCTATAACAATACATCCTGAAGCAGCAGCCTTCTTTGCGACTTTCAGGCTTACATCAGCGCCTGCAGAAAAAAGTGCAATATCATAACCCTTAAATGAGTCATCTCCCGGAGCTTCAACGGTAACCATTCTTTTCCCGAACTTTACCTGTGTACCTATATCGGTAAGATCAAGAAACTTTATCTTATCAATAGGAAATTTTCTCTCAAGCAGTATCTTCCTGAATTCATTTCCAACTGCACCGAGCGCGCCGAGGATTACAACATTGTACTTTTTCTTTTTCATTTTATATCTCCTGCAAAAACTTTTTTATTTCGAACCAGACTAAACCCGCTTCCCGCAGGCCCCCTAAATCCCCCGGAGGGTGGCTTGTAACTCTATCAATAAATAATGCTGTATTTATATCAGATAGTAACCTCTATTCAAATCCTGATCTTCTCTTCTTTAGGGCGTTCCGGATTTTCACGGTAGATAATCGCAGTGTTCCCTATCATATTTACAAGAAATGATTCTGTTTCTTTTACTACCCTGTCAGCTAACTCAATCTTCTCATCTTTCAGATCAATAAATTTTACTTTTATCAGTTCATGGTCTTCAAGAGCCTTATCAACCGCTTTTACAAGACTTTCGGTTATACCCTTCTGCCCTATTAGAACTACAGGCTTAAGTTTATGCGCAAGCGACTTAAGCTTTCTTTTCTGACTGCCGGTGATTTCTTTCATTCATACTCCCTAAAAACATATTAATCCAATTATTTAAAAGGGTACAGGGAATCAAGTGTTTTTCAATTATTGATGAATGTTTATTACACGATTACTAATCCCGCTGTAAAAAATTTTATTTTTTATAAATATCCGTCGTATACATAATATATAAAACATATTTAAGGAGTATATCATGGCTGTAGTGACGCTTAATCCTGTTTTCCGGTCTATGAAAGGGCGCATCGGGGGGATTGTATTTTATAATAACAACGACATGCTTTATGCCAGAATAAAAGCCATACCGGCAAATCCTGACACGGAAGAACAGAGAATTGTACGTAAAACTTTTGGAGATGCTGTAAGATCATGGCAATCTCTCCCCATTGAAGATAAGCAGAAGTACAATAAAAAAGCCCGCCGCCTTTCAAAAAAAGGGTATAACCTCTACATCTCACTATACATGAAGAATAATCCGGCAAATAAAGATATTATCAGCA
>Ga0116171_10003489_pt1 | contig 14523 bp, 12 predicted proteins | sample AD_JPNHW2_MetaG_FD_89798 | JGI IMG/M metagenome (GOLD analysis project Ga0116171, IMG submission 89798) | Active sludge microbial communities of municipal wastewater-treating anaerobic digesters from Japan - AD_JPNHW2_MetaG | ecosystem: Engineered > Bioreactor > Anaerobic > Digestate | place...
GATGACGTTCCGGATAGCCTGATGGTTCACAGCAGGCAATTCAGGATTCTCCGGAGCCGGTTTCGGGGTATGGAAGATTTTGGACAAGGCATTGCCGAAAATGACTTCATCCGGGAAATTGATCCTGCCTTTACTGATGAAGTCCCGTACCTCATCACCAGCAGTGACCACGGAAGGCAACACGGGGAAAATGGGTTTGGCTGCGTTCTTCATCTTTTCATGCAGCACATCATAAGCCGGTTTCGGGGAGGTCAGTCCGGGTGTTCCGAAGATCGTCACTACGCCGTCAATATCTTTAAACTTCTGTGTTGCATAGTCGATGATCGTACCAAATTGCTCCGGCGTCCCGGTGGCCAGGAAGTCGATCGGGTTAGCGACCGAAGATCCGGGGAACAACTGAGCGAGCAGTTCGGTTGCTTCGGATGAATCAAGGTGAGGCACCGACAGTCCGCCGTTGGATAAGGCATCGGTCAGCATCACGGCAGGTCCGCCGGCATGTGTCACGATAGCGATATTCTTCCCTTTCAATTCGGGGTACATGAAGATGCACACGGTGCTGACAAGTTCTTCCCTGCCGTAACAGCGAACAATACCGGCCTTCCGGAAGAGGGCATCCACCGCCACATCCGAGGTGGCAAGGGCGCCGGTATGGGAAGAAGCGGCCCGGCTGCCGGCTTCCGATGAACCGGCTTTGATGGCAGCGATCCTGCACCCTTTGCGTATCAGGGAAGAGGCATGTTTCAGGAGCTTTTCAGGCTTGGAAATATTTTCAATGTAAAGCATCTTTACTTTCGAACTCGTGGCCGGGTCGAAGGTCTCATCCATATGCTCCAGTATCTCTTCTACGCCGGTCTGTGCGCTGTTACCCACCGAGAACATCGTGGAGAAAGTGAGGCCCTTGGGAATTCCGGCATCCATGATAAAAAGAGCGGTGGCGCCGCTGCCCGAGATGAAATCGCATCCGGTGGGTTCCAGCTTGGGAATAGGCTTGGAGAACACGCCGGCATAATGAGGAGTCAACACCCCGATGCAGTTGGGACCGATGAGCGAGCCACCCACGCTGTCGATGGTTTCCGCGATTTTTCGTTCCATCCGCTTACCTTCTTCGCTCTCTTCGCTAAAACCGGCAGACAAGATGATGAACGCCTTCGTCTTCTTTTGATAAGCCAGGATCTCTACGGTATCGGGAATGTATTTCGCGGCGATGGCGATGATGGCCAGATCGACCTGGGGAAGCAGATCCGTGCTCTTGTAACAGGTGATCCCCTGCACTTCACTTTCCTTGGGGTTGGTGACATATAATTTACCGGAAAACTTTTGTTCGATAAGGTTTCTGAGAACTGCGCCTCCGGGTTTTGTGGTATCATTGGAACCGCCGATAACGACGATGCTTCCGGGAGTAAATAATTCTTTAGTAATCATAATCGGAATTTTTAGGCAAAATTAAAGAATTGCCCGGATGAACCCAAACAGGTCAATCTGAAACAAAAAGGAAATCACTGGAATCCTGATCACAGGAATTTGGCAAAGGGGACAAAGGGCGCTGTTTGTTGCTTGTATTCATCCCACCCGGGAAAGCGTTGCAGTCTTTTATCCATGACAGGAACCCCGGTCACAAAGCGAAGAAGGATCGTGAGGAACAGCGGGCTGATGAGGGTGATCCACCCCCAAGGCAGGCTGACCGCATACAACGAGATGCCCCACCAGAGCAATGCCTCTCCAAAATAGTTGGGATGGCGCGAAATACCCCATAACCCTTTGTTGATGAGCTTCCCCTTGAAAGCCGGATCTTTCTTGTACCGGATCAGTTGCGAGTCGGCAGTCACTTCGATGAAGAATCCGATGCCGAAGACGATCAGTCCGATATGATCCCAGAACGTCAGGGGGGCATTCGGCATGGAATCGATAAACCATACCGGGGCAGAGATGATGAGCATAAAAAGACCCTGGAGCAAAAAGATCCGGAGATAACTTTTTATTTTGAAATACTTCCAGGTCTCCCGCCACTGAAGGTAGCGGAAGTTTTCTCCCTGCCCTTTTTTCCGGAGGAGGATGTGAAAAGCAAGCCTCACTCCCCAAAGAAGGACCAATATACTGACAACCATTTTACGGACATCCCATCCGGGGGCCTGCATCAGGGTAAACGCAGCAATGACGACAAACCCCGGTCCCCAGAAGATATCAGCGATCGTGTTATCTTCCATGAAATGCGCGATCACAAAAAGGATCGTCACATAAACGAAAATGACGATGGCAACTTGTATGATCATACAATCGAAATTGGTTCAGTACTATTCCAGCATCACGGATACAGCGACAACACCTTCGCCCGTATTGGAAGCGAGAACCGGTGATGCATTATCCATGAAAACAGGCTTTTTCCCCGTAAGTTTTTCCATCTCTTCGGCATACCAGTTTGCTACTTCCGGGTTATTGGCATGGGTGATGGCATACTCCCATACTTGTTTGCCTTTGATCAGTTGAGCCAGGCTCCGTACGGCTTTCTTCATTGAGCCGGTCTTGGTAAAGGATTTGCCCGATAAAGTAGTTGTCCCTTCCCGGTTCACGATGATCACGGGTTTCACATCCAGCATTTTCGCTATAAAGCCCTTGAGCGGATTGACTCTTCCTGAGCGTACAATATATTTTAGGGTAGGTACTGTTACCCTGATATGTGACTTGCTGATCCAATCTTCTACCTGTGGCAGGATCTCGTCGGTGGTTTTTCCTTCTTCGATGGCGCGGGCAACCCGCAGCACGGTCAGACCCAGTCCGGCCGTCAGGGATCTCGAGTTAAAGACGTGTGCTTTTTTCCCGGTACGGGCCATCACCTCTTCGGCCGACTTCGAGCTGTTGGAATAAGTTCCGCTCATTTTCTGACTGATATGCAGGGAGATAATGGAGTCGTAATGAGTGGAGAGATATTCGTACCGGTTGATGAAATCTTGTGAAGTGGGTTGAGATGAAGTAGGATTGGTACTTGATTTCTTTAATAACGGGTAGAACTGTTCCGGCTGGATGGTAAGCCGGTCGAGGTAGTAGGTATCGTTGAAGTGCACCGTCAGCGGCAGTACCTGGATCTGATGGCGGTCGATGATCTCCCGGGGAAGATCGCAGGTAGAATCGGTGACCAGGGCAATGTTCGATTTGCGGTTGTGAGCGATCTCGTGTTGCATGGTCATATCTTCCACCTTCTGGTACGTGATGTCACCGAAGCGGCGGAGGGAAGCAAAGACCTGGTCGGGATGATCTGAATGAATATGTACTCTGATTTTTGCAGGGGATCCGGCAACAACCAGCGAATCACCACCATTTTTAATGGCTGCAACGACTTGCTTTTTTTCGATCTTTTTTCCTTCGATCAAGGCCTCCGTGCAAAACCGGAATGTGATGACATCATGAAGATCCTGAACAGCTATGACCGCTTCTTCGTTTTCTTTGTCTTCTGTATATTCTCCTAAGGACACCCCTTTGGAGAAGAACTCCAGAATCCCTTCCAGAAAATAGACAAAGCCTTTGGCGCCGGCATCCACGACATTTGTTCTTGCCAGTACTTCCAACCTTTTGGTGGTAGCGGCCAGCGATTCACAGGCTTTTTTGTAGGCTTCCCATAACAGACCGAAAAAGTCATCAATGATGTCCTTGATCTTGTACATGTGTTCGGCCCACGCCCTAATTACCGTAAGGATGGTGCCTTCTACCGGATTGGCGATAGCATCGTAGGCATAATCAACGGCCTTCATCATGCTTTCCGCGAACGAATTGATATTGAGGGTCTGTTCGTTTTCCAGCTCATTACTGAAGCCATACAGGAACTGGGCGAAAATGATCCCGGAGTTACCGCGTGCCCCGCTGATGGCCGCATCGGCAATAGCCACGGCCGTAGCTTTGGGTGAATCGACAGGGATCTGTGCGTTAACGATCGAACGCATGGTAGAAGCCAGGTTTGTTCCGGTATCTGCATCCGGGACCGGGAACACATTGATCATGTTCAACGTCCGCTGATGATCGAAAATCCTTTTTGCTCCTGAAAGAATGCTGTAATACAATTGCTTACTATTCAGCTCTTTCAGATTATCTTGGGGGTTATCCACTTTGTCGTGTTTACGAAATACTATTTTAATTTCCGGCAGTTGGCCAATTTCCCCGAACGGATAATGACGTTCAGTTCATTGACGATGTCGACGTACTTGGAACGGTTCCCGCACTGGTACATTTCCAGCAGGGGATCTTTATCGATGATCTGCTGAAAAAGATTATCAGCAGAAGGTGTTTCATCAAGTGCCCGGTAATCGCTATAAGTAAATTTCAGAAAAGCCACATTGGGTCCAATTCCCCTGTTATCCAGCCAGAAGCCATCAGCAAGCTGCGTTGGAAGAGTACGATCTCCTTTACTTAAGATATCGGCGACATCGGGGAAGGAAGAAAGGCGTGATTTATCAGCCGTAAGTTCAACAGGGACTTTATCCGAATAATCAGCCCGGGTTTTATAGATAATACACGGGGGACCGGGGAGTGCTGTCATTGACTTTTCCTCTTGTTCCGAAGAAGCGGGAACGCTTTTGTGCGAGCAAGAGGCGAATAACACTGAGGCCACCAGCATAAAGCTAAATGCCACAAAACTTGTTCTTTGCATAATAGTTCGGATTTCCGATCTGTTTTCGGGTGCAAAGATACGAAGAACTAATTATTTTATTCCCGGATTAATTTTACAGGTTCCGTTCAGGGGTCAGACAACCTGCCGGAATTGTTATTTATCAAATTGATTATCTAACAGCTACAATAACTTTATAAAAAAATACGTTTCATCGCACACAAGTGTGTTAAATTATATTAAAATTGCACCCCGAAATTATAATCCGGCACGAAAATTGTAATTTTGTGCTCTAGTAAACGGAAAATTAATCATAACCCTAACCAAGATGCGTAAAGTTTTCATTTCCATGATCTTTCTGTTTTCTGCAGCCTTTTGCGGCTATGCACAGCAAACAGTTACTCCGGCCCCTACTCCGGCTGATAATCCGAACGCCCCGGAAATATCCTTTGAGAAGACGGTTCACGACTATGGCACCATCGTAAAAGGCGGTGACGGCACCTGTGAATTCAAATTCACCAACATCGGAAAAGAACCCTTGATTCTTTCCAAGCCGATTTCCTCCTGCGGATGTACCGTGCCCACCTGGCCTCAGGAACCCATTCTCCCCGGAAAAAGCGATGTGATCAAAGTCACTTACAACACCAACAACGTTGGCAACATCAACAAATCCGTCACGGTTTATTCCAATGCAAAAACCAACCGTGTTGTGTTGAGTATTAAAGGACAGGTCGTAGCTACACCAGCCACCACCCTTCCGGAAAAACCGGCTGAACAAACAGCCACCCCCATCCAGAAATAATTAATTCTTTTATCAATGAACCTTGATCGCCGGCATCAAACCGGCGATCTTGTTATAAAAACAACCAATCATGCCCAAAATTTCCGAAAGAGGGATCAATGTCCCTCCCTCTCCCATCCGAAAGCTCGTTCCCTTTGCCGATGAAGCAAAGAAAAGAGGAATTAAGGTGTATCATCTGAACATTGGTCAACCCGATATCGAAACCCCGGAAAACGTCATGGATAAAATCCGCCATATCGACATGAAAGTGGTGGAATACAGCCACTCGGCCGGCATCCTTTCGTACCGTAAAAAACTGGTTGAATATTATGCGAAACAGCATATCGACGTTACCACCGACCAGATGATCGTTACTACCGGGGGATCGGAAGCCATCCTCTTTGCCATGATGACATGCCTTGACCCGGGCGACGAAATCATCATTCCCGAGCCTTTCTATGCCAATTACAATGGTTTTGCCGTCTCCGCCGGGGTAAAAGTGGTTCCCATCAACTCTACCATCGACAACGGATTTGCCCTTCCTCCCATCAGTTCCTTTGAAAAGGTCATTACGCCGAAAACCAAGGCGATCATGATCTGCAATCCCAACAACCCGACCGGTTATCTCTATTCGGCCGAAGAGCTGGAATCCCTGAAAGAGATCGTGAAGAAACATAACCTCTTCCTGTTTGCCGACGAAGTGTACCGCGAATTCTGCTACGACGGTAAAAAACATCATTCGGTGATGAACCTTCAGGGAATTGACGATCATTTAGTCCTGATGGACTCCATCTCCAAACGTTACAGCGCCTGCGGTGTCAGGATCGGTGTCCTCATCTCCCGCAATAAAGAGCTCATGGCTGCAGCAATGAAATTTGCCCAGGCTCGTCTCAGTCCTCCTACCTTTGGACAGATTGCCGGCGAAGAAGCCATCAATACCCCCGACTCATACATGGATGCTGTGCTGAATGAATACGTCAAGCGCCGTGACATCATCGTTGAATCGATCAACAAAATGAAAGGCTGCTTCTGCCCGAACCCGGGTGGCGCCTTCTATGCCGTAGCAAAACTGCCGATCGACGATTCCGATAAATTCTGCAAGTGGCTGCTTGAAGAATTCAACTATGAAGGACAAACCGTCATGCTGGCTCCAGCCACCGGTTTCTATTCTACTCCGGGACGCGGAAAAAATGAAACGAGGATCAGTTATGTACTGAAAATTGAAGACCTGAAGGGCGCCATGCGCTGTCTGGAAGAAGCCTTGAAAGTTTATCCGGGACGCACCAACTAATCAGGGATACAATAAATATTTACTTCTGATCTTCAGAAAGTTCTCCAATCCGGGTTGCCATGCAGCCCGGATTTTTTGTTCGCTTTCGCCCTGAATGATCTGCTGACGCAAGGTGGAATTCCCGGCCAGCTTATCGAAATAAGAATTGAAGAAAAGATCGGGCTGACTCAATAAGTCCAGATAAGCCATCCTCAACCACGAGAGGTTGATCCTGCCCAACAACTTCGGTTTGTCACGGTAAAAAGTCCGTAAGTCCAACCCACGGCAAGAAATGCCAAGAAACGGCGGATTCTCGGACATGCCGGGGATCTTTTCGGGAGTAAACGAAAAAGAGAATCCTCTCAGCTCGGGATGGCCGAACACTTCGAAGGGGTAACAGGTGCCGCGGCCTACACTGATGACTGTGCCTTCGAAAAAGCATAACGATGGATAGAGGAGGATCGCATTGTCAGAGGTCAGGTTGGGCGACGGGGGCACCGGAAGGCTCACTCTCATCAAGTGCTCGTAGCCGATACACGGAATAACGGTAAGATCGCAGTGCAATCCATCGGGCAGCCACCCTTCTCCGTTCACCATCCGGGCATACTCGCCAATGGTCATGCCATAAACCACCGGAACCGGGTGCATCCCGACAAAGGAAGCGTATTCCTTCTCCAGTACAGGTCCATCGACATAAAACCCATTCGGGTTGGGACGGTCAAAAACCACCAGCGGGATATGATAGCGGGCGCATGATTCCATCACCAGCGACAATGTCGAGATGTAGGTATAAAAACGCACCCCGACATCCTGGAGGTCAAACACCATCATCCCGATGCCGTCCATGTCTTTCGCATCCGGCATCTTTTTCTTGCCATATAATGAAATGATGGGAAGAGAGGTCGCGCTGTCGACCGAGCCGGCCACTTCCTTGCCGGCATCGGCTTTCAGCCTGAAACCGTGCTCCGGGGTAAAAATCTTGCGGACCTTCAGCCCCATGGAGAGCAGCGTATCCACTGTATTTGTGCCGTTCACGACAGAAGCGGCATTTGCCACCACCCCGATCTTAGAACCCTTCAGCAGCTTGAGGTATTGACCTGTATTCCCCGCGCCGGGAATAACCTGGGCGCTGCCATGGAAAACGGGCAGCAACAGTAATCCGATGAAAAAAAGTTTACGTAACATAATCAACCTTTACTGCTGCAAAGTTCAACTTTTTTTTGCCGGGTAGACGCTATCCCGTATTTTTTTGAGTTCTTTGCAGTAAAGATCCGTCATTGAACACAGAATATTTCATTGCCAGGCGAATGGTTTCACGGGGAAGGACAGGCTTTTCCCGCCCCATCGTGTACATTTCGATCGTCAGCATTGCGTTGGGACTGGCTGTCATGTTCATGTCGATCGTGATCCTGACAGGGTTTCAAAAGGCAATCCGGGAGAAGGTAATTGGTTTTGGCGGGCACATCCAGGTCTCTCATTTCGACCTGACCCAATCGCTGGAGCCCATCCCCCTGACCATCACCCCGGGAATGATGGACTCGCTACGCCGTATCGACGGGGTGACCCATCTGCAGATATTTTCCACCAAGGCAGGCATCATCAAAGCCCATGGAGAGATCCAGGGAGTGGTGCTGAAAGGGGTAGGTCCCGATTACGACTGGTCGTTCTTCCGTGATAAAATGGTTTCAGGGAATGTCTGCTCCATCCCCGATACCGGGAAAAGCGACCAGGTCATCCTGTCGAAGACCATGGCAGACCTGCTGAAACTCAAGACCGGCGACAATCTCCGGATGTATTTCATCTCGGGCGAGAATGTGCTGGGACGGAAGTTTCTCATCTCCGGGATTTACAATTCGGGGATGGAAGATTTTGATAAGATGTATGTGATCGGCGACATCCGTCACATCCAGAAAATAAACCGGTGGGAACCCAACCAGGTCGGCGGGGTTGAGATCCTGATCAATGATTTCGACCGGCTGGACCAGATCGGTGACGAAGTGTACCGCAACATCGGGTATTCCATGAACTCCTCGACCATTCGTCAGCTATACCCCCAGATCTTCGACTGGCTTGACCTGCAAGACATGAATGTCGTCATCATCCTTGTGCTGATGATCATGGTCTCGGGCATCACCATGATCTCCACCCTGCTGATCATGGTTCTGGAACGAACCCGCATGATAGGTGTCCTCAAGGCTCTCGGGATGCGAAACAAAGGAATCCGGAAGATCTTCCTGTACAACTCGGTCTTTATCACCGGCGCCGGTGTCATCCTGGGAAATATCATCGGCTTCACCCTTTCGATCCTGCAACTCCGTTTCGGTTTCCTCAAACTACCGGTTGAATCGTATTATGTCTCGGTGGTTCCGATTAACCTGAACTGGTTTCACCTCCTGACCCTCAATGTAGCCACGATGGTAGTATGTTTTCTGATGCTCATCATCCCATCGATGATCGTCACCCGGGTGACGCCGGTAAAAGCGATCCGGTTCGATTGAGAAGGATTATTTCCCGGCCCTGACGTGAAGGCCGCATTCGCGCTTTGTTCCCTCTTCCCACCACCATCTTCCCGACCGGGTATCTTCTCCCGTCTCCACAGCTCTTGTGCAGGGTTGACATCCGATGCTGGGGTACTTTTTATCATGCAACGGGTTATACGGAACCTTGTTTTCACGGATATATTCCCATACCTGTTCATCCGTCCAGGTAAGCAAGGGATAGACCTTCAGCACGTCGTGTTCTTCATCCCATTCAGTCAGTTCTAACCCGGAACGGTTCTCGGATTGTTCATGCCGAAGCCCGCAGATCCATATCTCCGCATCTTTCAGGGCCTTCTTCAGCGGCTCTGTTTTGCGGACAGCACAGCATAGTTGCCGGTTTGCGAGGCTATCATAAAACAGGTTGATCCCCTTTTCCGTCACCATTTTCTGAAGAGAAACCGCATCGGGATAATAAACTTCGATAGGATATTGGTATTTTTTTACGGTGATATCCAGCAACTCATAGGTTTCGGGGAAGAGTCTTCCGGTATCGAGGGTAAATATCCTGACAGGCAGTTTCCGCTCAACGATCATGTGGGTGATCACCTGGTCATCGGCGCCCAGACTTGTGGAAAATACGGTCTTCCCCGGGTACCTGGCTGAAAAAAATTCCAGTATCTCGGCGGGAGAAAGGTGTCTCAATTCTTCGTTGTAATTCATCATGTTCGTCGGCATGTTCCCATCTTTCTATTGCAAAATTACAGAAAAGAAGATACTTTTGAACCATAACCCCATACTATGAACGTACACTTCATCGCCATCGGCGGAAGCGCCATGCACAACCTGGCCATCGCCCTTCATCATAAAGGATATACCGTCACCGGATCGGATGACGAAATCTTTGAGCCATCCAAGACACGGTTGGCTTCGCTCGGCCTTCTTCCGCCTACGGAAGGCTGGGATCCGTCGCGTATTCATCCCGGGCTTGACGCTGTGATCCTTGGCATGCATGCGAAGAAAGACAACCCCGAGTTGATCAGGGCCGTCGAACTGGGTCTGAAGATCTTCTCATACCCTGAATACCTGTATGAACAGTCGAAGAACAAACAGCGGATCGTTATCGGCGGGAGTCATGGCAAAACGACCATCACCGCAATGATCCTGCATGTCCTGAAAGCGAATAACGTGGATTGCGATTACATGGTCGGCGCTCAGCTGGAAGGGTTCGACGTGATGGTGAAACTCACGGAAGAGGCTCCTTATATGATCATCGAAGGGGATGAATACCTCACCTCCCCCATCGATCCGCGTCCGAAGTTCCATCTCTACAAGCCGGATATCGCCCTGCTGAGTGGCATCGGATGGGATCATATCAATGTTTTCCCCACCTTCGAAAATTACGTGGAACAGTTTACGACGTTCATCGGGAAAATCACCCCGGGAGGGTCACTGATCTTCTGTGAAAACGATCCCGTGCTGAAATCCATTGCGCTGGACACGCGCGACGACATTGAGAACCTCCCGTACGGTCTGCCCGATTTTGTAGTGGAAAACGGCGTCACCATCGTGCTGAAGGGGAGCAAACGATATCCCTTGCAGATCTTTGGAAAACACAACCTCATGAACATGGAAGGAGCGCGGCTGGTGTGTCTTCACCTGGGCATCACCAACGAAGCTTTCATGAACGCGATCACTACCTTCAAAGGAGCGTCCAAACGGCTTGAGCTGATCAGGAAAGATGACGATGTCACTATTTTCAAGGATTTCGCTCATGCTCCTTCCAAGGTTCAGGCCACCATCAATGCCGTGAAAGAGCAATATCCCGGACAAAAACTTATTGCGTGCCTGGAGTTGCACACCTACAGCAGTCTGAGTGAAGGATTTCTGTCCCATTATTCCGGGTCGATGGATCAGGCCGACCGGGCCCTTGTCTATTTCAATCCCCATGCTCTCCGGTTAAAGCGACTTCCCGATATCACGGCAGAGCAGATCAGGGAAGGTTTTCAGCGCAACGACCTGGAAGTATACAATGACTCCTCGCAGCTGCAGCAACGCCTCCGCGAGGAGCATAAAAATGGTAACATCTTTCTGATGATGAGTTCCGGCGATTTCGACGGAATGAACCTGGCTATTCTTTAGCTGTTCATAGAGATCAGGAACTCCTCGTTGGTATTGGTGAATTTCATCTTTTCCTTGAGGAATTCCATGGCTTCAAGCGGGTTCATATCGGCCAGGTGGTTCCGGAGGATCCAGATACGCTGGAGGACATCCTTTTCAAGCAGGAGATCTTCGCGGCGGGTGCTGGAAGCGACGATATCGACAGCCGGCCAGATACGTTTATTGGAGAGTTTCCGGTCGAGCTGGAGTTCCATGTTCCCGGTACCTTTGAATTCTTCGAAGATGACTTCGTCCATTTTAGATCCGGTGTCGATCAGGGCAGTGGCGATAATGGTCAGTGAGCCGCCGTTTTCGATCTGACGGGCTGCGCCAAAGAACCGTTTCGGCTTTTGCAGTGCGTTGGCTTCCACCCCGCCTGATAGTACCTTACCCGATGCAGGAGCCACGGTGTTGTAGGCGCGGGCCAGACGGGTGATGGAGTCAAGCAGGATGACCACATCGTGTCCGCATTCCACCAGCCGTTTTGCTTTTTCCAGCACGATGTTCGAGATACGGGCATGGCGTTCGGCCGGTTCATCAAAGGTAGAGGCGATCACTTCCGCCTTAACACTCCGTTGCATGTCGGTCACTTCTTCCGGACGTTCATCAATCAGAAGTACGATCATGTAAACATCGGGATGATTCGCGGCAATGGCGTTGGCGATCTCTTTCAGGAGGACCGTCTTACCGGTTTTCGGCTGAGCGACGATCAATCCGCGCTGGCCGAAGCCGATGGGAGCAAACATGTCGATGATACGGGTTGACATGGAATCCTGTTTGTGACCTGTCAGCCGGAATTTTTTCATCGGGAAGAGCGGGGTCAAAAAATCGAAGGGGATCCTGTCCCTGACTTCTTCGGGGGTGCGGCCGTTGATCAGGTCAACCTTGATGAGGGGAAAATATTTTTCGCCTTCTTTCGGCGGACGAATCGTTCCCCGAACGGTGTCTCCGGTTTTCAGTCCGAAGAGTTTGATCTGGGACTGTGACACATAAATATCATCGGGGGAATTGAGGTAGTTGTAATCGGAAGAGCGAAGGAATCCGTAGCCGTCCTGCATGATCTCGAGGACGCCTTCGCTGGTGATGATCCCGTCGAATTCAAACGAATATTCTTCGCGTTTGGGTTCCTGGGGTTTTCTTGGGAACTCACGATGACCGTGACGTTCTTCACTTTGCGGAGCCGGATGCGGCGTTTGGACAGGTTTTTCCTGAACTTCGGGCGTCACCGGTGCGGCAGGAACGACCTCTGCTGTTTCTTCGATCACCGGTTCGACCGGCAAAACTTCGGCAGCCGGTTTATGATTGTTCTCAAACAAATCAAACGAGGCAACAGGTTCCGCCATTTTGGGCGCAGGTGGTTCAACAGGTGCAGGCTTGGGGGTTTCCGGCAACGGCGTCACCTGCCGATCCTGAACCGGTTTGGGTCTCGGTTCTTCTTTACGGGGTCTGCCCGGTCTCCGGTGTGGGCGAAAGTCTTTTTTATTCTCCCTCTTTTCTGTATCCAGAACCTCCTGTGGTGGATTAAGTGCCTGGAAATCAAGGATTTTGTATATCAGCTCTTGTTTATCGAGCCGATCTACCTTCGGGATATTAAGTTTTCTGGCTATCTCACGGATTTCGGACAGCTCCATCCCGTCTAAGGAAATAATGTTGTACATTTAATAAGGGTTATGATTATTATGGAAAGAAAATATGGGGGACCTATAAATGAGGAAAATCTCGGGACAAAGATATGAAATAATCCGTAAACTTCAAACTTTCTGAAATCTTTTCTAATTTCGCAACAAAGAAAGTAAACGTAAAAATATGATCCAGCGTATTCAAACCCTCTATCTTTTTCTGGCTGTTGTTGCCGGTATTTTATTGTTTTTCTTCCCGATAGCCACCTTTTATAATGATCTGACCGGAAATTACCGGTTTTTGATTACTGGTATAGAGTCGATGGATCCGACGCCGAAAATCAATTTCAGTTTCTGGTTCACTTCGCCGTTATGGTTTATTAACGGAGCCATGATCATTTTGACGCTTATCACCATCTTCCTTTATAAAAACAGGATCTTGCAGATGCGCATGGTAGCTTTCGACATCCTGTGTAATATTCTGATCATTGTGATGGTCTTTTTCTTCTATACCAATAAAATTGAAGAATATACACAGATTGAAGCCAGTTTCCGTCACATCGGGGTGATCTTTCCCTTACTCTCCCTGATTTTCTTGGTGCTGGCCAATCAAGGTATCCGCAAGGATATTTCGAAAGTGAAAGCAGCCGACCGGTTGCGTTGATGCTGTTTTTATTTTCTGGGGATATCGATCACTTCCATTTCTTTCATCTGATCACCGTCGATCACGAACCTGACGGCGGTAATGGATTGATGGAATCCCGAATTCCCGGCAGCTCCCGGATTAACGGTCAGCATAGCGTATTTACGGTCATACATGACTTTCAGAATATGTGAATGACCGCAAACGAATAACTTCGGCCGAACGGTTTCGATGATTGATTTGGCCTTCCGGTCGTAACGTCCGGGGTAACCGCCGATATGGATCATCACCACTTTTACACCCTCCACGGTAAAGACGAGGCTCTCGCGGCAGGCGAACCGTATTTCTTTCCCGTCCATGTTCCCATACACTGCCCGCAGTGGTTTCAGGGCGGCCAGCTGGTCATGGATCCCGATATCTCCGATGTCTCCCGCATGCCAGATCTCATCCACGGGGGTAAAAAAATTGAGCACGCCGGGATTCAGCGAGCCATGCGTGTCAGATAATATTCCGATCCTTTTCATAATAAATTTTGCTGCGCAAAGGAACAAAAGGTTCACCGAACCGGCGTCATTGTGAATAAAATTATTCTGAAGAAACCGGCGAATTACTAATTTTACACATCGATCAATTCCATTCCCGCGATGTCTGAAATATTACTCATCATCATCCTGGTTGTCATGGTGACAGCCTTTGTCCTTTTATTGTTCCGGATTAAGCCCGCGAAGGTGGACACCTCTGCAATCTCCGGACTGGAAACAGAGAAAAAGGTCCTGGAAGAACGGCTCCGGATGACGGAAGAGCAGTCGGGCGTACAGGCCGCCACGGTGAAAGAAAAAGAGTCGCACATCAATGAACTGAACGGGGTCATTTCACGGAAAGAGGCGGAATTGAGCGCCCTGAAAGAAAAATATTCACAATATCGTTCCGAAGTAGAAAGCCTGCAGGAAAGATTTAAAATTGAATTCAAGAACCTGGC
>Ga0116171_10003490_pt1 | contig 14523 bp, 17 predicted proteins | sample AD_JPNHW2_MetaG_FD_89798 | JGI IMG/M metagenome (GOLD analysis project Ga0116171, IMG submission 89798) | Active sludge microbial communities of municipal wastewater-treating anaerobic digesters from Japan - AD_JPNHW2_MetaG | ecosystem: Engineered > Bioreactor > Anaerobic > Digestate | place...
TATCAAGGAGAAGAAAAAAGTGTCTGGCAGAAAAGTCTCGATACAAATAAAGCTGAGCTCAAAAACGACCTACAATTAAAAAGATTTTTTGGCCCGTTTAAAGATTTTATTTTTCAGCCTGGAAGGATTAATCTTTTAATTTTAGTGCAAGACAGCAGCGAACTACGATCAACTGGCGGTTTTTTAACGGAAGCAATCACTTTGAGTTTTGACAACGCAGTTTTGATCGATAAACAAGTTTTGGATGTCAATGATCTTGACTCGAGAATTTATGGGCGCAAAGAGCCTCCAGAAGAAATTAAAAACATGCTAGGGGAGGAAGTGTTCTATTTACGCGACAGCAATTGGCAAGCTGATTTTGCTCAAAGTAATCAAGAAATTAAATGGTTTGTTGAACAAGCAACCGGTTCCAAAATTGATTTAACTGTGGCTTTAAACACTAAAACTATAAGTGAAATCCTGAAAGTCGTAGATGGAGTAGAGTTAGCCAACGATGGCTTAATTAATACTATTAATTATTTAGAAAGACAAGAAAAAGCCGCCTCTCTTGACTACAAAAGCGTCAATAGCGAAAAATTTAGTTGGCGACTCATCAATGCTTTGCTTGACAAAATATCACAATTAACTCAATCACAGTTTGTGGCTCTCAATAAACTTTTAATCAAAGATTTGAATCAAAAAGAAATTTTATTGCAAGTAAATGACCAAAATTTACAACAAATTATCGAAGCAAACTCTTGGAGTGGTGAAAAAGTAATCATGACTTGTCCGGCCGAATTTAAACAAGAAAATTGTCTACTGGATTCATTATTTCAAGTAGAAAACAACGTAGGAGTCAATAAAATCAATCCTTATATTAAAGAAACAATTGAGCATAATCTTGGGATTGGCAAAGATTTTATTCGTCACAAGCGCAAAATTACTTTTGAAAATTTCGCTAAAAGTAATACTTGGCCGCTCGGTGCTTATCATGATTTCTTGAAATTTTATTTAAATTCGCAAGCTAGTTTAGAAAAAATTGAAATCGACGGCCAACCACTGGAAGAAGAGAAGTTTAAAGTTGCCGATATAGAGAATGGCAAAGAAATTAGTTTGTTGTTGGAAATTCCCACTCAATCTAAAATTGAATTGGAAATTACCTATTTAATTCCTAATCAGATGCAGCCGCCTTTTTCTTATGTATTTCTTGACCAAAAACAAGCTGGTGTTTTTGCTAAAGAGACTGCCTATAACATTGTTTTTGATGAGCAATTCAAACCACAATTAATTGCTCCATCAGCAATTTATCAGGATAAAATTATTCGTTTTAATAATAGTAATACCGATCATTTTTTATTTGCTATTAATTTTAGCGAATGAAATGCACAAAAAAACCGTGATCAAATAATGAAAAAATGATAAAAAAATGGTGGAAAAAGCTGTGGAAAAGTCACTAATTCAAGCCACCGGCAAAAAATCACAATTTCCACGTGCTTTACTTTTTGAGATTTGAGATTACATTTTATTATCAATCTTTTTGACATAGTCAATATTACAAAAGTTCTTTTAGTTTGATACAGTGTGTTATCAATCACCACGGGCGAAACAGAAGCGAAATTTTTGACAAAATTCCATTTTCAAATAATTAAATTTTTCAAATAATCAAATTGTAATCTTTTTTACTAATTTTTTGTTTAGTTGCATCACGATCCGTTTGACACTCTTAAGTCAGGCTTTATTGTGTTAAAATAACTGCCTATTAGTCAAGAAAGGTATTGATATGGAAAAAATTAAATTTAGTGCTCTTAAAAGAGAACATAAAAAAAACAATCAGTTGCGCAAAGAAGGAATCATTCCAGCTAATATGTATCAAGCAGGCAAAGAATCTTTGTCCCTGGAAATTGACAACAAAGCTTTCGTGAAATTAAGTCGTAAATTGAATAAAAATGCCATCATCTATTTGCAGATTGAGGGCGAAAAGAATGAATTTCCAGTTTTAATTGACGACATTCAATTCGACGTTTTTGGTAAAAAAATCTTGCCTGTAGTATTTAGAAAAGTCAATCTTCTTGAAAAAATCAGAGTCCATGTTCCGGTGGAATTGGTTGGGGAATTTACGGTTGAAGATGGCGTGTTGGTTTTGGCTCAAGATAGTGTTGAGGTTGAAGCCTTGCCAGCCGATTTGCCTGAAAAATTTGAAATTGACCAAAGTCAGTTAAAAGCTATTGGCGATCAAATTGTTTTATCTTCTTTAAGTTTTGACCCCACCAAAGTTACTTTAGTCTTGGCAGAAAATGAGAAAGCAGAGGAAGTTGTGGTAGCACTTGTCCAAGAAAAAGCAGAGGAAGTTGAAGAAGTGGTAGAAACAGCTGAATTAACGGAGCCGGAAGTAGTGGGGGAAAAGAAGGAAGATGAGGAAACGTCAGCTGCCAAACCAGAACAAAAATCTGGCCAGGAAACGACAGCCAAAGCCTAGTCTTAAACCCAACCTGATTGGCCTGAGTTTCGTTGCTTAAATTAGTTTTATTAACACTGCTAAAGTTTTAGTCGTGGTTCAATTTGTTGGGCTTTGTTGAAATATTCTTGGGCGCGGTCGCTCCGACCAGCCGCTTCGTTGAGTTGCTGTAAGTTGAGCCAAAGTCCCAGGCTATTGATTTTTTTATTAGTTAAAGCCTCGTAATAGTCTAATTTTTCTTGTAATTTTGCTTCTGTTAAAATCATCGTTTGCGCTTGAAGTTGTGTCTGCGACGCCACTTCTTCCAGGTTTTGTACATCAGTGATTTTTTTTAAGTTAATTTGCGGAGTATTTTTTTGCTTAATTAAAGAAAAATTGAATAACCAAATTAAACAAATTACAATCACAAGCATTATTTGCCAAGCTTTTTCTTGATTAATTTTGTGCATTAAAAAAGTTAAGGCAAACACTAAGAGACTTAGCAAAAGACGCAAACAGAGCCACGCCAGCTTGAGGTAAAACAGCAAGTTTTGCAACATGATCAATGATGAATTATAAGGTTTATGTTGGCCAAGTGCTACTAGCCAAAACTTTTTCCTCAACTAGTTTCTCTTTGACCAATTCTTGCCAAATGGCTTCAGTGACAAATGGCATAAAAGGGTGAAATAATTTCAAGAAAACTTGCAAACCATCAAGTAATAAATCACTATTTATCAAGTCTTTTTTTGATTCTTCAATAGACTGGTCGCAAAACCAGTGCCAAAATTCGTTATAAAGAGTGTCGGCTGCGACTCCAATCTGGAAAGCATTGAGATTTTTGGTGATTTCTTGGGTAAGTTGAGTCATTTTAGTTTGAAAAACTTGATCATTGGGACATTTTTTCGCCTTTTCTCCCAAATGTTCTTTTGTGTTTAATAAAATGAAGCGGCTGGCATTCCACAATTTATTGCAAAGGTTGCGCATGGCCTTAAAATCACCATCACTGACAGATTTGTCTAAACCGGCGGAGGAGCGAATGACAAGTGCCATTCTGAGTGCGTCTGAACCATATTTTTCGCTTATTTCCATTGGATTGGTCACATTACCCTTGCTCTTGCTCATTTTCTGCTTTTTAGCGTCTCTAATGAGCCCGTGCAAGTAAACATTCTTGAAAGGCACTTGACCAGTTTGGTAGACACCCATCATTAGCATGCGCATCACCCAAAACATCAAGATGTCATAGGCCGTTTCCATAGTATTGGTAGGATAAAAGCGCTCTAAGTCACCCGCCTTGTTATTTATTAAGGTCACAAAGGGCCATTGGCTAGAGGAGAACCAAGTATCAAAAGTGTCGGTTTCTTGTAAATATGCGTCGCCAGGATTGTTTTGACTAATTACATATTGAGCGTCAACGCTGGCATTGATGTTTTGTAAGCCTTGACTAATTTCTGCAGGTGAATATGTTTTTAATAATTCGCCTAATTTACCAGAAATGCGCTGTTTTGCTTTATCAATAAAAGTGACCAGAGCATCAGGATTTTCACTAATTTTATACCAAACTGGTAAGCGAATGCCCCAAACAATCTGGCGGCTAATGTTCCAATCTTCAAGAGTTTCGAGCCAATGACGTAAAATTTTATTATGGCCAGCGCCATAAACTTTAACCTCTTTGTGATCTAATTTTTCCAAGACAGCTTGAGTAAGACCTTTAACTTTAATGTAAAACTGGGGGAGAGGCAGAGGTTCGATGGGACTGCCGCAGCGGTAACAAACACCGAGATTGTTCTGATAATTCGTATCAACTTTTACTAGTAAACCCCTGGCTTCCAAATCTTTACTGACCTGTTCTCTGGCAGCAGCCACTTTAAGTCCAGCGTATTTGCCAGCGGCTTGGGTCAATCGACCAGCAAAGTCAATAATTTGAATTGGTTCCGGTAATTCGGCCTTATGTCTTTGCCAAGCAGCGAAATCATTAAAATCATGATAAGGCGTGATTTTTACTACTCCGGTGCCAAACTTTGGATCGACAAATTCATCGGCAATAACCTTGAGTTTAAAATTGCCATTTAGTCCTTCAACCTCAATTTCTTGACCAATATATTGTTGATAGCGTTGATCACTGGGGTGTACGGCCAAGCCGGTATCACCAAATTTAGTTTCTGGTCTAGTGGTTGCCAAGACGAAGGGTCCGTACTTGATGTAATAAAGAGAAGTAACTTGCTCTTGATGATCCACTTCTAAATTACTAAAAGCAGTGCCACATTTTGGACAAAAATTGACCAAGCGATTAGCGCGATAAACCAATCCATCTTTATTCATTTGAATAAATGTTTCAAGGACAGTTTTGACAATATCTTGGTCAAGAGTGAATTTATAACGACTCCAGTCTGCACTAGCACCAAGTTTTTTAATTTGTTCAACGGCAATGGCAGAGTTTTCACTGACGTAATTCCAAATCATTTGAAAAAGAGTCTCGCGATCAAAATTAAAGCGACTCTGACCCTTTTTTTTTAATTTTTTTTCAAACACAAATTGGGTTTCAATACCGGCGTGATCTGTGCCTGGAATCCAAACGGTGTCCTTACCCTGCATGCGCGCAAAACGAATTAAAATATCCTCCAGAGCAACAAACATGGCGTGGCCAACGTGCAAAGGATCATTGGCATTGGGCGGCGGCATGATAATCGAAAAACTTTTATTAGCTTGGATTTTTGGAGATTTTGCCCTAAGCTCTTGATTAATTTGACTGTCAGGATTGAAACAATCGTGAGCAAGCCACAATTTGTAGATTTCACTCTCGTAATTTTTGGCTTGATATTGTTTATCTAACATAATCCGATCTGGCAATGAGACTTGCAGCGAAACAAAATAATTGATTAATTAAGTATGAATTTTAGCATATTTTAGTCTTTTCTGATGACGATAATAGCTGGGTCTACTTGAGGAAGAAGAAAATACGTCTTTCGATATGTGTAGTAGAATAAGTAACGTTTTATGCGACAAGTCAATTTGGTGAATAATCAGGATCTAATTATCGGTCACACCGACCTACTTGATGCTCATCGTGGTCAAGGTAAGAGACATCAAGCAGTTTCTTTGTTTTTGTTTCACCAAAATCCGACTGGAGTTTGTCAATTACTTGTGCAGCAAAGAAGTGCGGCAAAAATTGTTGGCAATTTACAATGGGCCAACACCCTCTGCGCTAATTTAGTTCCCAGCGAAAATCACTTACATTGTTTAAAAAGAAGAGCTTTGCAAGAATTAGGGATTAAATGGCAGAGCGCCTTTTTTCTTAAAGAAATTGTGGTTTTTCCTTACCAAGTGACTTGCGAAAATGGTTTTGCTGAGAATGAAATTGATCACATCTTTGTCTCAATTTTTGATGATGAAAAATTGGCAACTTTAAAAATTTTGCCTAATCCAGCTGAGGTAGCGAATTATGCTTGGCTCAATTGGTCTTCTGTTAAAAATAAAAAAATGGGGAAGAGAGTGCTTACTCCTTGGTTTAGTTTATTTTTAGATAGTAAGCTAATTATTGAAAAAATTGATGAAACTTTAACAAAGCAATTAGCTCGTGCTTGAATTAGGCATAGTGAATCGTTTGATAGCGTCAATTCCAGTGAATTCAGCAATTAGGTTAACAATAATAAAAGAGCACAGAGCTAAAACGATACCAATAATGGCGTAAGTTACGATGTCTTTTGATTTTTTAGTGGCTTGCGAATTACCACCATTAAGCAGCAAGTTAAAGCCTGCATAAATGATCATGATAAAACCAACCACGCCTAGAACGCTTAAAATTACTGACAACACGTTGGCTACCAAACAACCCACACCTTGGATAGTGGCCACATCGCCAACAACACAACCAGATCCGCCTGGAATACTTGACCATTCCCTTGTTTGTGCATAGGCTTGTTCGATGATGTGCATTCTCTCTTAGATTATAGCTTTTTTTATGTTAAAGCCAATTGTGATTTATGGGCACATACTTTCTGAAAAGTATCGTGCCTTATTCATGTGATTTAGAACTTTGGTGCGAAAGCCGTTTTTAAAGCAAAAACCCGCTTGAGAAAGCGGGTTTTTTAAAGTTCACTGTTTATAACTAATCACGATCAACAAATTTTATATCGATTGAGATCCATTTATGGTTTGAACGTTTTCGAATACATTGTTAAGGTTACTAAAGCCCAAGAAGTTAAGAATTAAATTAAAGAGAGCATAAGAGGCCGCAATAATCACCAAACCAATAATAGCGGCAGTGATTTGCTCTCTGGCTTTTTCAGCCTTACCCTTGTCTCCACCGGAAGTCAGCCAAGAAATACCGCCTATAATCAAGTAGACAAAAACTAAAATGGCCGCCACCAACATCACAATGTTTAAAACGGAATTAAACATTGTCCCAAAATTAGTTGCATAACCAGTACCTGGATTAATTGGCTCAACATCTAATGCCTGAGCCATAAATGTCGAAGCATTGGCCAACAAGACACCCATGGCAGCTCCACTAGCGATAACAAACTTTTTGATTGATTTCATAGATCACTCCTTGTTAATTTAAATACTACTTTATTTTAAATCCAAATTCTATTATATATCAAGTTTAATTATTTTTTAAGTCAAAGTCAAACACTTGTCCAATTAGTGGGGTCTGGTGGTAGAGCAGTGTTTGAACCTCCTGTAAAATTTAAAACATTGATCCCCAAAAAACTTTGTAACAACATAAAAATTACAGCGGTAGCTGCTAAAATGAACAAACCAATTACCGCGTTAGTGATCCGTTTTTGGGCATTTTCTATTTTGCCTTTATCTCCACCGGAAGTCAGCCACTGGATAGCACCGACGATTAGAAAAATAAAAACTAAAAGTACCGCCACCAACATCACGATGCTCATAATATTGCCAATAATAACACCTGCACCAGCGTCTGCAGAATTGCGATATTGAGTGCCCTGCAAGCCTTGATTTTCTGCTTCTTGGGCGATGTCTAGGGTGAGTGCTAGTTGGTTTAACATATAAGGTGTTTAGTTCTTAAAGTTATAGTGTGGGAAAAGTTAACCTGAGTAAATCAAATTCTCCCCTAAATAAAATCCTATTAAGAAAACTTAAAATGGTAAATAAAGACACTAGAATTACCAAACCGATTACAGCATTGGTGATCCGCTTTTGAGCACTTTCGGTTTTTTTACTGTCAGAACCGGCTGTCAACCATTCAAAAGCGCCCCAAATGAAAAATACAATTACCACAATTGCCCCTAGATTAATGGCGACTTGCCAGATGTAAACCAAGTATTCAGTCAATTTACTGCCATCAGATATTCCTTCATTTTGGCCCAAATTGCCAATCACTGGATTAGTGATACCACCCCCATTGGCAGCAAAAACCGTCTGTGCTCCTCTGCTAAGAGCAAGCAGCATCATTAAGACTGGAATAAAGATGGTTAATAATTTTGTTCTTAAGGTCAATTTCATATTTTAGTTTTGGCCTAGGGGATGATTTCTCCAATCATTTCCCCAGGATTTAAGATTGGTATACCAATTAAATTGCCAATGAGTCCGATGATCATGTAACTGGCGACGACCAACACCAAGCCTACTATGCTATTGGTGAATTTACTTGTAGCTTTGGCAGTTTTACCACTGTCACCACCCGCAGTAAGAAATTCAAAAGCGGCGATAAAGATGTAAACAATAAAAACTAAAGCCGCCGCAATGGTAACCAGTCCAATAATGTCACTGATGTATGTTTCAAGAGAAGTGGTTACTCCTGCAGTATCAAGCGCTGCTGGAGTGCGTGCCTCTGTGACGGGTTGGATGGAGCCAATATTTGTTGTACTTATTGCCATAGTTAGATTGTCGGTATTTGCGGATTGATAATGAAAGTAGCGTCACCAAAAATAATCAAACCCAAAATGGCAGCGATGGTGTAAGAGGCCGCAATTAAAAATAAACCAGCAACACTGGAAAGCAGTTTCCCGCCAATTTTGGAATAAGCGCTGCTGTTGCCACTGGCGGAAATGTAGGTAAAACCAGCACTGATAAAATTAAACAATACCCAAATGCCAGCGATAACCGTGGCAAACTTCAGCATATTGGAAATAAAAATGAGTAAACCAATGTTGTGCCCACTTGTATCTTGAGCATTGAAATTAGCTACTCCAGGCGGTGCATCAATAGTGCCAATGACACTTTCGGCCAGCACGGTCTGATTGCTAGCAAGCAAAATTGCGATCGCACAAAGCAGGCTGTAAATAACTTTTTTCATAATTGTCTTTTTAGATTATAAACTACTTTCTCATTTAAAACCCATATTAATCCCAGTTAAAAGTTGCAGGATTTGCATAATCCAATAGGCGGCAAACATGACAATGAAGCCTACAACAGCCGAAGTCATAGTGTTTTTAGCTTGATCTTTATTTCCACTTCCGCCTTTAATCAAACCAAATCCGGCCACAATAATCATCAAAAACAGCACGACGCCAGCAGCCGTAAAAATAACTCTGACCACCAAATTAACAATATCGTCGGTAGAATTAAAAACATCTCTCACTCTTTGTCCACTTTTGAGATTTAAGCCACTAGTAATGTCAATTTCTGTTCTGCCGCCACCAATGTCGTAATCGGCAGAAACTTTTGTTGTTCCTAAAGAAAGCGCCAAAAATAACAGGCCAATGAGCAAGCACACTTTTTTCTTCATCAAAAGTGATTATAAAATGATTTTGATTTTCTATCTAGTGTGGAAAGAGGATACTTTTTAATGTCATATACGTCAAACTTCCGCGTCTCATGGGTGGTGTCGCTAGATGTCACCATTAGTGTAAAATAACAGTGAATCTAATAATGCAAAATTTAACTCGTTTTGTTGGTTTTAGTAATGAGTCAGTTTTAATACAAGCCTTAAAAAATGGTGACGAATTAGCGGTGGAATATTGGTTTAAAAAATACCGTCTCACACTAACTAAAATTGCTCTTTCTAAAGTACCCAACTCTACTGTGGCGGCGGAAATTGTCCAAGAAACTTTTATTGATTGTTTACAAACACTTAATTTATTTAAAGGTCAGTCTTCACTTTTGACTTGGATGCAAAGTGTCATGCGCCACGAAATTGCTGATTATTATCGCAAGCGTTACGCCAAAAAAGTTATTCAAACTATTCCTCTAAGTGATTTGCTTCTGGAACAAAGCTATAAAGATGCTGCTTCTTCGGCTGAATTAGTAACTGTGGTGCTAAAACGCATGATTAAAAAAAATCGGGAATTATTACTAAAAAAATACGTTGATTGTAAAAAAGTGAAAGACATTGCCTTGGAAACTGGTGCAAGTGTCAAGGCAGTGGAATCAGATTTATTTAGAGCCAGACAAGAATTTAAAACTCTGTGGTTGGAATTGGGAGTTGAGTATGGCGGAAGATAACTTTTTAAAGCTTTTAAAAAACACTGCCAAAGAGCAAAGTTTTTTAGGTCGGGAAAAATTGATTCCGGATCAGCTAAGTGATCTAGCTAATTTTGTGGCCAGTTATTTGTGGCAATCAATGTTAGTTTTGGCTGTTATTTCGGCGATTTTATTAAATCTTTGGGCTTTTATCAGTAATTAAAATTTGAGTTATGCAACATCAAAGAAACAAATTTTTAATCGCTCTTAAATCACTGCTCTACTCTAGCGTGCAATTGTTAGTTGGACTCGTACTGCACCCTTACCGTAGCATGCAGCTTTTGGTGAGAAATAAAATTTTGCTACCCTTTGCTTTTTACCCAACCCTAATTGGTTTGATCCTTTATTTATTATTTCAGATTGACTTTATTTACTTAATTTATCAATCTTTTTTCTTGGTCAAATTTTTTTATCAAGTGGCCTTATTTTTTTGTTTTTATTGGCAATTAGCACTTTTTTATCTTTGGATACGTTTTAGTAGAGTTTTTAATCGGTTTTAAAAATGATAATCAAATCTTTGGCACTGCAAAATTTTCGCAATTTTACTTTGAGTAATTTTACTTTTACTAAAACTAATTTAATTTTTGGCAACAATGGCGTCGGTAAAACTTCCATTATTGAAGCAATTTATTTATTGGCCAGTGCTGACAGTTTTAGAGCTTTAAGAGTTGAAGAAATGATTCGTTTAGAAGCAGATTTAGGACGAGTACAGGGGCTAATTGACCTTGAAGATTCTGCTGCAGTGAATGGAGATGAAGAATTAAAACTAGAAGTGATGCTGACCAGAGGAAATGTACAAGGTAGAAGAACTCAATATCGTTTATTTTCTGTCAATGACATTCGTCGCCGCAAAAAAGATTTTTTAGCTTTTTTTAAAGCAGTGGTTTTTCGTCCCGAAGATTTACGTTTGGTGGAAGGTTCTCCTTCTCGACGCCGCAGTTTTTTAGATAATGCTTTATCTATGGTATCTGATGAATATCGTTTGGCCTTAGCTCGGTACGAACAAACTTTAAAACGTCGCAACCGTTTATTGCAAAAAGTCAATGAAGGTCAAGAAGATGCCAATGTATTAAATTTTTGGAATTTAAATTTAATCAAAAATGGTGAAATTATCCAGTTACAAAGGGCAAATTTTATTGATTTTATTAGGGAAGTGGTCTTTCCTTTTGAACTCAATATTGCCTATGTACCCTCGCTAATTTCTGAAAAACGGCTTAATGAGCACCTCAATAAAGAAATTTTTCTCGGCCACAGTTTAATTGGGCCACACAAAGATGATTTTCAACTGAAATTTTCACAAGAGCAAAAAGGTATTAACGATCTCAGCATTCTAGCTTATGGTTCTAGAGGTCAACAACGCTTGAGCGTCTTATGGTTGAAGATTGCTGAATTGCAATTTTTGACCGATAAAATTGGCTATCAACCGGTCTTGCTACTAGATGATGTTTTGTCTGAACTGGACGTCGAAAGCAAGGAGATGGTTTTGGATTTATTGTCTCATTACCAAACCATTCTCACTACCGCCGACGCTGACATCTTAGCTGATTTACGCAGTAAAATAGAGAACTTAAATCTGATTATTTTATAATCAAAGAGATTTCCTCAAAGCAAGCTGTGGTAAGGATCAATGATGTTACAGCGATAGCCGTGATATTTTCAAAGACATTAATGCCTCAAAGCAAGCTGTAAGGAAGTCTAATTTCATCATTTTATGGCCAGTTTTTTGGCAAAACTAACTTCTTGCCACAAAATTTGCGGCACCATTTCCACAAGATTGCTGCTGTTAAAGTATGGGCCTTGTTTTTGATAAAGTTTTTCACCAGCTTTTTTATTGATATAACTGGCTACAATGCAACTTTCTAAAGCTTCATTTTTACAATAAATAGCAGCCAAAAGTCCAGCCAGAACATCGCCAGTGCCACCTTTAGTCATGCCAGCATTACCCCCACCAATTTCAATGGCGTGACCATCTTTTGGAATAAAAATCTTGTCCGTTGGCCCTTTTAATAAACAATAACAATTGGCTTGGTAATTTTCTTCATCAAACAGGTGACTTTTGTGTTGCAGCAGCTTCATTTCTTGATGATGAGGAGTGATGATGTGATTGCTGTTCAGCAGGCGCACGTCAAGCATCTGCAAGGCTCCAGCGTCAATCACCCATTTTTTATTGGGATATGTTTTCAGCAAATGATTGACCAAACGTTTTGTGTATAAAGTACGATCCATACCTGGACCAATTAGAACTACTTCGGCTTCATCGATATAATTTTTAATTTGTTTTCTTTCGATTACAATGCCATTCCAAAAATTTGCTTTGACGCTGGCAATTAATTGATTGTTGCTTGGTACCGAAGAATAAAAAACCATATCTACAATTTTGCTTGCTACATCAAGACTCCACTTGCTAGCAGCGTGGAATAGCTTACTGCCGCCAATGATTAGCAATTTCCCATTTTGGCCTTTGTGAGATTTACTTTGTGGCAAGAAGATTTTTGAGAGGGCGTTTTCCAAAATTGCAGTTGCTTGAGTTGTCATAGCTTGATTTTAACTTATTTTTATTTTTAACGAGGAGCTGATTTTAAAAAAAAGACTAATGTGGCTCATTAGTTAACTAAAAATTTTAAGTTATCACCATTTTTCATTATTTTTTACTCTGGCTTACTCTTTTTGCCTCATTTGCTTGAGTTTTTTCTTGTAAATTTTGCAAGAATCTTCACAAAAAGCGGAAACTAGTTTAAAATCAATCTAAATGTATCAACCAAAGTTTGAGATCACCAATCACTTACTAACTTACATTTCCTCTATTGAGTCAGCTAAAGCCTTAATTGATCATGCTGCTCTTGTGCCCTCTTGGGAGGCGAAGTTTCGTGATGAAGCCATGATTAGAAGTGTACATTTTGGTACACATATCGAGGGTAACGAACTAACTGCTGACCAAGCAGAAAAAGTGGTCCAACTCAAAACCACCAGCAATCCTCAAGCCATGGTTGATCAAACTGGTATTATTGCCAGGGACAGAGATATTCAAGAAGTCATTAACTATCGCAATGTCATCGCTTGGATTGATCAGCGCCCAATTAAAAATAAAGAAGAGGAGTTGAATTTAGAAACTCTTTTAACTTTACACAAGTTGACCATGCAAAAATTATTGCCCGATGAACAAATAGCCGTTTTCCGTGAAAAACAAGTGACCGTTAGAGGTGCTGCTAATGGTCAAGTAGTTTTTCGTCCGCCAGTTTCGGTCGAAGTGCCTTTTTTGATCAAAGATTTTTTCACTTGGCTAAACAGTGCAGAAACAGAAGAATTGCACCCTATTTTTAAAGCAGCGATTACCCATTATTATTTAGTTTACATTCATCCTTTTGTGGAAGGTAACGGGAGAACGGCTCGAGCGTTTGCCACTTTGGTCCTTTATAATGCTGGTTATGATTTTAAACGCTTCTTTTCACTTGAGGAATATTTTGACAGCGATGTTGATGCTTATTATCAGGCGCTTTTATCAGTGCAACAAAGTAGTGATCAAAATTTAACTTACTGGTTGGAATATTTTGCCTATGGTTTAGCTCTAGAAATTGATAAAGTTAAGCAAAAAGTTTTGAAACTTTCTCAAGACTTAAAAATTCAGCGTGAGCTGGGGCAACAAGTGGCTTTATCTGAAAGACAAATCATTCTTTTGGAAGTCTTGCAAAATCAAGGTCATATTACTTCCGATGATGCCCAAAAAGCTTTGCCCAATGTTTCAGTCGACACTATTTTGCGCGATCTTAAAGATTTAATTAACAAAGGGGTAGTGCAAAAACACGGTGTGACTAAGGGCGTAAGCTACACTTTGCTAACTTAAATGTTAAAATAACCTCATGCTTTTCAGAGATTTTTCTGTCTATTTACAAAAAATTGAGGCTATTTCCTCCCGGTTGGATATTACTGCCGTTTTAGCTGATCTTTTTAAAGACCTGGCCAAGAACGCGCAAGCTAAAGAGGAGATTGTGTTAGCCACCTATTTAATGCAGGGTAGCCTGGTACCTTCTTATCTGTCACTGGAGTTTCAAATGTCAGAAAAAATGCTAATTAAAACTCTTGCCAGGGTGCAAGCCAAAGCCAACCAGCCCGAATCTAAGAGCAAAGACAATCTTTTTGCAGAAGTAGACCAAAATTTGTTTAGTGATCACGCCACTTTAGAAAAAAAATTAACTGCCGAATATAAAGCCATGGGTGACATTGGTGAACTTTTCGAAAAAGTTTTAACTGAATCAAAAAACGTCCAAGAATTAGTTAATCAACCTTCAATTAGCGAGGTTCATCAGTCTTTGCGTGCAATAGCTTTAGCTTCTGGCCCTGGCTCACAGGAACAAAAAATTGAGTTGTTAGCCAATTTATTGCAGAGACTCGATCCTTTATCTGCCAAATACATCAGTAGAATTATTTTGGGAAAGATGCGACTAGGTTTTTCTACGATGACTTTAATTGACGCGCTCTCTTTTGTCAAAAATAATAGCAAAATTGATAGCGCCAATTTGGAAAAAGCTTTTTTTAAAAAAGCTGATTTGGGTAAATTAGCTCAGGCTTATTTATTAGACCAGCGCGACTTGAGCAGCAGTGACTTGCTCAAAACTTACCAAGTGGAACTGGGCGTACCAGTGTCACCAGTGTTGTGCCAGCGTCTCAACAGTGCTCATGAA
>Ga0116171_10003492_pt1 | contig 14514 bp, 10 predicted proteins | sample AD_JPNHW2_MetaG_FD_89798 | JGI IMG/M metagenome (GOLD analysis project Ga0116171, IMG submission 89798) | Active sludge microbial communities of municipal wastewater-treating anaerobic digesters from Japan - AD_JPNHW2_MetaG | ecosystem: Engineered > Bioreactor > Anaerobic > Digestate | place...
ATGCCGTGGCAAACGATGGAAGGATGATGCGCCCGCGCTTTGTAACCGCAATAATGCGGAACGGGTCGATAGTGAAATCGTTCGGCACCGATGTGATAATAAATTCAATTGCATCGAGGTCAACAATAAGAAAGGCCAAAAAGATGATGGAAGGTGTTGTGGAACACGGCACCGCCACAAACCTTAACAATTCGGAATATAAGATTGCAGGCAAAACGGGAACAGCTCAGATCGCAAAGGACAATCGTGGCTACAGAACCGGGAGCAGGATATCATACCAGGCTTCTTTCGTTGGATATTTCCCGGCCGAAAATCCTCTTTACTCCTGCATTGTGGTCGTTAATGCCCCGTCGAACGGCGTGTATTACGGCAACATAGTGGCCGGAAATGTTTTCAGGGAAATTGCCGACAAGGTTTATGCCACACGGTTTTACAAAGATTACAGGATCGCCGGGAAAGAGGAGAAAAAGGAAAAAGCCCCGGAAGCAGGCAACGGTTTCAGGAATGATATAAATGAGGTCCTTGGAGACCTTGATGTACGATATAAAAGAACTTCAAAGGAAGACTGGGTAAAGACAAGGGAAAATGGCGATACCATAAGGCTTGAAGGAGTCAACCTTAAAAAGGGACTCGTACCGGATGTCCGCGGAATGAGCCTGAGAGACGCAATCTATCTCCTTGAGAACTCGGGTCTGAAAGTCAGATACAACGGCAGGGGGCGCGTGTTACGGCAATCACCAGAACATGGTGCAAGGGTTTATGAAGGAAGTGTGGTTTCACTCGATATGAATATGTAGGTATGAGAAGGATTAAGGATCTGGTAAGAAATGCAGGGATAACCTCAATGACAGGGCCGGCTGATTTAACGGTCGAAAATATTGAATTTGACTCACGCAGGGCAGGGCCCGGAACTCTTTTCGTTGCAGTCAGGGGAACTAAAACCGATGGACACGAATATATTAATGATGCAGTAAAAGCGGGAGCCTGCGCGGTTATTTGCGAGAAACTACCCGACTTACCTGCCGGCAACGTATGCTGGATCACAACTCCCGATTCAGCACAGGCCCTTGGAATCGTTGCATCAGAATTCTTCAGCAATCCGTCTGCATCCCTCAAACTGACAGGGGTGACGGGCACTAATGGCAAAACCACAATTGCAACCGTTCTTTACAGGATGTTCTCGGGACTTGGTTACAAATGCGGACTTTTCTCAACAGTATGCAACTATGTCGTCGACAGGGAACTTCCGGCAACACATACAACACCCGATCCTATTGTTCTGAACAGGACTCTCGCCGAAATGGTTGAGGCCGGATGCGATTATGCGTTTATGGAAGTTAGCTCGCATGCGGTGGACCAGAAACGGATCGGCGGATTGACATTTGCCGGAGGCATATTCACCAACCTGACTCACGATCATCTCGATTATCACAAGACATTCGATAATTATCTGCGGGCAAAGAAGAGTTTCTTTGATTCTCTCCCTTCCGATGCTTTTGCGCTTGTCAATTCCGACGACAGGAACGCGAAAGTGATGGTTCAGAATTGCAGCGCCCGGAAATTCACTTTTTCTATACACGGCAATGCCGACTTCAGAGGTAGTGTCATAGAGGAGGATTTCGGCGGAATGCTTGTCAGGATCCAGGGCGATGAGGTTTGGACAAGGTTTACAGGCGATTTCAATGCTTCTAACCTGTTGGCTGTTTATGCTGCTTCGGAAATCCTGGGCGCCTCCAAAAAGGAAATTCTGACTGTGCTGAGTAACCTCAAACCGGTTCCCGGCAGGCTTGAAGCTGTCGATTCACCCGGAGGCATCAGCGGTATTGTCGATTATGCCCATACACCCGATGCACTTGTAAATGTTATTGACACACTGAACAAGATAAGGGGGGAAGGAAGACAGCTGATAACCGTCGTTGGCGCCGGAGGCGACAGGGATAAGACAAAAAGGCCCAAGATGGCGAAGATATGTGCCGACGGAAGTTCGAAAGTGATACTGACATCTGATAATCCCCGGACTGAGGATCCTGAGAAAATACTCGATGATATGGAAGCAGGGCTCACACCCGATATGCGAAGAAAAGTGCTCAGAATAGCCAACAGGCGCGAAGCCATAAAGACAGCTGTGATGATGGCAAATGAAGGCGACGTGATTCTTGTTGCGGGCAAAGGTCATGAACCATATCAGGAAATAAACGGCGTAAGACATCATTTTGACGACAGGGAGGAACTGAGAGCTGCCCTTGCGTCGAGATTTAATAAATAAGTTATGCTCTATTATCTTTTTACATATCTCGACAAATTCAATATCCCCGGCGCCGGTGTATTTGCATATATCTCCTTCAGGTCGGCAATGGCTGTGATCACATCACTTATTATCTCATTGCTTATTGGCAAAAAGATTATACAATACCTCCAGCTCAAACAGGTAGGCGAGGTTGTAAGGGATCTTGGACTCGAAGGGCAATACCAGAAAAAGGGAACGCCTTCAATGGGAGGTATTATTATCCTCGCATCAATAGTCATTCCTGTTCTTTTGTTTGCAAAGCTTGGCAACATCTACATAATTCTGATGCTTCTAACCACCTTCTGGCTGGGCTTTATTGGGTTTGTCGATGATTATATTAAAGTATTCCGTAAGAACAAGGAAGGACTTGCTGCCAGATCAAAGCTCATAGGTCAGGTAATACTGGGGCTTATTGTAGGTGTAACCCTCTACTTCAGCAAGGATGTGATTATCATGGAAAAAGTTCCTGTCGAGGAACTTACTGCCAGGGAAAGGATAGAGCTTATCGACCCTGTCAAGCCATATTATGGAGAAGGTCAGATCTCAATGGAGCGTAAATCGCTAAAGACAACAATCCCGTTCGTTAAAAACAATGAATTTAATTATGCATGGCTTGTCTCTTTTATCCCGGAAAAGGTAAGGCCTTTTTTTACCTGGGTGGTATTCGTTGTGATAGTGATCTTTATTCTCACTGCAGTATCGAACGGGGCAAACCTTACCGACGGTCTCGACGGACTGGCGACAGGCACCTCGGCTATTATCGGCACTGCACTGGGTATACTGGCCTATGTCTCCAGTAACACAATTTATGCAAACTATCTGAATATCATGTATATTCCTCATTGTGAGGAACTTGTTATATATGCCAGCGCTTTTATAGGGGCAACTATAGGTTTTCTGTGGTACAATTCCTATCCGGCACAGGTGTTCATGGGTGATACCGGAAGTCTGGCCCTTGGCGGGATAATAGCGGTATTTGCGATAATAATAAGAAAAGAACTTCTGATACCTATACTGTGCGGTATCTTCCTTGTTGAGAATCTGTCAGTTGTAATTCAGGTTTCACATTTTAAAAGGACAAGGAAGAAATATGGTGAAGGCAGGAGGATATTCCTTATGGCACCGCTTCACCATCATTACCAGAAGAAAGGATATCCTGAGCCAAAAATAGTTACAAGGTTCTGGATTGTCGGGATAATACTGGCAGTAATAAGCATTGTAACTCTTAAGATAAGGTAGGGAAATGAAGAAGATTGTTATACTCGGGGCAGGAGAGAGCGGTGCAGGTTCAGCAATACTTGCAAAGCTTAAGGGCTTTGATGTTTTTGTGACGGATAAAGGTGAGATTAAGGAAAAATACCGTCAGATACTCGATTCGGAGAAAATACGGTGGGAGGAAGGAAAGCATACCGAAGAAGAGATCCTTGACGCTGATGAGGTCATAAAAAGCCCGGGAGTAAGGGAAGATGCTCCTGTTGTAGTTAAAATACGTGAAAAGGGAATACCTGTGATTTCCGAGATAGAATTTGCCGGACGTTACGCCGGGGGCAAAAAAATATGCGTAACGGGAAGCAACGGGAAAACAACAGTCACCAATCTCATTTATCATATTCTCAAAAAGGCTGGAAAAAATGTCGCCATGACGGGCAATGTGGGAAACAGCTTTGCCATGGCTGTGGCTCAGGGCAACTACGATTATTACGTAATTGAGCTGAGCAGCTTCCAGCTCGATGGTATGTACTCCTTCAAGGCCGATATTGCCGTACTGATGAACATCACCCCCGATCATCTCGACAGATACGGATACAAGTTTCAGAACTATATCGATTCAAAATTCAGGGTAACAAGAAACCAGACCGGGGCTGAATTCCTCATCTACTGGGCCGATGATCCTGTTATCCGTAACGAACTTCAAAGCAGGGAATACGGGATGACACTTCTGCCATTCTCGGCTGAATCGAAGGAAGGGATGACTGCATTCGTTGAAGATAATAACCTGATAATTGATTACCATACTAAAACCAACCTTATGACCATTCATGATCTGGCTTTAAAAGGTCGCCATAACCTTTACAACTCAATGGCAGCGGCAATCGCAGGCAAAGTCCTGGCCATCCGCAAGGATGTTATAAGGGAAAGTCTTGCCGATTTTCAGGGAGTTGAGCACCGTCTCGAACCGGTAATCACAGTCTGCGGCATCAACTTCATCAATGATTCGAAGGGTACAAATGTAAATTCTACATGGTATGCCCTTGAATGCATGGAAACAGATGTTGTCTGGATCGCCGGCGGTATCGATAAGGGTAATGATTATTCAGAACTTTTCCAGGTCGTGAAGCAAAAGGTAAAGGCAATTGTTTGCCTTGGAAAGGATAATCGTAAGATAGTTGAGGCATTCACGGATAAAGTCCCGACAATTGTTGAAACAACATCTATGGAGGAAGCTGTAAGATCGTCGTATTATCTGGCGAAAAAAGGACAGACTGTCCTTTTATCTCCGGCATGCGCAAGCTTCGATCTTTTCAGTAATTATGAGGACAGGGGACGTCAGTTCAAGCAGGCGGTGAGAAACCTGTAAACATTTGTTTGTTATGCAACCGGGCAGTATCAAAAATATATTTAAAGGCGACAGGGTAATATGGGCCCTGGTGGTTGTGTTTATGATCTATTCACTCCTCGGGGTTTACAGCTCATCTGTAAGTGTTGCATACATGAAGCATGGGGGAAATACTGCATATTTCCTTCGGAGCCAGCTTTTTATGCTGATGCTGAGCCTTGTAATAATCGTTATTGTAACGCATCTTCCTTACAGGATATATTATTCCCTTGCGGGATTAATGCTTCTTTTTTCAATCGGGCTTCTTATACTGACTTTTGCGATCGGTGCAAGGGTAAATGAAGCAGTCAGGACAATAGAGATCCCCGGCACAGGTTTCAGGCTCCAGACTTCCGACGTTGCCAAGGTCGCCCTGGTAGTATATCTGGCTCGCACCCTGTCGAGATACCAGGATGAGCTTAAGAATTTTATGGTCGTAACGAAGCACGTGATGATACCGGTTGCAATAGTATGCGCTCTAATTATGCCGGAAAACCTGTCAACGGCAGTGATGGTATTCGGGATCTCCATGATAATAATGTTCATTGGCCGTGTGCCTTTCAAATTTCTTCTTACTTATGTCGGGATCGCGGTTGTCGGTGTAATAATGTTTGCAATGGTGCTGAGCATGTTCACCGAAAAGAACAGGGTTGAGGTATGGAAGAACAGGATAGAGGCATATTTTTCAGGTAAAGTTGATGAAGATGCAGATTATCAGTCGAATCAGGCCAAAATTGCAATTTCGACCGGGGGATTGTTCGGCAAAGCTCCGGGTAAAAGCACCCAGAGGAATATGCTTCCGCAGTCGAACTCCGATTTCATCTTTGCAATAATAATTGAGGAATATGGGTTGCTGTTCGGCGCCATACCCCTGATACTTGCCTATATGGTGCTGCTGTTCAGGGGAATAACAATTATCAGGAAATGCGAGACAGCTTTTCCAGCCTATCTGGTCATAGGGCTTATAACCATGATTACAATTCAGGCGATCATTAATATGCTGGTTGCAGTAGGTCTTTTCCCTGTTACTGGCCAGACTTTGCCGATGGTTAGCTGGGGCAGGACCTCGGTGCTTGTAATGAGCTTTTCCATCGGCGCTATACTTAGCGTGAGCAGGGTTGTGAATGCAAGGATCCGAAAGGAGGAACTTCCCGAAGAGGAGAAAACTGACGAAGGAGAAAAAATATATGAACCTGCAACGGCATAAAAGGATAATCATAAGCGGAGGCGGGACGGGTGGCCATATCTTTCCGGCTATTTCAATCGCCAACGCGCTCAGGAAAATCGACCCTGAGACGGAGATACTTTTTGTCGGGGCTGAGGGCAGGATGGAAATGGAAAAGGTTCCTGCAGCAGGATACAAAATAATTGGACTTCCGGTGGCCGGTATAAACAGGAAAAATATTCTTAAAAACTTTTCAGTATTGCTGAAACTAATGAAAAGCCTCAGGCTGGCACGTAAAACATTGGCTGAATTCATGCCCGATGTGGCTGTAGGTGTTGGTGGCTATGCAAGCGGACCAGTACTGAAACAGGCGTTACGAATGGGGATTCCGGTGCTCATTCAGGAACAGAACAGCTATGCAGGCGTGACAAATAAGCTTCTTGCAAACAAGGCTTCCGCAATATGTGTTGCGTACGATGGGATGGAAAAATATTTCCCGGCCGGAAAGATAATCAGAACGGGGAATCCTGTAAGGCAAAGCTTTGATAATCTGCCGGCTATAAGGGGTGAGGCGCTTAGATTCTTCGGTTTGAATGACGACCTTCCTGTGATCCTTGTTCTCGGTGGGTCACTCGGGGCAGGTTCTGTAAACCTCTGCCTGTCGGCCAATATTCAGGAGCTTTTTAATTCATCCTGCCAGTGGTTGTGGCAGACAGGTAAAAATTATTATGACGATGTAGTAAAGCTTGTTCCCGGCCCTTTCAGGACGAAAATTTCAGTTCATGCATTTATCGACAGGATGGAACTTGCATTTGCCGCTGCCGATGTCATTATCTCGAGAGCCGGTGCAGGAACTATATCCGAGCTTTGCCTTGTTGGTAAACCGGTGATCCTGGTGCCTTCTCCGAATGTGGCGGAAGATCATCAGACTAAAAATGCACTTGCACTTGTTGCCCTCGACGCGGCAGTAATGATCCCCGACCACAGGGCCGGCAGTTCTCTTATTGATGAGGCAGTGAACCTGGTCGTGGATGAAGACAGGAAAAAGATACTTTCGGAGAATATCTCGAAGATGGCAGTGCGTGATGCCGACATGAAAATTGCGCGTGAAGTGATGAAACTTGTCGAAAGATGACCGACCTTAAGAATATAGAAGGTATTTATTTTGCTGGTATAGGCGGTATCGGCATGAGCGCCCTTGCACTATATTTCAGGCAGGGAAATTATGCTGTGGCAGGATATGACCGCACCGAATCGGCAATCACTTACACTCTGACAGACGAAGGATGCATAGTATCATACGAGGATGATATAAATACAATACCGCTCCTTTTCAGCAACATTCCCGGAAAAGATAAGGTAATAGTGGTCTATACTCCTGCAATCCCGCAGAGTAACAGGATAATGACCTTTTTCAGGGACAATCAGTACAGTCTTTACAAACGATCGGAAATACTCGGCCTCATATCAATGCATACTGATACCCTTGCCATTTCAGGGACCCACGGCAAGACAACAGTTTCAACAATGACAGCTCATTTGCTGAAGCAGTCGCATGTCGATTGCTCTGCATTTCTCGGAGGTATCTCGAAAAACTATAACACCAATCTCCTTACAGGCAACAGCCGTTACACTGTCATCGAAGCCGATGAATTCGACAGGTCGTTTCACAGGCTGTCTCCACTTATGGCCGTAGTGACCTCAGCTGATGCCGATCATCTGGATATATACGGCGACCGCGATCACATGATAGAGGCATATAATGAATTTGTGGCAAAGATCAGAAAAGGCGGCATTCTGTTCGTTAATGACAGGGTCAGGGATGTGATCGAAGCGCCTGATAATATAAAGGTGTTTATATATGGTTCCTCACCTGAATCGGATTACAGTTATGGCAATGTCAGACACATAAACGATTTCTATAAATTCGATCTGCACACTCCCGGCGGGCTTATGGCCGACCTGCATTTCCCCTTCCCCGGGATTGTCAATATTGAAAATCTTACGGCAGCTATGGCTGTGGCTCTTAACTGCGGCGTTGATGAAAATGAAATACGAAAAGCCATTCTTCTGTTCCAGGGCGTAAAAAGACGTTTCGATATCAGGGTCAGTCTGCCCGGTATAACATATATAGACGATTATGCTCATCATCCCGAAGAAATAAAAGCCTTCATAAATTCAGTTAGGGAGTATTTCGGCGAAAGACGGATAACAGGTATTTTTCAGCCTCACCTGTTCTCACGGACACGCGATCATGCATCGGGTTTCGCAGAAATTCTTGACAAACTCGATGAGACAATACTTCTCCCTGTATACCCGGCACGTGAAGAGCCAATACCGGGAGTTACATCTCAAATGATCCTCGAAAGAATGAAATCTGAAAGGAAAAGGCTGATGAGGATGGAAGATATTCCAGATAAGCTGGATATTGAAAAAATTGATGTCCTTGTAACAATAGGTGCCGGCGACATCGACAGACTGACAGGTCCTATAGAGGAAAAAATTAAAAGGTATAAGGCCTGATGAAGAAGGTTATAAAAATATTACTGATCATACCTGTCACATACCTGATAGCCATGCCTGCTTGGTATGCTTACAACTATTATACAAAGCCATGCAGGAAAATCCAGGTGACTATCGTCGATTCGGCTGAATATCATTTTGTGACAAGACGCGATATACATAATACAATTATCAGGACAAACGGAAATATTATCGGAAAGCCGCGCAGGGAAATAAAGATCGATGAGATTGAAAATACAATGAGCAAATACAGGGAGCTCAGAAAATCAGAGGTTTATATGGATATCGACGGAACTCTCCATATTTATGCTGACCAGCGTACACCTGTGATGAGGCTTATGCCCGGCGAAGGAGGCGATTATTTTGTCGACAATGAAGGAGTGGTTGTCAGAAGAAGAAACCTTTACAATCCACGGCTGCATATCGTTGGTGGAAACATAAATGTTACACAGGCAATGCTAAACGGTGTAAGCGTCCTCGACACTGCAATAAAAAACACAATCCTGAAAGACATTTACTACATAGTGAATTATATAAACGGTGACGATTTCTGGTCGGCTCAGATTGATCAGATATATGTCGACGGCAATGATGAAATTGATCTTATCCCGAGGGTAGGCAACCATACGATCCATCTTGGGAATGCCGACAACTATGAGGAAAAGCTTAATAACCTGCAGGTTTTCTACGAAAAGGTGCTCCCTGAAGTGGGATGGAATAAGTATTCGGTAATAAATCTGGCCTACAGGGACCAGATTGTATGCAGAAGAAGATAAACAGAAAAACCATATTTGAGATTATGAACAACAAAGAACAGTATGTAGCAGCAATCGACATCGGGACAACAAAAATTGTCGCGATTGTCGGACGGAAAAACGAGAACGGAAAAATTGAAATTCTCGGGCTTAGCAAGGCTCCTTCAAAAGGTGTAAAAAGAGGAGTTGTACAGAACATTGAGGAAACTGTAAATGCCATCCAGACAACCGTTGAGGATGTTCAGAAAAGATCTGGCGTCATGTTTTCCGAAGTCTTTGTGGGCATAGCGGGTCAGCATATTAAAAGCCTGAAAACCCGTGGATATATTATGCGCGATTCGTTTGAGGACGAAATAAAAAAGGAGGAGGTCTTCAGACTTATCGAGGATATGTACAAGATTCATGTCGATATCGGGGAAGAGATTATACATGTAATTCCCCAGATTTTCATTATTGACAACGAGACAGGTATAAAAAGTCCGATTGGGATATGCGGACGCCGGCTTGAGGCAAATTTCCATATTGTAATAGGGCAGGTAGCTGCCGCAAAGAATATTGAGAAATGTATTAACCGCGCCGATCTTACCCTGAAGGATCTTATCCTCGAACCACTGGCATCGGCCGATGCTGTCCTCACCGACGACGAGAAGGAAGCGGGAGTGGTACTTGTCGACATCGGCGGCGGTACAACCGATATTGCTGTTTATTATGATAATATAATACGCCATACCGCTGTGATCCCGTTTGGAGGCAATGTAATAACAAAGGACATAAAGGAAGGCTGTGCCATACTCGACCGTCATGCAGAACAGCTTAAAATCCAGTATGGTTCCGCTCTCGGGGATATTGCGCCTGAGGACAAGGTAGTCTCGATACCGGGGATCAGCGGCAGGAACCCGAAGGAGATCTCCTTCAGAAGCCTTGCATATATTATACAGTCGAGGATGGAGGAAATAATTGATATCGTAAGCTTTGAGATCCAGAATTCGGGTTATGCAGATAAACTGGCAGCAGGAATGGTAATAACCGGCGGCGGAGCCATGCTCAAACACCTCCCGCAGCTTATGAAGTTCAAAACTGCAATGGATGTAAGGATCGGTTATCCCAACGAACATCTAGCAGGAAGCGGACGCAACGAGATAAACCAGCCAATGTACGCCACCAGCGTGGGCCTCATTATAAGAGGGTTCGAACATCTGGAGACATACAGGAAATCGTTCAAAGCCGGTCGTAAGGAAGAATTTGTAAGAACAAGAAAACCGGTTGTCGAAAAAGAAACCGGGGCGGAAATGCCTCAGAACGCTCCTGATGAACAGGAAGTTACAATGACAGAGGAAACGATGGCTGAGGAAAGGGTATCTCTGACGGATAAGATCAAAAACATGCTTTCAAAAATGTTTGAGGTCGAGGATCAGAGGATCAATTAGATACTAATATGGTTTGACTGTTTTCTGTTACTGTTCGCAAATATTTAAAAACTACCACAATGACTGACGATATAATGAATTTTGATCTTCCTGTTGAAAGATCATCGATTATAAAGGTTATAGGGATTGGAGGGGGTGGCAACAATGCCGTAAATCACATGTTTGAAAGAGGAATCAGGGATGTGAATTTCATTGTGTGCAATACCGATCATCAGGCTCTTGCAAAAAGTCAGATCCCCGTAAAGGTCCAGATAGGAGAGTCAATAACCGAAGGAAGAGGCGCCGGCAGCAAACCTGAAGTCGGTCGAAAGGCTGCCATGGAAAACCTGAAGGATGTGATGGAAGCGATTTCAGGCAATACCAAAATGGTTTTCCTGACAACAGGGATGGGAGGCGGCACAGGCACGGGTGCAATACCTGTCATTGCCAAAGCCTGCAAGGATGCAGGGCTGCTGACAATTGGAGTGGTCACTATCCCTTTTAAGTCGGAGGGGAAAATACGGATCAATTATGCAATTGAAGGTATAAATGAGCTTAAGGATAATGTCGATTCACTTCTCGTAATAAACAATGAAAAGCTGAGGGAGATATATGGTAACCAGGGCGTTTCCACTGCTTTTGCAAAGGCCGACGACATTCTGACCACCGCCGTAAAGGGAATCGCTGAGATAATTACTGTGGCAGGATATATAAATGTTGATTTTGCCGATGTGGAAACTGTGATGAAAGACTCGGGAGTGGCCATTATGGGAATGGGCTTAGCCTCAGGCGAAGGAAGGGCAATCAAGGCAATAGAAAATGCCCTCGCATCACCCCTCCTGAATTCAAACGATATTACCGGCGCTAAAAGCATTCTCGTAAATATCTCGTCGGGAAGCGGAGGAAACGAACTTACGATGGATGAACTCGGGGAGATCACTGATTATATGTATGAAACAGCTTCGGAGGATGCACTTATTATAAGAGGTTTATCGCAGGATGAGAATCTGGGCGACAACGTAAGTGTTACTGTTATCGCCACAGGCTTCCCTGCAAACAGCATTTTCATTCCTTACAAAAAGCCAAAGCCCAAAAAGGTTGAGCTTCTCACAGTGACAAATCCTGCTCCTCCCCACGTAATCCCGGATAAAGGAAGCGATGTATTCATAGTTCACGAAAAACAGACTGGCCCGGTAATTTCAACCATCGATGATGAGATCCAGGGGGAACTTGATTTCAACCTTGAGACAGCGGTGGAACTCACCGAAATGCGAAGCAGGAAGCCTCCTGAAGATGTTGAGGAAAGCGAAAAACGCGAAACAACACTGCAGAAGGTGAAACATATGCAGAACTTCATAAAAAAGGAAGGACTTTCAAATAAGATCATAAAGGATAATATTGATACTTTCGAAGACGTCCCTGCATATATAAGAAGGAATATGCCGATAGGACAAAAGGATAAAAACGGCGACTCCAAAATTTCAAAATTCACACTTTCGTCGGGCGAGGATAATGAGCCGGTACTGAGGGAGAACAATGCTTACCTGAACGATAACGTCGACTGATTGCTGCTTTCCGGGTTACTGAACAGGTGCCGGCAGATCGTTTAATAAGGTCTCTCCGGCTGACTTGTCACATAAATCATCCATATTTCCTATATTTGCCGCTGATGAAGCGATTCTCCCTTATACTGTTGATACTGTCCTGCTCATATTTTGTTTATGGCCAGAAGCAGGATACGGCGAAACACAGGACTATTGCCCAATGGAAACTTTCATCAGACTTTACCGAAGAGGTTCCGGTCCCCTTCGATACAGTCTTTTCACTCTTCAACAGGTACAGGCTGACCGATCGCTATTCCCCAATAAATGCCACACTCGGGAATTATGGCCTTCCATTTTATCAGATCAATTTTTTCGACAGGGTAAGCGATCCCGATAAGTTCCTCCACAGTTACTATTATCCGCTTATGTACCAGCCCGAAAGGTACGTTTTCATGAATACCCAGGTGCCTTTTACGGAAGCGGTGTGGACATATGGAGGAGCCCGTGAGACTTCCGAACAGACATTCCGGGTAAGACATTCACGTAACGTAAACAGATTCCTGAATTTCGGCCTTGTTTATGATATTGTATACAATCTTGGACAATACAGCTACCAGCGTGCTGAAGATAAAAATTTCACATTTTACGGATCATACCGTGGAACGAGATACAAGGCATATCTGGCTGCCGGCCTGAATAATATCACTTCGCTCGAGAACGGAGGTATCACCGATCCTTCACAGCTCACCACACTCGATACCAGGGATGTGGCTGTAAAACTCGGTGGCCTCAATAAGGCTGTGAGTATCCTGAAAAACAAAAACCTTATGCTTGTCCAGAGATATACCGTCGGAGGCAGGGCAGGAGTAACCAATGATACTGTGGTCACTTCAGATAAAAAGCCATTCAGGCTCAGCGGTACCCTCTCACATATATTTGTCGTGGATGGCAATAAAAGAACATATTCCGACAATAACCCCTTATCGGGATTTTATGCTTCGATATATACAGACAGTCTGACAACCTTTGACTCCCTTTCGGCAAGAAGCATAAAAAACACTGTCCGCTTTGATTTTGCAACCGATGAGACGCGAAAATTCAGGCTTGGCGGCGGTGTGGGAATACGCAATGAGCTCTTCAGATACAGCCAGATAATTCCTACACACGATACCCTTCTTGCTGATACTGCCGTATGGCGCAGGCATAACAATGTTCTGACAGGAAGGTTATTCAACAATATCGGGGATAAATTCAGCTGGACTGCAACAGGTGAGCTTTATCTGACAGGCTTCCGTGCCGGTGATTTTAACCTTAACGGCGTTATTTTAAAATCGTTCAGCTGGAAGAAGGGGCCGGCAGCATGGAATATAACAGGGGCAATAACAAACAGGCAGCCATCATTCTGGATGAATCTCTGGGGGAGCAACCATTTTGAATGGAACAATAATCTGGACAAGGAATTCAGGATCGACCTCGGAACAAGCTTTGTTTATCCCGGAAGAAATGCCGAAATCCGTCTCAATTATGCCGTTATTGACAATTATACCGATTTCGATACACTCGCACTGCCGTCGCAGCATACGGGAGGACTGTCAGTTGCATCGCTTTATGCAAAAAAGGAGCTGAGGGCCTGGAAATTTCACCTTGCCACCGATCTGCTTGTCCAGAAAAGCAGCAATGAGGCCATACTCGACCTGCCTCTTTTTGCAACCAGGAGTTCTGCCTTTTTCGAACATCTCTTCCTTTTCAAAAGGACCGATGGACAACTGAATACACAGATCGGGGCGGAAATGATATATCATACCCTGTATCATCCGTATGCCTATATGCCGGCAACGGGCAGGTATTACAGGCAGAATGACGCCGAAACAGGAAATTATCCCTTTATAAATGTTTTCATCAACCTGAAACTGAGAAGGACAAGGATCTTTTTGATGTTCGATCATCTGAACTCCGGAATGACAGGTTATGAATACTACATGATACCAACTTACCCCATGAATGTCAGGATGTTCAGGTACGGTCTGGCCTGGACTTTCTATGATTGAAAAAAATCAGTATCTTTGCAACGCTTAAATATTATTTAACAAACGGAATATCGTTGGGAAGAAGATTATTTTTTTTATTGATACTGGGAACATTGTTTTTGTCATGTTCCAGGAACCCCTCCGAAAAATCAAGCCTTAATACCGTTGCCTTTGATCTCGATTCAATAATCAGGAGAGGGACCCTCAGGGC
>Ga0116171_10003493_pt1 | contig 14506 bp, 11 predicted proteins | sample AD_JPNHW2_MetaG_FD_89798 | JGI IMG/M metagenome (GOLD analysis project Ga0116171, IMG submission 89798) | Active sludge microbial communities of municipal wastewater-treating anaerobic digesters from Japan - AD_JPNHW2_MetaG | ecosystem: Engineered > Bioreactor > Anaerobic > Digestate | place...
GCCATCTTGCAGACCTGAAATCTTTCTCCACTTTTTCAGCATCGGGAACATTCTCAACCCCTCTGTAACCGGTGCTGTCTATTCTCTTTTTTATATCTTCAAATGTAATTTCAGGATCTGTAATAACATAACCTTTTTCTGTGCCGAGATTAATTGACACAAAATGCACGCCATCCATCTTTTTAAGAGACCGTTCAACTATTCTCACGCATGAAGCACAGGTCATCCCCTCTATTCCAAAGGTGAAACGCTTTTCATTATTTTCAGTATTATTCATTGTGAACCTCGGTGAAACTTTTAAGGAGCTGCTGCTCCCCTAATCCTTTTAAATACCAGGTCATCAAATATACACAATATAAAAGATAGAATGTAAAGTACTTTGTTACATGCTAAAATGTTAAAGTTCTATATTCAATAATAATTTTTCAAAAATGATCAAACCTGCCTATGTATATATTTTATAATTTAAACCTCTGACAAAAGCCCATGAATCTACGGAAAAAGGATGCCAGAGCAGGCAAAAATGACGTATTTACCTTGTCGAATCATATACGAATCATATACGGATTCAGGACGAAGGAATTAAAATAGAAATTGTACCTCCCGGGGATTTAAGACCGGCTCTGAAAAAACAGGTAATACATAAATCTGACAATATAAAATACCGGCCGGCATAATACTCAAACGCTATTTTAAAGTTTTTACCCGAGTTTTTCAGAAATATAGTAATTCCGGTGATTTTTCAGTATATTAAATCCGGAGGCAACATTATGTTTTTAGTTTCGACCAGTTTAGTGATATTTATGTTTCTGATCTTCGCGGTTTATCTGGCGTGGAGAAAAAAAAAGTGAACAGTTCATACCTGGTGGTATTCTGTTCACTCTTTTCTTAATATATTATTCTCTTCGTCTTATTCAGTTCTTTTATTGCTTTTCTTTCTGTCAAATTCCTTAAGGAGTTTTTTTCTCATCCTCACAGAAACCGGTGTTATTTCAAGAAGCTCATCATCAGCAATATACTCAAGAGCCTGTTCCAGGCTGAACTCTCTGTGGGGAATAAGCCTGACAGCGTCATCAGATCCGGAAGCACGCATGTTAGTTAACGCTTTTTTCTTGCAGACGTTAACAACCATGTCACCTTCCCTGCTGTTCTCTCCGACAATCATCCCTTCGTAAACGCTGATGCCTGACGGTATAAACAGTTCGCCTCTATCCTGAAGGTTATCAAGAGCAAACGGTACAGAAGTACCCGGTTCCATCGCGAGCAGTACCCCCTTCCCTCTTCCGGGAATCGGCCCCTTGTAAAAATCATATTCAAAAAAACTCTGGTTGAGTATGCCGGTACCACGGGTATCAGTAAGGAACTGCCCCCTGAAACCGATAAGGCCTCTTGACGGGACCTTGAATTCAATACGGGTGTAGCCGTCATCACCCTGCTTCATGTTTGTCATCTCGCCTTTTCTTACGCCCATCTTTTCGATAACAACACCGACAAATTCATCAGCGACATCAACAACAGCAAGTTCAATCGGCTCGGTCTTTCTGCCGTCAATCTCTTTAAAAATAACTTCCGGTTTTGAAACCTGGAATTCATATCCTTCACGCCTCATGTTCTCTATAAGAATGGACATCTGAAGTTCGCCTCTTCCTTTGACGATAAACTCATCTCCGGATTCAGATCTCTCTATATTAATACTTACGTTAGACTGTACTTCTCTCTGCAGCCTCTCCCACAAATGCCTTGAGGTAACATACTTTCCCTCCTGGCCCATGAACGGAGAGTCGTTCTGCATAAAAGTCATTGCAAGGGTCGGTTCGTCAATTTCAACAGCCTTAAGCGCCACAGGAAAATCTTTATCAGCAAGTGTCACACCAACGTCAATCCCTTCAATTCCGGCTATGGAGATAATATCCCCGGCGTAAGCTTTCTTTATCTCGGTGCGCTTTAATCCTTCGTATGCAAATAATTTAGTAACCTTAGCCTGTATATTTTCCCCGTCTCTTTTCATGAGCGTCACAGTATCACCGGCAGTGATCTGCCCGTTGTGAATTTTACCTGTACCAATCCGGCCGAGATAGTTGTCATAATCAATCGCAGAAACAAGAAACTGAAGCGGAATATCAATCTCCCCCTCAGGCTCTTTAACATTTTTTATAATAGTTTCAAACAACGGTTTGAGATCCACGTCAGGGTCTTCAACTTCAAACTTCGCTATACCCTGTTTTGCGGATGCATAAACTACCGGGAAATCAAGCTGTTCGTTCGTAGCGTTAAGTTCTACAAAAAGATCAAATATCATATCAAGAACTTCATGGGGCCTGCTGTTAGGCCTGTCGATTTTGTTGATAACAACAATAGGGCTCAGTCCCAGCTCAAGAGATTTTTTCAAAACATATTTTGTCTGAGGCATAGGCCCTTCAAAAGCATCAACGATAAGGAGGACGCAATCCACCATTTTCATAATCCTCTGAACCTCGCCGCCGAAGTCAGCGTGTCCCGGAGTATCAACAATATTTATTTTGAAGTCCTTGTAGTGAATTGAAGCGTTTTTGGAAAATATAGTGATTCCCCTTTCTCTTTCAAGATCGTTGGAATCCATAACCCGCTCTTCAATATGCTGGTTGCTTCTGAAAATTCCTGACTGGCGGAGCATACCATCGACGAGTGTTGTTTTACCGTGGTCAACATGCGCGATAATCGCAATATTCTTAATTTTTTTCATTACCTGTTCCTGATGTAAAATATAATTTATCAGTAATTATTGCTTAATGTAGTCTGCACTGCTAATAATCATCTTTTTTTTATCCCGGAGGTTTTTTAAGAGGAAATTTACAGGATTTATCTTCATTACGTGCTTTTCTATGAAAAATTACCGAATTTCTATCATTTTTAATGATTTATTCTAATATAATACTGAACCATAAAAACACCATATCTGTACAAGCATTTTTTTTATTAATTTGAGGGAATTACCAGGGGGGACACTATTGCGGCATAATTTAACTGCTTTTTAAACAATGTCTGCTTTTGCGGCATAATGTTTTTTAATTGCTGCCGGGAATAATGATTATTCGCCCGTACATTTACGGGTTTATTCATCATTATTAAGTATGAATAAAAAGCGGCTCAGAACGCATTTCAGAGGCATCAGGTAAATCGGACTTGAATGGAAAAAAATCATCAGCACATATATTTAATCTCATATTCACACCATTACATTTCCGGGCGTTCCCTGCTTTAATTTTGTGATACTAGGCATACGCATGCGTTTGCCTTACGTTATATTATACGATTCTATGTGTGTTTATACGCGCCGGACCGGGCTTCTCCGGGCTCCGCTATCGCTCCGGCCCGCCAACATATTTATTCTGCCACGCCGGTAAATTAATTACACCAGACCTGTCCCCGCTCCCCGAGCCTCCCGAAGGGCGGGCTGAACCCTGCAAATCCCTAACGCGGTGTTTCATAAATTTTCCATTTTTATTTCACTATTTGCTGACATAACATTAGTAAAACTTATTTGACATATTACCCGGTAATTACTATTATTTAATAAATTGCGGGGAGTGAAGGATTACACAATGATTCAGGTAAAAGAAAAATATATTGTAGACACAAAAGGAAATACGACTAACGTAATCCTGACAAAGAAAGATTACGATCGTCTTGTGGAATACATTGAAGAACTTGAAGATGTAGCTGCATATGATAGAGCTAAAGACTCGATGAAAACTACCTCCCCATGGAAGAGAGTTAGACGTTAATAATGTACGAAATTCATCTTTCATCTGCCGCAGTTCAGGACTATAAAAAAATCCCTGAAAGTGAAATTGAAAAAATCAACAGAACCATAGATCAGCTTGAGACAAATTCTATATTTAAACTGCAAGCTAAATAAAATTGCCCCGCCGTTAGGCGGGGCAATGGAATAATCTTTAACTATTACTTAACCAAATTAAGCTTAAAGTTTCTTTCCGTTATCAGCATCGAGAACTATATTTTTACCTTCCGACATTACTTTTACTTTTCCATCTTTAACTTCAAGTTTTCCGTCATTATCAACTTTTGCTCTCCATAAAACAGGCCCGTCATTCTGTGCGCAGAAGACATATTCCCCTGATGCTATATAAAGTTTATCCCCTGCTTTAACAGGTTCATTTACAACTTTTCCATCCCACATAATTTTTCCGTCTTTTATATAATAAATGTCATACCTTGTTACGAGCAGCCTTCCTTCCGGAACCGGTTTCTCTTTCTGCTGTCTTATGATATGACCGATTTTTGCAAGGTCCTCTTTAGGTTTCTGCTCAACTTCAATAAGCTCCCTGTTTTCTTTTGTAAAATCATTCGCGGCAAATTTTACAATCGAGGCGCTGCTGACAACGACATCGCTTTTGGTGTCATTGATAACTCTATCAATAACTGTATCCGATGGAGTTGTACCTGCCGTCTCCTTTTTAAGAGAAGCCTCAACAATTTTCTCAGCTTTCTTGACCTCGTCAGCTGTGATTACAACTTTCTCCTCCTGCTGAACAACCGGCGCGAAAGTTAAAACTTTTTCCATACTCGATTCAAGCTGTTTTACCCTCTTTGCAACCTTAACTTCACCTTTGAAGACTTTTATTCGTGTGGTAAAAGCTTTATCCGTCTCAACAACAAATTGTGTCCCCCTCACACCGGCGACAGCAGTTGGAGTCTTAACAAAAAAGTTCTCGTCTTTTAAAAGTTTTTTCGGTTTACACAGCATCTTGCCTGTATCAAGGCCAAGAGTTGTATTCTCCACATTGCCGTTTTTAAACAGTGTGGATATTTTAACATTGGAAAGAGACTTGATCCTAATAATAGATTCGCCAATTTTTATATCACAGAAAGAATTATCAGCGGTTACTATCATATCATTTTCTTTTATGATATCACCAATCTGCACTTCAGCACTATTCTTTTTCACATCACCAATCATAAAAGTTATCATTGCATATTCATCCACTTCCTTCTGCGAACACCCGCCTATCAGGATACCGGCCATAATTGCGGAAAGAGCAAAAATATACTTTTTCATATTATTTACCTCACAAATAACTTATCGAAAGAATATAGTAAAAATTTTTACATTTAAATCAACAAATTTATTTATTCTATGGTTACGAAAACCTGGTATTCATTTCAGCAGGCAGTCCGGCGGGGCTTTTTAAGGGATTACCGGTCCCTTAAATCCTGTAAAAATCGAGTCATTGTAACCACACTTAATCATATACAAATATAGTTATTGCATTATCTGCAATATTCAATTATTATTATGATTTAATTCAATATAAACAAAAGAGAAGAAAAGGCAAATTAAATGAATAGAACTGTCGCAGATATAATATTTTCAGCAATTATAGGAGATGCTGCGGGATATACCTTTAACGGAATGAAAAAAAATCATATAAAAGCTGTTTTTAGAGATATAACAGGATATACCGACCCTGCGCCTGCACTCAGGGATAATATGCAGAAATGGAAAAAACCGGGACTTTACTCTTCAATTACCCAGAATATGCTTATTACAGCGGCATGTACCGACAAAAGAACCTTTAATTTTGATGAATATATAAAAGCGGTAAAAAACTCTCCGGAAGTTGCCGGAGTTGAATCGGGCATTTTCAGAGATCCCGGTGAAGCTGAGAGAAACTTTTTTTTCCGTGCCAAAAACGATGAAAACTCAGGACATCATTTTATTATGCCCTGTTCAAGGCTGCTCCCCCCGGTTTTATCTCTTCTGCTTATAAAAAATGAAAAAGAGCACCTTATCTCGACTGTGAAATATATCTCACTCTTTACAAAAAGCAGTTCCACAATTGCATGCTCCATACTTCTTCTTCAGCTGATAAAAGATCTGATTGCTGAAGAAGGCACGGGAATTCTTCAGACAGCACTTCACTCCGCCGAAAAAGCGAAAAATGAGATTATCGCAAACCAGGGCATGATATTTGATTCCGGGCATAATCCTGATTACATTATTTCAGAGGCTGATTCGCTTTTTGAACTTTTCAGGGAATTAAACACTCATAAAAATACCGCAGATTATGAAAAAATGATATGTACCTATGCTGATAAGAAAAAAACAAATACGATAACAAGAGGAAGTGTAAACCTTCCAGAGACTATCCTTCCAATGGCCATAATTCTTTCAGATTCCTGCTCAGACCCTGAGAGAATTTTCAGCGTTGCCGTAAGAGAGGGGGGAGCTGCATCATCACTTACAGCACTTTCAGCGGCAATTACAGCCGCATATCATGGAGTTAATATACCTGAAGTCTTTATAAACACACTGGCAAATAAAAAGAGAATCAGTGCCATGATTGACCTGATTGCAGAGGATAAGAACAGGGCTTCCATTATTACTGAAATTTATGCGGCTGAACCGGGATTGACAGCAAAGGAATATGAAGAACATCGCGCAAAAAATAAAAATATCCCTGTGACAAAAGAAAAAAAGAAAAAAACACGGGGAGAAATAGAGTCAGAATTGTCAAAACATGTAGTCGAAAGCTGGACCAAACTTGATAAGGCTAAATGGAAAAAAGAGCGAAAAAAAGAGAATTCATAAAATATTTGACAAATTGTCCTGAAAAAATGATTATTATAATATTGCAATTATTGTAAATTTGTAACTGTCTGATTGTGCAGCATCAGGCGCTGCACAGAGATAGGGATTGCGCGGAGAAGTCAACGCATCTTTATCCCGGTGCATGCATAGCGTGTGCATGCAGATTATTTGATGTTAAAAAATCAATAGTCATGTAAATTTTTAAATAATAGATACGCGTCATGGAGGGTGTAAATGTTTAGAGGGAAATCCGGAAAAGCCGCAATAGTTCTCAGTCTTCTTCTTGTAATGGCAGCATCAGTTTACTCAAAAGATTTATCATATAGGGAGATAACACTTGATGATGTATCCCGATATAGTGAAGATAGAATCGCATACCAGCAGATAGAGTATGTAATTGACCCGGAGGTGCATCAGAAACAGGACACCTCATCTGCATCTCTTTTAATAATTAAAGACAAACAGATGTATCTGTTTAAAGACGGTTACGATGATCCTAAAATAGTTGAGCAGAACCGCATAATAAGAGAAATGGAAAACCGTCTTGTTGTAAATGATATGTGGTCAAGAGCTATAGATGGGAAACCTGACTACCTTCTTATAACTGATAGAAGAGTTGAAGTGCAGAAAAAGTTTATTGTTGCAGAGAAAAACGACAATCTGGGACAAAGATATACTGATTTCTATATAAAAATGAGAGATGCATTCGTACAGAAGCATGTTAATATATTCAGAGGATTGATTATTAACAGAAAAGATTCCGATTTCAAGATGGATAGAGTTCCAATACCGAAAACTATAAGAGACGAAGGCCCAACTAAATATTTTACTTATATAGCTGCTAAAACAAAAGATGGCCAGGTTTATTATGCTGAAGATTCTGACGGGGACGGTATAACTGAAACATTCTCTGTTGAACTTCCCGACGGATTTCACTGGGGATCAAAATCAGGCCCCAACATTCTGTTTATCCTGAAAAATAAGCAGGAAAATATAAAAGCCATGATCGGGACTCTGACAAAAGAAGCATATGAAGGTACTGCTGAAGAAGAGAAGATAATAAATAAACAGTTCAACCAGCTTGATAAAGAAATTCCTGCTCTTATGGATGATATAATCAGAATGGATTCTGATACTGAAAGAATTTTAAATGAAGCGAAAGATTCCAAATAAGATAAAAATTACTCAACTTAAAAGAAAAACCTGCTTATAAAAGCAGGTTTTTTTGTTTTACTCTATCTGTTCACTTACCATTTGACATCACAAACTCAGCTAAGTTCAACGCTGGCACAGGGATTCATTGTATTTTAAAATATGAATTTACTGCTATGATACTTCAGAAGGCTAACCTCTCATACAGAAACGGCCTTCATTCACGAGATTAACACTATAGCCGGGTTTACGAATATGCGGTTACTGAATTTGATGAAGGCTCAGCAGAAGTCAAGTCACTGAGCCTGCTGAACCTGTTTATGAGTGAAGTATCAGTCAAGTTTCTTAATATACTGTGCTTTCTTTACATTCGGATTAAATGGTAAAAAATCAAGAGGATTAAGCGGAAAATCATTATACCTTACTTCAAAATGGAGATGGTTGCCGGTTGAATTCCCCGTACTGCCGACATAAGCTATCAACTGGCCCTTTTTCACAATATCGCCTTCCTTCACAACCAGCCGTGAAGCATGACAATATCTTGTATATAAATTATCTCTATGTTCAATCCAGACAGTGTTCCCGAAATTATCCATAAACTTTGAAGTTGCGACCCTTCCGTTACATGCGGCAAATATAGGAACACCCCTTCCCGCCGGTATATCTATACCTTCGTGAAACGCACTCCATCTTCTTCCAAAAGTAGATGTAATCCTGTCAAAACTCTCTATCGGCCAGATAAAATCATTTTCAGAACCACCTGCAGGTGCCGACTCCCTTGATTTCAGATATTCCATATACACGTCAGAAAACGGTATGAATACACTTTTCGATTTTCTGTAATTCCGTCCGTTTAAAGTTATTACATCTTTAAATCCGGTACCGTATGTTTTAATAAACTGTTCAAGTTTATCGGGATCGTTGTTTGTAACCCACTCACCCTTAAAGCCTTTATATTCTACAACTTTTTCAACATCAACAGATGTGATATCGCCGGCAAAGAGCATAGTCGACATCATAATAGCAGCAATTAAATATATAAATTTTATTATACGCATAATTTATCCTGATTATTTAAAAATGAAAACAATTTTTGAGGCAAGATTTTAAGAAAAGAATACTATTTCTTAAAATCTGTCAAGAAAAATAGATTTTTTATTTCAAAAGAATACTTTCGGCACGCGATGTGTATTGCGGTATCACAGCTTCTAAATGTTATGTACACCGCTGTATTTAATTCTTTAATCGATTATCTTCCTCCTGCCGCATAAAAAAGTATTTTATCATTTCTTTTATCTCCTCCGTCCAGATGTATAGATTGGCTGCAGAATCCGCTTTTTATTTATTTACAAATTCATATTTAAATTTACATTGTATAATATGTAATAATATATTTCTTTGCAGAAAAATAAATTTAACAATAATTATTAAATTTTATTATCTTTTTTAATGAATGCAGGTATCCTGCTGATAAATTTCAAAAAATCTGAACTGGAGATAAAAATAATGAAATTTACAAAAATGCACGGTGCAGGAAACGATTATATATATATTGAAGACCTGAAGGAGCAGATTAAAGCTCCTTCAAAACTCGCCATAGAAATGAGTAACAGAAATTTCGGGATAGGGTCTGACGGGCTTATTCTTATACTTAAATCGAAAACTGCTGATTTCAGAATGCGGATGTTTAATTCGGATGGCAGCGAATCAGAAATGTGCGGAAACGGAATACGCTGCTTTGCAAAATATGTCTATGACCATAAACTTACCGACAAAGATAAAATCGATATTGAAACCGGCGGAGGGATTAAGAATCTCGAGTTAAAGGTGAAAAATAATCTTGTAGATTCAGTTAAAGTCGATATGGGAGAACCTGTCCTGCAAAGGGAAAGAATTCCAATGATTGGTGAACCGGGAATGGTTATCAATGAGAATCTTCATCTTCCGGACGGGGTAACTTTTTCCATAACATCTCTCTCAATGGGAAATCCCCATGTCGTAATTTTTGTTGAAGACGCTGAAAAATTTCCTGTGGCAAAATACGGCCCTATAATTGAAAACTTAAATCTTTTCCCCAATAGAACAAATATTGAGTTTGTCCAGATCGTAAGCAGCAAAGAGGTAATCCAGAGAACATGGGAAAGAGGTGCCGGTGAAACTATGGCATGCGGCACAGGCGCTTCTGCAGTTACCGTAGCAGGCGTTCTCACGAAACAGACCGAACGGAAAATTACAGTTCATCTTATGGGTGGAGATTTAAAAACCGAATGGAATGAAAAAAACAACCATGTTTTTTTAACAGGCCCTGCAGTTGAAGTTTTTAAAGGGGAATGGCTTCTGTAATATCAGATTTCCCATAATTTTCTGAACGGGACTCCCTTTTCAAGGAGAATTACCTTTTTAATTCCTGGAATATTTTCAGTTATTGTTTTCTCCAGGGATTCTTTAAACATCTGTTCAGATCCTTTGACTACATTCATATCTTTTTCAAGAATTGCCGGGGAGAGGTCGATTACACATACTTTCCCCTCTCCACTTTCTCCATCCACCAGCCAGATCTTTTTGATTAAAAAATTTACAGGTACATTCTCTGAAGTATTCTCAAAGTACGATCCGTCAGCCACAAGGTCAAACAGCCTGCGCACCAGGCTTTCATCTTCAAGATCTGAATAAATTTCCCTTTTTTCCGCAAGGATCTCTTTACAGCCCTCAGACGGAATATAAATATTTACTGTTTTCTTATCTTCAAGAACAGGAATGGAGGGGAATATATCAAATATATTTTTATCTATATGATATGAAAGCATCATGTAATCAAGTACAAACAATGCTGAAAGAGCCAGAATAAGAATTCGGTTTTTCTCCTTCACATCATTATCCATTCTTACTTTTGTTGCGGCGATTTCTTTCTTTATCTCTTCATATTTTTTCAGAGAATAAATTTTAGCAATATTATAAAATTCTGTTATTTTACTTTTTATTTCTGAAATTTTAATTCTGTCTTTTAAGTTAAGGTTTAAATTAAAGTTAAATTTCATGCTATATTCCTGATACTTTTTTATCAATATTTCAATTTTACGGTATAATTGTAAATTTATTCATTTTTATGTCAATAATTCAAATAAAAGAAAGTCGTATTTGCTGATTATTTTTTAATATTTCAATCTTTTGCCCGGTTTTTAATTGAATTAACCTTTTAAAATCCGCAGGGATCAGTCTATCAGCTTATTGTACTGATCGATAAAGGCAATAACTCCGTCAACAATTCCTTCCGCCAGTTTATCCTGATAGTCATCACTCTTTAAATATTTTATCTCTTTCTGGTGAGTTATAAAACCTACCTCAACAAGAACAGCCGGCATCAGGGCTCCCCGGAGTACAAAAAAGTCAGCCTTATGCACTCCCCGCGATTTGAACTCTTTAATATTCTTATCTATATTTCTCTGAACTGTACCTGCAAGGAGTGAGCTCTCTTTCTGAATCTGTGTTGTCATCATCAGTGCTTCTACATAATCCGCATCTTCATATTTTTTCCGCCCCGATCCCTGATTCTCAAGTATAACTACATTATTTTCAAGTGCCGCTGTTTTTCTGGCTTCTTCGTTTGTCGGATTCTGTGATAAAAAATAAGTTTCAAAACCGGAGATTCTGCTGCTTATTGACGCGTTTACATGAATGCTCAGAAATATTCCGTTTGTGTCTTTTTTCAGTTCCCTGTTGGCAATCTCGGCTCTTTCAGAAAGTTCAATAAACCTGTCCGAACTTCTTGTAGCTTTAATTTTAGTATTCTCAAGCCTCTTTTTAAGAAGTGTTTCAACTTTTTTCGAAAGCTGAAGAGTAATGGTTTTCTCTTTGAGCCCGCCCTTTCCGATTGCCCCGGGATCTTTTCCTCCATGGCCGGCGTCGACTATGATAAAACCTATTTTCTCTTTTTTAGACGGCACCCGTTCCTTCGCAGGTTTTTTCACCTCACCTGTTTCATCTTCTATTACAACAAGTCTTCCGTTTCTGCGCTCTACCCCTTTATTGTAAAAGCTTTCAAGAATAATTTCCGCAAGATCAAGCGGGATATAAATTCCACCCTTCCATCTTATTACCGGATACTCTGATCCGGCAATTGAATTATCAATTATCGAGCAGGAGTAGCCTGTTTTATAGACCATATAATGGCTCTTGTAGTAAAGCCGCCCTTTCTGAAATACAGGATCAAAACTGTGTTCGATGGAAAATTTACTGATCATCTCATCAAGAAGAATATAGCTCTTTCCTTTTATATCGATGATTGATATATTTTTATCACCTGCCGCTCCTGTAAGCAGGAGAGCCGCAGCCACCGGTAAAGAAAGCTTAAATAACTTTCTTAAAGTAATGAACTGAATATGTTTTAACATAAAGGATAGATCCGGAAATATAAAATACGAGGATTAAAAGAATCGAAAGCTCCTTTACGCCTGCGTGGGGAAAGATCATATAATCAAAAGAAAGAAGATATATAATTGCAGAGAAAGCCATACATGCGACACTTGTTTTCCCGAGCATATTCGGTTTGACTTCGACATCCCTTCTATAGAAAAGAAAGAGTGCAGAGACAACAAAGAACAGTTCCCTGCAGAGACCTATAATAAGCATCCACAAAGGAAAATCTTTATAATAGACCAGAGAGCCTCCTATACACAGCAGACAGATTTTATCTGCAACCGGATCAAGGAACTGTCCAAGCTGCGAGACCTGATCAAAGGCCCTGGCAAGGAATCCGTCAAAAAAATCCGACATCACAATAATCAGAAAAAAAATGAACTGGTGAATTCTATACATGGAATTGCCTGTTACATTTTCCATATACATGTAGTACGTTACAATTGGAACAACAATAATTCTTGAAAATGTCAGAAAATTGGAAACAGTAAAAACTTTTTCTCTGAAAAGATATCTTATTTTCATTAAAAAGGAACCTTCAATAATTGCATATTTTATATTTGAATATCTATGTTTATTGCTGTAAGATTTACACCTGATAATCTGTCCGGCTAAAGAGACTGCATGTTATCATTACGGCTATTGTTCTACAGAATCAGCGAGATAGTAAGGCGTGATTTACAAATCTCATCCGCCTTGTTCCCGCAAGGAGATTCAGGTATTCAACCGGTTTATTTTATTTTCCGTTCTACTCCGCGGGAGAATATCCGCATTCTCCACAAACGGATGATATAAAACCGGGATATAAGAATCATAAATAAAATTCAGAATTTAAACTAAACTGATTGAATATATCAAACTTTAAAGAGTCAAGATATTTTTACTGAACCGGCATATATGAATAATTAAGGATTTTTAATTGACAACTGCGGGGCACGGCAATAATCAATAATTACTAAACTAAACGGGTCAAATTATGAGATTTAAACACAACTATGCGGTATCGGCCTTAATTATCATTACTATTATAACCGGCTGCAGCAAAATAAAACCGGAAACACCTGTAATTCCGGAAAATACAGAAGGCAATCCTCTGGCTGTAATTATTACTCCGAATACTGCACTTAGAGTAGATCCGCTGATTTTCACTTCCAGAATTTCGCAGCTGAAGAAAGGCGAAGTTGGTGAAATACTTGAAAAATCCAATGAAAAAAAACCGGTCGGCGGATCAGTAGATTACTGGTACAAGATAAGGTTAAGCAATGGTATTACCGGATGGGTTTTCGGAAGTAATATAAATATTCTGAAAGATTCCAACAGAAACAATGTTGAATCATATTTAAGCCAGTTCTGGGAAAAAGAAACGAAGGAATTAAGTGAAGCACTTCACGGAAGATGGTGGAGCGTAAACAGATTCAATGACTTTACAAACCATGTCCTTGAGATTTACAAAGACGGAAAATATAAATCCTATATCAAAGGCAGTGAAAAGAAAATTGAAGGCGACTATAATTTTGACTTTAATAAAAATCAGATTATCTTTTTAAACGGTACTACATTCGAAGGAGACCTGAATTACTTCCGCAGGGGTGATGAATATACTCTGTCCAGAGAAGGCGAAAAAGATGAAATAAAGTTTAAAAAAATAAATGTGAATCCTGAATCTGAAACTGAAGCGGAAGAGAAGACTCTTCAGAAAAATGATGAAGGCACTGATAATGTAAAGAAGGAAAATGAAGGTTAGAATAAATAAATATCTTACGCTTTGCGGTCTCGGCTCACGGAGAAAGGTTGAGGAACTTATACTTTCCGGTGATGTCAGAGTCAATGGAACTGTTGTCAAAGATTTAGCAACTATAGTTGACAGTGAAACTGACACCGTCAAATACATGGGCGAAATACTTAAAACAATCAATACTGCATACTATCTCATGGTAAATAAACCCAAGGGCTACATTACAACCCTTAGCGACGAAAAAGGAAGGGTAACAGTTATGACCCTTCTCCCTGAGAAATATAAAAGATCAGGAGTTGTTCCCATAGGGAGACTTGATAAAGATACCGAGGGGCTTCTTCTATTTACAAATGACGGTGACTTGGCACACAAGTTAACCGGCCCATCATTTAAAGTTAAAAAGGAATATCTGGTACAGCTCGACAAACCACTTGAAGAGCTGGATAGACAGACTATAGAAAAAGGTTATTTCGTTCATCAGATAAAAACCAAAACTAAACCTGCTACAATAACAGTCACGGAAAGATCACGGATGTTTGTCAAAGTGCTTATTATTGAGGGTAAAAAAAGACAAATCCGTTATTCATTTAAAAATCTGGGGTATAACGTAC
>Ga0116171_10003494_pt1 | contig 14506 bp, 10 predicted proteins | sample AD_JPNHW2_MetaG_FD_89798 | JGI IMG/M metagenome (GOLD analysis project Ga0116171, IMG submission 89798) | Active sludge microbial communities of municipal wastewater-treating anaerobic digesters from Japan - AD_JPNHW2_MetaG | ecosystem: Engineered > Bioreactor > Anaerobic > Digestate | place...
CGCCAGGTTTTCCTCCATGGCCGAACTCTTCCCCCCGTCTCCCACCCCCCTGCCTTCCGGTGCGGCGCGTCTGCGCCGCCGGCGCCAGCGCAACTCGGCGCGTGGGGTCAAGAACACCTGGTTGATCGCGGCGATCATTCTGGTCTTCTTTTTCGGGATTGTCTGGTCGGGCCACGCCAAGGATCTCTTCGGCATGCTGTACGGACGTGGCGCCGTTCTGATCGTGGTGGTGCTCATTATTGAATACATTATTTTGAAGGGACGCGACCGGTCGCGTTTTTATAAACTGGAACTTCTCAAGATGCGCGACAAGCGCCGGAATTATATCGAGTTTGTCCGAAATCTCGAGGCCCAGCTCGATCAGGTCGAGTCTTCCCTCAAACCCCTGGCGGATCTGCTCCCCCCCGGGGATCCCAATCAGGCCGCCCTGCAACAAGCCACCCACCAGATCGAGGATCTGCGCAGGAACCTGTCGAAAAACCTGTAACGGGACTTTGTTTTTTGTCAGAATTGCCTGGAATCAGGGCCGGAGTCCGACTCGGGGCGCGATTCGGCGTCCTTCCTTGATGACCAGACGCTTCCCTCTTTTTTTCCGCTTCAACCGCAATCCCCTCAAGTTCTGGGCGTATTCTGCCGAAAAGAAATTGGAAGTCCGAAATTTCCATTCCACATTTTACGGCCAGGGGGAAATCACGATGAAATGGAAAACCCTGAATCTTTGTTTCGGGAGTCTGGCGTTCCTCTTTCTTGTCTCCGGCGCGTGGGCCGTTCCGGCCTACCGGATTCAATACAAAAACTGTACGGTGACGACCAATCCGCTCCGGCCCCTTATCGTCAACAGCGCCACTGGCGCATCGAGCATCAAGATCCAATACCTGAAAAACGCTCCGGCCTCGATTCAGTTTGACGCGGACGGGAACTCGACCAACGCGCCCGCGGGCACTCTGTACATGACCGCCCCGCTCACCATTCCGGGCATCGAGGTCACGGGGCCTCTGGGAACACTTTATACCGAGGCAAAAGTTGATTACCTTCTCGCGCCCAGCGGGGTCACCAGAATTATCGGCAAGAAGACCTGGATCGGCTTGATTCTCTCGGAAACGGCCATTCAATCCATTAAAATGGATACGATCGTGGATTCGTTTGCGGTTGGGTATGCGGGAACCTCCATTCAGATTGCGCCCCCGACGCCATCCACCACCCCTCTTTCGCTTTCACTCTCGGGGATCGTTCTGGAACGGCTCTATGCAAACTCTCCGGTTTCAACGCTCTCTGTGGCCTCCAAGAAGGGACGAATCGGATCGGCCAACGTGGTCAGCATGAGTGGGATCGGCCGGATCACCCCCACCGCATTGGCCACTCCCTCCAACACCTACGATTGCGTGGCGGAGAGTTTCAAGCGGATTCAGGCAACCGCCGCCAATATCGAACCGGATCGTCTCAGGTGCGCCTACCATCTGGCTAAAGTACAGGCCACGATGGTGGTACTCAACCACGCCAAGACCGGCGGGATCATCGGCCGTTCCGAACTGGCGGTCGTCGCGGGCTATTCCCCGGTCACAATCTATGCCTCGACGATGGGGAGTCTCTATGGCTACATTGGCGTGGAAGGAACATTGCTGGCGGGAATTTCGACCGGGCCGTCGGCGCCCAGCTACCACGAGGGAACCATCCAGAAGATCGCCACCCACCCGCGCAACGGGCATTTGATCGGAAGCGCCCACGTCGCTCCCGGCACCAGCGGCTCCATCAAGTTCGTTCCGCAGGACCATCCCAGTTTCCTGCTCTGTGAGGATGCCGGCAGCCACCCGCCGTTGTGACCGCAAGGATCGAGCCGGATTGCCCGTAAATTTGAATGTCGTCGTTGAGAGAGTAACCCGTTCGAAATGCGCCCAATTCAAGAAACCCGGAAGGGGAGTTCCGGGAAGGCCGGGAAGGTGTCGAAGGCCGGGGACGACTCGGATGGAAAGCGCCAACGGCGCGATCTATACCAGCCTGGGGCGACGCTTCGCTTGCCCCAGACTACGATCGAGTCGCGCCGTTGGCGCTTCAACTGTGGCCTTCTGGATAAAAAGAAACCGGGGCGCGGGAGAACTCTCCCTGCGCCCCGATTCCATTCTTCCTGAATTCGGACAACCGCCTGTTTATTGCCGCTTGTGCTCCAGGAACCACTTGTAGAGTTCCGGATTGTCGTAGGTCGCGGTCCACGAATCGTGGTCGGCGTCGGGATAAACCGTAAACTTCACGTCGCCCCCATTGGCCTTCAGTGCGTTCACCATATCTTCGGACGACTTGATCGGCACCGTCGAGTCCTTCGCACCGTGGAAGACCCACGTGGGCAGGTGTTTGATACGAGAAGTCAACAACGGCTGTCCCCCACCGCAGATGGGCGCGATGGCCGCGAACTTGTGCGGTTCCTGAATGGCCAGGCTCCAGGTGGCAAACCCGCCCATGCTCAGACCGGTCAGGTAGATGCGGTCACGGTCAATCTTGTAATGGGCGGTGATGTCATCGAGCAGCGCCAGAATCGTGTCGTTGTTCCACCACGTGTCGGTCGGACACTGGGGCGAGACGACAACAAAGGGGAAGTCCTTTTTCCCTTCGACGATCTTGGGCACACCGTGTTTCTTGACCATGTTGATGTCCGACCCGCGCTCGCCCGCTCCGTGCAGGAACAGGATCAGGGGCCATTTCTCGTGACTCTTCTCATAGTTGTCGGGCAGGTAAAGCAGATAGTCCGCCTTGACAACCGTCTTGACTTCTTTTTCCAGAACATACGCGTTTTGACCGAGTTGGGGGGATTTTTCCGTCATGAGGGAACATCCTGTCAGTGGAATCAGGGCCATCAGGGCCAGGGCCGTCAGAGTGGAACGCATGGGGTTTTCTCTCCTTCTTGTCATGGAATGCGGACGCGCAACGCGTCGAAAAACAGGGGAGAGGACCGAAAAGCCGCCGGAAACACTTCCCGATCCGATTCGAGGAAACACACGGCCCCCTCTGCCCGATCCCCATCGAAGTCTTCCACTCGGCTCTCAGCCTTTCCTGACGGCCCATCATGGCCTACACGACAAACGCAGGCAAGGTCTTTTTGGGGCCATTCTTTCATTGCAATTCGGGCCGGGGCAACGAAAATGAAACTCGAATCCACACGCGGGGGTTCCAGACGCGGGTGGGCCGAAAAGGTCCCCCACCACCAGAAGGAAACGCATGGCCACGGAAACAGACCCTTCCTCCCTTCAAGAAAGCCTGGGGCCTGGTTCCCACGCTGAAGTCGCTCCTGCGACGGCGAACATAAGAACGGAACAAGCCCCCTCCCCGGCCAGCGGTCTTTCCGCCCGCGCCTCGCAGATCCGTGCCATGTTCTCCACCATCGCTCCCACCTACGATCGGCTCAACCACGTACTCAGTTTTTCGATAGACCGCCTCTGGCGTCACCACACCGTGCGGCGAACTCTGGCGCTGGCCGAGCCCACGCGCCGCGCCGACCGCCCCTGGCGCGTGCTCGACGTCTGCGCGGGAACGGGCGACCTCTCTCTGGCTTTTGCGCGACGCTTGAGCCAAGTGGGCGGCGGGCGAGTGGTCGCGCTCGATTACTCGCATGCCATGCTGACCCAGATCGCCTCCAAAAGCCGGGCGGCGCATGTGGAACCGTCCCTGCCGGTTGAAGCCGATGCGTTGCGCCTGCCTCTGGCCGACGGAGGTTTTGATCTGGCTACCGTCGCGTTCGGATTGCGCAACCTGGTGGACCGACCGGCGGGCCTGCGCGAAATGGCGCGGGTGGTTCGCCCCGGCGGCGTGGTGGCCGTGCTCGAGTTCTCGCGCCCTCGCAACCGCCTGCTGCGCGCGCTTTACGGTTTTTACCTGAGTCGCCTGTTGCCCGCCGTGGGCAACCGATGGTCGCGCTCGAGGGCCTACACTTACCTGGCCGACACCATTGAGGCCTTTCCGTCCCCTGAAGAAGTCCTGGACTGGATGCGCCAGGCAAACCTCGAACATATCGAAGCCGAACCCCTCACGGGGGGTATCGCGTTTCTTTATACAGGAGTGATCCCATGCAGATCGAACGAGTGATGGTCGGTATTACGGGCGCCAGCGGCGCCATCTACGCCCACCGGCTGCTGCGCGCGCTGGCGCTGCGGCCCGGCGAGCGCGAAATCCTGGTGGTGGCGTCGAAGGCCGGGCGACGGGTTGTGCGCGAGGAACTGGGGTCGGAACTGCCCGACACGCCGGACTCGATGTCCGGGTGGCTGGGCCTGGACCCAGCGCCCGATGGCGCGCGCTGGCAGTTCTTCCCCGTGGAGGACATCGGCGCCGGCCCGGCCAGCGGGTCATATCGCCTGCATACCATGGCCATCGTCCCCTGTTCGATGCGGACTCTGGCGGCGGTGGCGGGAGGGCTGGCCGACAACCTGATCACGCGCGCGGCGGACGTCTGCCTCAAGGAGGGGCGTCGCCTGGTTCTTGCGCCACGGGAATGTCCCCTCAATGCTCTCCACTTGGAGAACATGCTCAAACTGGCGCGGCTGGGCGTGCGGATCGTTCCCCCGATGCCGGGGTTTTATCGAGGGCCTCAGAGTGTCGAAGACCTGGTCCAGTTCGTGGTCGAGCGCCTGATGGACCAGATGGGGTTGACAGAAATTTAAACGGCCACATTTTATACGAAAGGAAGGACAGAAGTGATGAACCGCTTGAAAACGCTCGTTGGATGGATGATTTTGGGTCTGATTGTTCTGGCGCCGAATGCCAGAGGGGCCGGACAGGAAACGCCCCCCACCCTGAAACTGCTCGACGCGCGCAAGATCTGGGATCAGGCGCCCCACAACGCCTTTACCGACCTGATCCGCTTTCACGACCGCTGGTTCTGCGTGTTCCGGGAAGGACAAGGCCATGTTTCCCCCGACGGGGCGCTGCGCGTCCTTTCCTCGCCCGATGGGGAGAAGTGGGAATCCGCCGCTCTCCTCACGTCGCCCGATTCCGACCTGCGCGACGCGAAAATCACCGTCACGCCGGACGGCCAGTTGATGCTTTACGGCGCCGGGGCCCTCCACGACAAGTCCCAATATTCGCACCGTTCCCTGGCCTGGTTCTCGAAGGACGGACACACCTGGAGCGAGCGCCACGAGATCGGCGACCCGAACTTCTGGCTCTGGCGCGTGACGTGGCACAAGGGGACGGCGTACAGCATCGGCTATGGCTGCGGAAAAGACAGTCTGATCCGGCTTTATACCAGCACCGACGGAAAGAAATTCGATACGCTCGTCGAGCGCTTGTTTGATGTTGGCTCGCCCAACGAAACCTCGTCGTTCGTGTTCGATGGCGACACCGCGTACTGCCTGCTTCGACGCGACGGAGAACCGAACACCGCTCAGTTCGGAGTCTCAAAACCGCCCTATACGAAGTGGGAATGGAAGGACACGGGCGCGTATGTGGGGGGGCCGCAAATGCTCCGCCTCCCCGATGGACGCCTGCTGGCCGCAGGACGACTTCTCAACGGAGGGCCGCACACCTCGCTCTGCTGGCTGGACCCCCGGACGGGCAAACTGACCGAAGCGCTCAAATTCCCCTCCGGCGGCGACACGAGCTACCCCGGCCTCGTTCTGCACGACGGTTTGTTGCGGGTCAGTTATTATTCTTCGCACGAAGGCAAGACGGCCATTTACCTGGCCCGGGTCCAACTGGACCCGGCACAGTGAGTTACCAGAACAATGCCGGGTTCGGAAGTTTTTTTTCTTGTATTCCCGCGCATTTCAACCGTATCATAGGATGCAGTAGTAGGATAGAATGACCGTGTGTAGTTAAAACAGTCAGGTCTGTCTCCGGGGGTTGAAAATATCGGCCAAGATTTCTGCCGCGTAAAGTTATGAGGAGGGTTCCATGTACCGATCCATCTTAAGAAGCAGTTTCCTTTCCATTTTCTTGAGTGTCTTTTGCGGCCTTGCCGTGGCGGACCACGCCAGCGGGATCAATGAAGATCTGCCCGCCGGGGGCGATTATCGAATCGGGGGCATCACGGTGCTGGACACCTCCAACACTCAGGCGGTGCAGGTGGGCCCCTACGCGGGCGCCAGTGCGCCCTACTCGACAATGGTCGGGTACCGGGCGGGAGAACTGGCTACGGGCAGTAACAATGTTTTCTTGGGGAATGTCGCGGGTGCATACAACACAGGAAGCGCAAACATTGCGATTGGCTACTGGTCCGGGAATGTTAATACCGGTTCGAACAACACATTTGTTGGCAATTCCACCGGTCTTCGGAACACCACGGGAGGCCTGAATGTTTTCCTGGGAACAAATTCCGGATACAACAATACCACCGGGAGTTATAACATGTTTCTGGGCGGTTTCAGTGGAAACACAAACACGACCGGCCAGCGACTTGTTTTCATCGGTTTTGGCGCCGGATACGGAAATGTATCAGGAGTTGACAATGTGGGGTTGGGGTACAACGCGGCCCGCAAGAACACCGTTGGGACGTACAATGTCAGTGTTGGAACAAACGCCGGATATTCGGAACAAACCGGGTCGAGAAACGTGAGTATTGGCACTGCCGCAGGGTACACCGCCAATGGGCAGAGCGGCAATACGAATATCGGGACCCAGGCGGGCCTTTACAACAATGGTAGCTACAACGTGTTCATTGGCGACGGCGCGGACGCGATTCCTGCCACAGCCGCCAGTTCCATTGCGTTGGGATACCGCGCCAAGGTTACGGGAAACCACCAGATGGTGGTGGGGGGGAACGACGCGAACGGGTATATCAGCACGATCTATCTGGGCCGCGGTGTCTCCTCGGCCACGCCGCAGGAGGTGACCCTTCAGGCCACCAGCGCCAGTACGGGGAACGTCAACGGCGCCAATCTGGTCCTCAAGGGGGGCGTCAAGTCGGGCACCGGAACCAACGGAGTGGTGAAAGTGGAGGGCGAACTGCAAGCCAACGTGGTAACCATCACGGGTGGCGCAGACCTCTGTGAAATGTTCCAGGTGACACCCGCCGCAGGCAACGCCGACATGCGCGCGCTTCTGCTTAAGAGCGGCGCCGCCGAATAAAGCGCCTCTTTTTCTTGAAAAGTCGTATTGTTTGATCTACGGTGACTCCTGTTTGATGGGAAAAGGGGTGCGTGGAGGAAGGTTTTTTTGTCTTACGGTTTATCTTTCAAGAAATCGAAAGGTGTGTGTGACGTTGAAAGAAGAAAGAGATCCTCTTTATTTTGAATTGATCGGCGATTCGTTTGACAGTTTCATGTCGGATTATGACGTTGACCGGCGCAAAAATCTGATCTTCAAGAAATTGATGTGCGGAATTGAGGGGGGAAACGCGCTCGAGGTGGGGTGTGGAACCGGGCGGATCACTGAATCCCTCAAGCCCTGTGTTTCTCAATTGACGGTGACCGATATATCCGAGGCGTTGGCCGAGAAAGTCGCGAAGCGTCTTGGATGTGTGGGGCGTCAGGCGGACGCTTGTTCCCTCCCGTTTGAATCCGGAACTTTCGACCTGGTGGTTTCGTCGGAATGTATTGAACACACCCCCGATCCTCGGTTGGCTTTGTCCGAAATGGCCCGAGTTCTTCGGAAGGGGGGCCACATGATTGTCACCACTCCGAACAAACTCTGGTATCCAGTTCTCTGGCTTTCCGAAAAAACGGGGTTGCGCAGTTTTTCGGGGGTAGAAAACTGGATCTGGCCGTGGACGGTAAAATTTCTGGAACCTCAGGGAGTCGTTGTTGAAAAGATGGGCGGGTGCCATCTTTTCCCCTGGCAGATTCCTCTGGCCAAACAATTGCTGCCCCACTTCGACAAAGTGGATGGGTTACTCTATCCCATAATGATCAATTTTGGTTTTCTGGGGAAAAAGATGTAAGTCGCTTCGTCAATCCCCGAAAATCGGCCGGTTATTGGAGGCTGCTGTTTTGGTGAAGAAGAAAATCTCGATTGTTTTGCCGTGTTTCAACGAAGAGGGGAACATTCAGATCCTCGTGGAAACGCTTACCCGTCTGCCCCTGTCCCATGTCGATACCGAGATTATTTTCGTCGATGATGGCAGTTCGGACCGGACATGGGAAGCGATAAAAAAGGCGTCCAGTGCGGACGCGCGCGTCAGAGGTGTCCGGCTGGCCCGCAATTTCGGGCACCAGCCGGCACTTCTTGCCGGATTGAGTGTCGCGCGGGGTGAGGCGATTATCTCCCTGGATGGGGACATGCAGCATCCACCGGAACTGATCGTTCGTATGCTGGATTTGTGGGCTGACGGAGCGGAAGTGGTCACCACCACGCGCAAGTTCGACGAGCGCCTGCCTTTCGTTAAAAAGATTACGTCGCCCCTGTTCTACAAAACGTTTTCTCTCCTGACCGGCTTGGATATTCAACCGGGCCAGGCGGATTTTCGATTACTGGATCGAAAAGTGCTGGACACGGTTTTGTCGTGTGGAGAAAAATTTTTCTTTATCCGTGGTATGATCTCCTGGGTCGGATATCGGCGAGTTGACCTTGAATACACGCCGAACGAACGGCATGCCGGCGAGTCGAAATACAATCTGCGCCGGATGCTCCGATTCGCAGCCGATGGGATTTTTTCCTTTTCCGTTCTCCCGATCCGCTTCTCTCTGATCACGGGTTGTCTCGTATTATCGTTCTGTCTTCTCTATGCGCTCTATGCGGTCACCGTTCATTTTGGACTTTTTCCCGGCGCTTCCGACGCGATTCCCGGCTGGGCCTCCCTGGTGGTCATCATCTGTTCCATGTTTGGCATGCTCTTTGTGCAACTGGGGATTATCGGGGAATACATTGGACGGATCTATTCCGAGGTGAAAGGACGGCCCCGGTTCATTGTCAGTGAGCAGTGTTCGTCCGAGGTAACTTTTAGAGAAGCGTGTGAAATTAAGGAGAGCACAAGTTGAAAACATCCGTTCGAGTCCTTTTTGCCTCATTAGGTCTGGTTTTTTTCTATTTAGTTCACGTCTTTTCTTTCGAACAGTACCTCCAGAGCGCGACCTATTCTTCTGCACCTTACTATTTCTCACGGAGTGTGCGGTTACAGTTCATCCAGAAGCAAATAGACATTCTCAATGCCGGCAATTATTTTCGAGACCCACAGGGGGTCTCGCTCTTTCAGCAGAGAGCGGCGCTGGACGATATCGGTGTCCAGCTTGGACTGGCGGATCTGGCTCTTCTCAAGAAGAAGATCTTCCAGAGTACCGTTTTTTCCATGCACGATTATTTTGACCTCCAGTACCTGATGACCTCCGTCCTGGTGGTCTTGTTGTTTCTGCCGGTCGTTCCTCTCCGGATTTCAATTGTGGCTCTTCTGACATTGATGCTTGTTCAGTTTTCGGGCAACCTCGAATGGGGCATTCATCTCTATTGGCCGCCACCCTTGACCGTTCTGCTTGTTTTTGTCCTGTTGTGCTCTCTGATTCGAACCTGTACATCGGACCGTATTCGAGTCAGCCATGTCATCCAGACGGGAATGCAGGCGTTTTACATCTCGGTCCTGGGTCTTTGCCGGAGCGAGGCGAGGATTTTTGGCCAGGCTCTGTTTTTCTCCTTATTTCTGATTCTCTCCCTCGCGATTCTGATGATCGCCTTCTCGCAAAAGGGGCGATCGTCCTTTCTAGACTCGATCGCGCGTCCGCGCGCGTTTATTTCCATTGTGTCGGCATTATGGCGTGTTCACGTCTTTCGGCTGCTGGTGGTTGCGGGGGGGGTATTCGCGTTTTCGGCGCTGTTTTTCTGCGGTTTTCTGTCTTTAAACGTTGCCCTGATTGATCGCATCGACGCCAAAACCGTTCAGGCCAAAGCCCCGGAGGGGTTTTCTCAGGGCCATATCTTCTGGCACCCCGTTCTTATTGGAATGGGCGCGACTCTTGTACAGAGAACGATGACGACCTGGAATCACGAAAACATTACTTGGCACGACGCGACGTCTTACAATCAGGTTTGGACGGTCAATCCGGAGGCTTCCTATTCGTCATCGGCGGACGCCCAGAAAAATCTGACAGAAACGATGAAGAATCTGTATCTGGGGATTCTCCAGCACAATCCGATGGATTTGTTCGTGAGTTATTATACGAAGGTTGTTGCTTTATTCAAGAATTCCGCTGTCGGATTGTTTCTATGTGTATTGGTGTTTCTTTATTCCATTCTCCGCTTCAGGCGTGATCCCTTCGCTCTGCATATCCTTCTTGTTTCGCAATTCGCAATCGCGTTTCTTTTCGCGGCGATCATCGCTTCGCCCATCATCGCCAGCGCATATCCGGATGGCAATTTGTTGTCCGCCGATACCGATTATATCAGTTTCTATTATCGGGAGACATATGCGACCGCCTGCGGTTCCTATTATTGGATTTCCTATCTACATTCGTATTGGGCCTTCCTGTTTGCCTATCCGCTTCTGACTCTGACGTTTCAATCGCTTTTGCCGGGTTACCGCCAGTTTTCGGACGTGTTCCGGTCGCACGAGCGATTCTATCAAACGCTCATGCGCAGGATTTTGCTGTTCTTTGCGTTCTCATGCCTGTCGTTATTCTCGATCGCCTCGATTTGGCTTGGCGTCAAACAGGCCCGGATCCGCGCTCTTCAGCACGAACTCCTGGAATCGAACGGGCAAACAGTCTCCGCCTTGCAGGGCCTCTATCACGCCGATGTGGTCCGAACCATCAACGGTTTGCCGGAAAAAGTGAAGGATACGGCGTTGGACTCTTTTTGCGCGAGTTCCTGGGGGATTCCCGCTTCTTTGTCCCAGTATTCCGGTGATTCGGCGAATCTCGTGTTGAAAGGCGCCAAGTGGGTGGATGAATATCTTTTTCTCGTTGTAAACGTGCGGAAACAACTGAAAGGATCCCAGATCATTCCCCTGAATGTGCATAACCCCAATCTCGGAATGAACGCCATGTTGCTTCTGCCGCAAAACCTGCGGGGGGGGAATTGGCTGTTTTCTGTGCGGGTGGGAAACAAATCGAACAGGGTAACCCTATACGAGCCGGTAGAGACCACTGAATACTCGCGTTCCCTGACGACACGCCCGTTGGCTTCGGTGATCAATCTGTCCCTGGTCGGCCAGCTTCTCAAGCAAGTTGAGAACTTGAAGGACCCATTTGATCTGTACCGATTTAAACAGATAATCGGGAATCCGGTGGCAATCAGCGAGATTCGCCCGGTCTATCAGAAGAAAGAAGCCGAGATTCTCAGCCAGCAGAGTCCCTTCAAGAGAAGTCTGTTTCAAGGGATCGAACTGGTCGATTTCAAGTGGGAGCGGATTTCTCCCAAACAGACTAACGGCACCGCCACTTTCCAGGGTTCCTTTCTATTGCGGATGACCGAACAGCCGAATCTGACACAATACCAGCAGATGGGACTCGCACTCAACTTTGCCGCGGACGAAAAGTACAGGGACTCCTTCACCACGGCTGGGTTCAAATCGACAAATCTCTCCTTTGCCTTGCCGATATTGCCATTCAAGTCTTGGAAAAAGGGGGACTACGATCTCCTCAAACGGATTTATATCGTGCCCGATGTTCCATATACTCTGAAGGTTTTCCTTTCTGGAGACGGCAAAATGATCCATCCGCCGGTCGATCTCGGTCAGCATTCCAATCCCACTCGATGATTTTGTACCTGCGCGGGCAGATTTCCCAGAAAGGAGAAGAGTGTTGAAAATTTCCATGCGGGTCTTGCTCGTATTCTCGGGACTCATTTTCTTTTATTTCGTTCTTGTCTTTGCTTCCGAGCAATATCTTCAACGCGCGACCTATTCGTCCGAAAGGGATTTTACGGATAGTATCCGCCTCAAATATTTACGGCAGCAAATTGATATCATGAACAAAGGCGGTTATTTTCAGATTTCTCCAGCGGTTTCGTTAATTCAGCAGAGGGCCGCTTTGGACGATGTCGGGATTCATGTCGGCTTAGCCGATCTGGCCTTTTTCCAGAAAATCATCCATTCCCAGTATCGATTCACGCTCCTTGATTACTTCTATTTACAATACATCATGCTTGGTATCGCCGTTGTTCTGATGGTCTTGCCCGTCGTACCGTTTCGGATTTCCATCGCCGCTCTGCTTTCCCTTTTTTTGGCCCAGCTAACCGGAAAAATTGAGTGGGAAGCCCATCTATATTGGCCTGCGCCTGTATCGGTAATACTGGCATCTGTTCTATTATTCTCCATTTTCTATCGGTGCAGACAAAGCCCAATCCGATGGAGAGACGTTTCTCAGATGCTTGGAATTGCGATCTTCATTGGGGTGCTCGGTCTCTGTCGTGGAGACGCAAAGGTCATCGGCTTGATTCCGTGCCTGACACTGATCGGAGTCCTGAGCATTGCAATTGGAACCATGTGTTATTCAAAAGAGATGAGAATTCTGTTTCTTTCTTCTTTTCGGAGCGTCTCGACTCGTGCCGCACGAATTGCAGTCATCTGGAGAATCTATGCTATCCGTCTGATCATCGTCACATTTTCGATCTTGTTTCTCTCATCTCTGATTGTGCGTGTCTCGTTTTTTCTTAATCTCTCCTTTTTCGAACGCATAGAAAAGCAAACCTCTTTACCCCAGAACACAAAAGGGCATCTCTTCTGGGAGCCCCTGCTAATCGGTATTGGCGCAACCTACAACACCTCCAGGGCGATGCAGAACTGGAACCATGAGAATGTGATCTGGGGTGACGAGAATGCCTTCGGCCGAGCCTGGACCATCGATCCGGACAATCCTCTGTTCCAACGGTCAACTTCCGATTACGGTCCTCTTGCATCCGCAATGAGAACGCTTTATCTGGATCTCCTCAGTCAGAATCCCCTGGATGTGTTTTCCAGTTATTATTTGAAAACGGCGGCTTTGCTGAAGCACTCGGGTATCTGGCTTCTCGTGAGCCTGGGGGTATTTCTTTATCTCATGCTCCAGGCGGCTTACAATCCCTTGACGTTTTTTTCCGCTTTTGTGGTTCAATTATCGTTTCTTTCTCTCTTTGCGGTCACAATGGCGCCCGCAATCCTGATTACCGCATACTCCAATGGGAGTATGCTCTCGTCCTCGGAACCGCTGTTCCTTTCCTACATCAATTCCTATTGGACGATTTTGCTGGCCTATCCAATCTTCATGGTGTCTTTTCAGTCGCTCTTACCCTCATTCAGTCAGTTTTCGGATCTCTTTTGTTTGGAAAAGGGGCGTTACAAAACACTCGCAAACGGGATTCTGCTGTCGCTGACGGTTGTGTTCTTCTGTGGATTCTTATCTATTGCCGCCTGGTTTGGATATAAACAGCAGAATGTCGTTCGCCTGCGCAACAATCTGACCGAGTCCAGAGAATCGTCTGTGACTTTCTTGAAGAATGCGTACCACGCCGATATCGTCCGGGCAATAAATGGTTTACCGGAGAAAGAAAGAAATGAGGTTCTGGAATTCATCGGCAAGGCAGAATGGGGAATCCCCATCTCTCTATCCGTTTCCCCAAACACCTCGTCCGATCTTATTGTCAAGGGAGCCAAATGGGTCGGAGACAATCTTTTCCTGATCGTTCATACGCGCACTCAACTGAAGGGCGCGAAAATCGTTCCATTGAATGTTCACGATACGGCCAAGGGGGGGAACGCGATCGTCCTCTTGCCCCAAAACCTGAAGGCGGGCAACTGGTTGTTTTCGGTAATGGTTGGGAGCAAATCGAATCGCGTTACGGTATATGAGCCGGTTCCCTATCTGGGGTTTCAGTATCTCCAGCCACCGGCTTCTTCTCCCCTGGTCTCGATCATCAATCTGTCTTTGTCCGATTAGATTCTCAAGCAGATTGAAAATACGCAAAGCCTGTTAGATCTGCATCTGTTGAGGCAGATATCGGGCGATGTCAAGGAGATCCACGTGCAGGAAGACCGGCAGCCGGCTCGCGAGAAGGCCGCGGCGATTGTGCGCGAAGGATTCGAAGAGACCTTCTCTTACTATGTGTTTCCGCCCGAGTACTGGCGCCGCCGGAGTATCCCCCAATCCTCCCTTTGAGACGGGTAATCCTCGACAACGAGTGGACCCCGTCCCGCCCTCCCTGCAAAGCCGCATGAGGTTTCTCAAAATGAGGGGGTACACCCTGGAGTCACTCCGGAACAGACGTTTCGCTTGCAAAAACGGTGGCGGTGGCTTTAATAAGGGGGGTTCCTGTGTGCCCATGGCCCCCGAAGGGGCGGACGCACGGGAGAAAAGATCCGTTGAATTGTATTTTTTTATCTGGAGAAACTGCCAATGACGACCGCCAATGAACTTCGTTCCCTGTATGTGGATTATTTTGTCAGCCACGGGCACACGCATGTGTCCTCTTCGCCCATCGTGCCGCCGGACGACCCGACGATGCTCTTCACCTCGGCGGGCATGGTGCAGTTCAAGCCGTTCTGGGCCGGGCAGGTGGAACCGCTGCCCTACTCGCGCGCCACGACGGTGCAGAAGTGCCTGCGGGCGGGGGGGAAGGGGAGCGACCTCGAGAACGTGGGCAAGACGCTGCGCCACCACACGTTTTTCGAAATGCTCGGCAATTTCTC
>Ga0116171_10003496_pt1 | contig 14498 bp, 14 predicted proteins | sample AD_JPNHW2_MetaG_FD_89798 | JGI IMG/M metagenome (GOLD analysis project Ga0116171, IMG submission 89798) | Active sludge microbial communities of municipal wastewater-treating anaerobic digesters from Japan - AD_JPNHW2_MetaG | ecosystem: Engineered > Bioreactor > Anaerobic > Digestate | place...
CGGCATAGTCGGTACCACCTCGACCACGGCTCTCTCTGCAAACTCCGCGCACGTAAGAGACTCGGAGCAGCTTGGGCCGAAGTTAAAATAACCGTTTTCATCCATGGGGGCAACCTGCTGCCATGACCAGGGAATAGTTTCTCTGCAGTTAGCGGCCTCGGCAGAACGGACAAAATGTTCACAAATGTGATACATAACCGGTCCGTAAATAATGTTATCGCACATACTGCGCATCATTCGGGTCAGTTTTGACCAGTGCCAGTCATGATACACAAATGCATCCTTGTATTTAACGACTTCCGGTACGGGCGGAACCATTGCCGCGCCAATAACCAGGATATCCCTCAGTTCCTCGTGCCGCGCAGCCAGTGCCCTGTCAAGCATCTGGGGCTTGCCGTTAAAGTAACCGTATTTAATGGCATCTCCGGATTTCACCTGTGCGGCAACTTCTTCGGCAGTCCGCAATTTCTGTTTGTACTCATCACTATAAGACATTTCCCCCTCCTTGAAACAATAATATATTTTTTAAATATTGCTGATTCATGGTTCTGGTAACTGCCGGATTTCCCCGTCATTTTTTACGGTCAGAGACATACCTTTATTCTCATTCTGAATATCTGCCTGTATAGCCAGTGATTCAATGAGCGGTTCAATCATGCTAATAAAAATTTATATCCCGTTTGGAGATATTAATAGATTATAAGCCTGGTTATGCCTGATTCCGCGGATATATAATCCATTGTGGTACACGCAAAGATTTTCCCGCGGGGAATCATTTTCATTGTCTGAATGATTTCGCTAATCCTGCTTTATTTTTATCTTTCCCGGCAATTAATCGGGCGTGCCTGTAATTATTTTTATCTACATCTTACAGTCGCCAATAATATGATTAGTTTAATAAAACTAAATATAAGAAAAGTCAATAACAAATTTAACTATTGGTAAAATTTTTTAACTTTGAGTTTACAGAAACTGTATATTTAATGCGATTATTGGTATAATGTTAAGAAAGTTTTGGCATATTTTAACAGGTGGATTGTATAAATAGAGCCTTTTATACATGAAAATAAACATGGAAGAATCCGTCATTTGTTGACATGGATGCCTGAAAAAACAGCCAGGTTTTATTAGCGGTTCAGCAGGGAAATATGGCTGCCTTCCTTTATTGCGTCGTAAACTTTTTTTTCGGCGAATTTCAGAATAGCACCCATGGCTTTTTTTGAAGCGTCAGCATCCCTTAGCTTTAAGGCCCTGAGCAGTTTTAAGTTCAGCCTGAGTGAAGCTTCGGCAGAACCTTCGATTGAATAGAAAAATTCTGTAAAAAAATTATATACCGGCCTGAATGACTGGAAAACAATGCGGTTGATGATATTGCCGGATATATTAATAATTGCATAATGAAAATCAAAATCACACTCCGTAAGGACCGTTATATCGGTAAGGTGCTCCTTCTTGATTTCGAGGTTACGTTCCAGGTATTCTATATCTTTATCTGTAACACGGCCTGCCGCCTCGCCTGCAGTTGCTGTTTCAGTGGTAAACCTGAAATTCAGGAGAGAATCAAGCGTCTGCCTGTCTATGCTTCTGCGTATGCGTAGTATCTGGACAAGCGTTTCAAGTGATCCGTTGTTCTGGTAATCCTCCACATATGTCCCGCTCTGGGGATGAGTGGCCACTAATCCGCTCTGTGCAAGCATCGCTATTGCTTCACGGACGGCAAACCTGCTGGCCCCGTATTTAAGGGCAAGATCACGCTCGGGGGGGAGTTTGCTTCCGACAGGGTAAATGCCCCTTATTATATCAGCCTGCATATCATTAAAAATTTTTCCCGGAAGTCCAGGATTCATAGCATTCACCTTCTTCTTTCTTATAAACGGCCGGCCCGCTACGAAACATACATGACAGATCAGGCTGTTTTACAAGTAAAAAAACTTGACAACTGGTTATACCAGTTATAATTATTGGTATAACCAAAAATGGAGGAGGGATTATAATGAAAATTTCCGCAATTGAACTGTACCATGTTTCAGTCCCGCTCAAGGAGACATTCCGGCCTACATGGATACCGGGTTATCCGCAGACGCACAACAGGTTTACCCTGATAAAGCTTGTGACTGATGAAGGGATCGAGGGATACAGCGCAGGGGCCGCTATGGGTACCGAACGGGAGGGTCTTGGCGACCTTCTTGGAGGTTACCTTATAGGGGCTGATCCCACGGATATAGGGAGAGTACAGGATCTGCTGAAACAGGCGGGAGTCCTGGGCTGGAGAAACTTCTGGATTGAACCGGCCTGTTGGGACATTATGGGAAAGAAAGCAGGTAAACCGGTTTATGAACTGCTTGGCGGTAATGCCAGACCTGTTGAAGTATACTGCTCTACTGGAGAAATGCATGAACCGTATAGAAGGGCCGAAGAGCTGATGGCGATAAAAGAAAAAGGATACCGCTGTGCCAAGCTCCGTGTCAAAAGCATTGAACTTAAAGACGACATCCGCCAGATTGAAATAGTCAGAAAGAAAATGGGGGATGATTTTATGCTTGGTGTGGACGCCAACCAGGGCTGGCTTGTAACCATTGTCGACAGGATACCTGCATGGGACCTCGACAGGGCTAAAAAATTTGCCGACGCGTGTTATGCTAACGGCATTGAATGGCTTGAGGAGCCGCTAGATTCCCGCGATTATGACGGTAACGCCGCGCTGAAAAAATACTCAAAAGTCAAACTTTCGGGGGCTGAACTTAATTACGGCTGGGATGAAATAAAAATAATGTTTGAGAAAGACTGTTTCCACATCTATCAGCCGGACGCGACGTTTGCCGGAGGCATAGCGCAGGTGAAAAAAGTTATAGATATGTGCCGCGAAAAAAAACGCCTTTATACGCCGCATACATGGACAAACGGGATCGGGTTCTATGTAAACTGGAACCTGGTACTGGCTGACAGGGGAAACTCCCTGCCGCTTGAATATCCCTTCGAACCGCCGTCATGGATTCCGGAATACAGGGAGGGTATTATAAATCCGATAATACCGGATAACAGGGCATTCCTGCAGCCGTTCACAGCACCAGGCCTTGGTTTTACTATAAATGAAAAATTACTTAAAAAGTACGGAAAACGTTTCTTCAGGCTCACGGAAACCGGTCTCAAAATGAAAGTAATTAAAGAAAAAGGCCTGAAAGCCGCACTGGACCTGAAAAAAAGAAAATCATGATTATATATAAAACGTAATCAAATGTCCGCACAATACCTTTAAGCCCCCGCACCCCCGGAGGGGGCAAAGAAAAGTATTAAAATTTTGTTTTTAAATAAATATATCTGATGATAATATCTTTAAGTCAGCCGTCTAAAGTGCCTTGCCCCCTCCGGGGGTGCGGGGGCTGATTGTAATTATAAATTTGCCTTGTTTATTTCATTGTGAAATTCGAAAAGAATATTGAAGTTGATCTCGTCAGGATTTTTACCATCCATGTCGTATTCAAAAGGGTCATCAAGGTCATCTATCAGGAAAACTACAGTTGAAAGAAGGAAGGAGAAAAATGCGACAACAATCATACCGCCCCACCATGGTTCAGCATGCAGAAGGATATACATGATGATAAATATAATCACAATCAGTTTGATCATTGCAAAAACAGAAGGCGCAAAATTTGTTTCTTTTATTACGGTGATTCTATTTATTGATTTTTTCAGATTCGATTGTTCATTTCGTACACGGATCAGCCCTGCGGGTATAATCTCCTTTTCCATTTTTAGAAAATCATCAGTAAAGGAATTTATGTAATTGAGAATAGTTTTATCTTTATTGAAAAAGTAACTCTCGCGAAATGCCGGAACAAAATTTTTGAGCTTCATCATAAGGTCTTTTGCTGCATCAGATTTTGTGCTTCTTAATACAAACTCCGCTTCCTGCCAGATAATATAAAGAGATGCAACTATATCGTTAGGAATCTTTTCGCTTTCTTTGTAATCTGTTACGACACCCGCTAAAAGGAAACCGAGAAGAAATATAATCCCTGTGAGAACGCTTGGGAATAGGGATATCATTTCTTTTGGTAAAGGTTCGAATCCCAGATATGAACAGATAAATTTTAATCCTGCTGCGAAAAGGGCAATTGGTATAACTTTAGACAGAAGAGCATATTTGCTTCTTTTTATCCTTTTGACAAGCTTCATCCTGACAATCTCCTGAAATAATATTTATGAAATTCAATCAGGTTTATCTCTTCTATTGTCAAGTAAATACCCGAATGAAGCATTGAGGAATATTGGAGCTTAGAAAATTAAGCCGGATTTCGAGATGTTTCATTCTAATCTTTATTTTTTTCAGATTTAACCTGAGTAATTTTTCTTGACATAATTTATAGTTCTATTATTCTATGACCATGAAACAATATGACATGGCAAAAATATTCAAAGCTTTATCGAGCGAGCCGAGGCTGGAGCTGTTCATGAACCTGTATGAATGGGAAAAAAACAGCGGCCAGTCCTTAAATTCTCTTGATTCATGTGAAACTCAGAAGGAGTGCTGCGGCACGGAAAAAGCTTTTACAAAAGCCTGCGGCTGTATGGATCTCTCGAGATCAACAATTTCCCATCACCTCAAGGAACTTCAGAATGCCGGCCTTGTAACATGTACAAGAAGCGGGCAGGTGATTTCATGTAAGGTCAATGAGGAAGTAGTGGAATTGATAAAGCATTTTTTGGAGTGATTTTTTTTGGAGTGATTGTTCGATTGTTTTCTAACTTCAGTATATTGAAACATTAAAACATTTTATATGATAAATTTATCAGAAGGGGGCATATGATTCAGGAATTTGACGAATTATGCGGGCTATTTTCAGATAGAGACAACAGAAAGCTTCTTCTGCAGGGAAAGTGGGGTATTGAAAAGGAGGCGTTGAGAATTACAAGGGATGGATCTCTTGCCCTTACACCTCATCCTGCCGTATTCGGTGATAAAACTGATAATCTTTTTATTAAGACTGATTTTTCAGAAAGCCAGGTGGAACTGGTCACCCCTGCACTGGATTCAATTGAAGAGGCTGATGAGTATTTAAAATATCTTCATTCGGTTGTAGAGAGAGGAATTGGCGATGAGCTGTTATGGCCATTAAGTATGCCCGGCCTGCTTCCGCCGGAAGAAATGATACCGGTATCTTCCTTCAATGATTCGGAAGATGGCAGAGTAAAAGAGATTTACAGATCCGGGCTTGCGCTTCGTTACGGCAAAAGAATGCAGATGATTTCAGGTATTCATTATAATTTTTCTTTCAGTCCGGAACTCATCGAACTGCTGCACCAGAGGTTTGCCCCTGATAGTGAAAAAATATCTTTAATCAATGATATCTATTTTGCTGTAGCAAGAAATTTTTTGAGGCATAGATGGCTGCTGCTCTATCTTTTTGGCGCATCTCCGTCATCCTGCAATGGGAATGATACCGGTTATGCGACAAGTGTGAGAATGAGTTCATCCGGGTATAATGGAGGGAATCAGGGCCGCTACCCGGTTTCATTTAATTCTCTCAGTGAATATACGGGGGATCTCCGGAGAGTACTTGCTACAAAAAGCCCGTACTATTCCGGGATTGGAATTTTTAAAGATGGAAAGCAGGTACAGCTTAACGATAATATTCTTCAGTCAGAAAACGAATTCTATTCACCTGTACGCTTTAAAAGGATCGGCAGGAATGGAACGCCGCAGCTGGATAACCTTACCAGCGACGGAGTGCAGTATATTGAACTCCGGATATTTGATCTTAATCCTTTTCATGTTACAGGTATCAGCGTGGAACAGATGCATTTTATACACATGTTTATTCTCTTCTGTATGTTTGAGAAAAGTGAACCGCTCTCTTATAATGAATTGAGCATGGCTGATATGAACGCGCAGCTTGCAGCTGTATCGGGGAGAAAACCGGGACTTCTATTAAATGATGCGGAGGGGGCTTTCACCATCCTGAATCGGGGAAATGAACTCTTTGATAAATTGAGAGTTATTTCGCATCTTCTTGATGAAGCGGATGGTGATAATAAATACGAAAGGATTCTTGAACAGCAGCAGATGGCCCTTGAAGACACGGAACTTCTGCCGTCATCCTGGATTAAAAGGGAGATGAACAGGTATGGCGAGAGTCATGAAGAGTTCGGCCTCAGGAGAGCATTGGAGAACAGGTATTATTTCTGTGTTGATGAATACAGTTCCTCCGCCCGGCTTAACCAGCGCGGAGCCGATAACCCGGCATTATGCTGTGTGCCGCTGTTGTAAAGAAAAATGTTTATCGGCGATCAAACCAGGGAGATTGAATTATGAATTTTACAACGCCAGGATATGAGGACCTCGAACTCTCAACGCAGGTACTGATAAGTGAGGCTTTAAACAGAGGTATTGATGTTGAGGTTCTTGACAGGTGTGACAATTTTATCTGCTTAAGAAGAGATGATAAAACTGAATATGTCAGGCAGGCAACAAGGACTTCTGCGGATACATATATCTCCGCTCTGATCATGGAGAATAAAGAGGTAACAAAAAAAATCCTCAGGGAACAGGGAATCAGGGTGCCTGCAGGGGAAATTTACCGGAAGATTGAAGATGCCATTGCATCGTATGATGAATATGCCGGTTCTGATATTGTTATTAAACCTAACAGTACAAATTTCGGTGAAGCAGTTTCTGTCATTACAGGCGGCATCAGCGCTGGGGTATTCTCAGAAGCTGTGACTGAAGCATTCAAAGCGGATGAAGCTGTAATCATTGAGGAGTTTATTCACGGAAGGGAGTTCCGCTTCCTGGTCATAGGCGACAGTGTAACCGGTGTTCTTCACAGAGTCCCGGCTAATGTGACAGGCAACGGGATAAATACAGTAAGAGAACTTATAAATATAAAAAATAAAAATCCGCTCAGGGGTGAAGGGTATAACAGGCCGCTTGAAAAAATTCAGGCAGGGCATCATGAAGAGGAATTTCTTAAACTTCAGGGTAAAGATTTTAACTATATACCGCAGAGTGGTGAAACAGTCTACCTGAGAAAAAATTCGAATATCAGCACCGGCGGCGACAGCATTGATTTTACTGATAAAATAATGAATGAATATAAAGATATTGCTGTGAGAGCGGCTAAGTCTGTCGGCGCAAAGATCTGCGGAGCTGATATAATAATCAGTGACATTAATGCGGAACCTGCTGATGACAATTACGGGATCATTGAATTGAACTTTAATCCTGCAATTCATATACATACATTTCCTCTTGATGGTGAGAACCGGCACCCCGCAAAAGCTATTCTTGACCTCCTGGGATTTAAGGAGATTGAACATGCTTGAAATTAAAAATGTTTCGAAGAGATATGCGGGCGCGAAGAGTGATGCTTTAAGTGATGTTTCATTTAAAGTGGAACGCGGTGAATTTACAGCTCTACTTGGGCAGAACGGCGCGGGCAAGAGCACACTGATCAACATTCTTGCAGGGAATGTGAAGAAAGACAGCGGGAGTGTTGTAATAGGGGGCTACGATCTTGACAAGGATGAACTGGCAACCAAGAGGTTAATTGGAATTGTCCCTCAGGAAATCAGCCTGGATTTTGTTTTTACGGTACGTGAGGTGCTGCGCAATCAGTCCGGATATTTCGGGATAAAGAATAATGAGCGTTACATTGACGGGCTCCTTGCAGATCTCTCCCTGGCGGACAGAAAAACTGAAAAGACACGGACACTCTCGGGCGGAATGAAAAGAAGGCTCCTCATCGGCAAGGCGCTTGTACATAAGCCGGGATTGCTGATACTGGATGAACCGACTGCGGGAGTCGATATTGAACTCCGCCATTCGCTTTACGCTTTTCTCGGACGGCTCAGGGATGAAGGTGTGACAATCATACTCACGACGCATTACCTGGAAGAGGCTGAAAAACTCTGCGATAGAATAATAGTCCTGAACCGCGGAAAGGTAATTGCTGATGATTCAAAAAGCAATATGATGAATACTCTCGGTTCAGGAACATCGATGGAGTTTCTTTTTGACAATGAGATCTATGCTGAAGATCTTTCTTTCCTCTCAGCTTATTCCACCTCTATCATAGATGGAAACAGGCTGTCGATACGGGCCCGCAAAAATGAAATAGGCGAGATATTGCATAAAATGAATGAAGAGAAGATGAAGTTTACGGGTTTCACGCTTGAACCGAACAGGCTTGAGGATGTCTTCCTTCAGATGGTTAAGGAATAATATATGCAGAAGATTTCGCAGGAGAACGGATTATGGAGATGAAATTATTCTACAACAGAATTGGATTTGCTACTCTTTTCAGGAGAGAGATCGACAGGTTTCTGAAGATATATATACAGACAATGCTTGCTCCGCTTTTGTCAAACATGCTTTTTCTCGGGGTGTTCGGCGCGATGATCAGGACAAGGGGTACAGGGATTTCCGGTATCGATTATCTTCACTTCCTGGTGCCCGGGCTCTGCGGCATGGGTGCAATATTCTCCGCTTTTCAGAATCCTTCTTTTTCAATTGTCGCGCAGAAATACCAGGATATATTAAAGGACATTAACAGCTACCCGATTTCAATATTTGAAAAAGTTTTTTCATTTATTCTCGGGGGGACTTTCCGCGGAGTGCTCATCGGCCTCCTTACATACATTTCAACAATCTGTTTCACCGGTTACCATATTGAAAATCCCGGAGTATTTCTGCTGGTGCTGACTGTAATCTCTTTTATATTTGCTTCACTCGGAGTCGTGACAGGGCTTATGCTTGATACTTTTGAGCAGGTTAATTTTATCCTGTCAATTATACTCACTCCATTGGCTTATTTCGGCGGTGTTTTTTTTGAAGTTACAAAACTTCACGGGGCATTCTCTTTTCTTGTATATCTTAATCCTTTATTTCCGCTGATCAATATGCTCCGTTACGGTTACCTGGGGATATATGAGGGAGGATTGATGATTCAGCTGATATATATTCCGCTCCTTGCTGTTATATCCTTCGGTGCGGCCTATGCGGTTTTTAAAAAAGGGATAGGGCTGAAGAGCTGATTTCATTATTTACAATGCGGAGAATGCAAATTATCCGGAAAAATAGAATCGGGATTGAAAGGCCTCCGGAATTATTTGCGGATTCTATTAAAAAATAAATGATCCTGATTATACATAATTGCCAATATCCGGTAAATCATGATGCAGCGAAGTAAAGATAAGTTTACAAAATAGAAACTTCGAATTTACGGATATTTATACTAAAAGCTTGACCTGAAACTGGAGTTTGAATTATAAACATATTATATTATCGCCGAGATTCGTACAAAGTATGGATGCGGGGGAACCGTTTTTCAGGGGCGCATTTCTTAACAGAATAGGATACTTCCAGATCCGAGCCCGTCAGCTAACCCCGTAGGCAAATGGAAGGGCAGGAGTGTATGACAGAACTGCTTGCGCGGTTTTCTATTCCTTGCTCTTTGTAAGGAGATGGAAAAATGGCAGAAGAAGAAAAGCTTACCCTTTTCAGGAGGGTAAGGCGTATCATCATGGGCAGCGCGAGAAACATCTCGGACCCTAAAATCTTTCATACAATGTCGCTTGTCGCATTTTTCGCATGGGTCGGTCTTGGTTCAGATGGACTCTCATCATCATGTTATGGCCCCGAAGAAGCATTTTTAACTCTCGGCCATCATACTTCACTCGGAATATTCGTAGCAATTGGTTCAGTAATCACTATATTTGTTATATCATCCAGTTACTCACAGATAATTGAACTGTTCCCGTCAGGAGGCGGAGGATATCTTGTCGCGAGCAAATTGCTCTCACCAACGGCAGGTATGGTATCGGGATGCGCACTGCTTATAGATTATGTCCTTACAATAACACTCTCCATAGCAAGCGGAGCAGACGCACTCTTCAGCTTTTTCCCGGAGTCGATGCTGCACTGGAAGATGACTGTCGCAGTGTCCGGCCTGCTGCTGCTGACCTGGCTCAATATGCGCGGAGTCAAGGAGTCTGTTCTGCCGCTTGTTCCTGTTTTTATAATATTTATTTTAACTCATACTTTTGTAATTATTTATTCATTTGCTGCCCATTCATCGGGAATCCCTGAACTCGCAGTAAAAACAGCTGCGGATATAAAGTCAACGTCTGCAGAGTTAGGCACAATGGGCATGATACTTCTTATTCTGCGTGCTTATAGTATGGGCGCCGGTACATTTACCGGTATAGAGGCAGTCAGTAACGGGATACCTATTCTGCGCGAACCAAAGGTTAAGACAGCCAGGCACACTATGCATTACATGGCATTTTCTCTTGCATTGATGGTGTTCGGCCTCATGGTGTCTTATCTGCTGAATAATGTAGAACACATTCCGGGGAAAACTCTTAACGCGGTAATGCTTTATAAAATGACGGAATCATGGGGCGGAACCGGCAATATCTTTCTTATGATTACCCTTTTTTCAGAAGCACTTCTTCTTTTTGTTGCTGCGCAAACAGGTTTCCTTGACGGACCAAGGATTCTTTCCAGCATGGCGCTTGACAAATGGGCGCCTACGCGCTTTGCCACTCTGAATGACAGGCTTGTTACACAGAATGGAGTGCTCATAATGGGCATATCAGCTCTTTTGCTTATGCTTTATTCTCATGGATCAGTGAGGTTCCTTGTTGTACTGTACAGTATAAATGTATTTGTAACTTTTTCGATGTCCCAGCTCGGCATGGTACGGCACTGGTGGCAGGTCCGCCATTCAGAGGATAAATGGAAACACAGAATGTTTATTAATGCAATAGGCCTGATGCTTACAGGCTTTATTCTTGTTTCAGTAGTCGTGATTAAGTTTAATGACGGAGGATGGTTTACAATAATAATAACAGGCTCACTTGTTTCTGTATCTGTAATGATAAAAAAACATTACAATAATACATGGAAATTGCTTTTAAAATTCAATACTCTTCTTGACGTTGAGGAAATGGATGACCCATCACGACAAAACAGGAAAGTGAGAAAACCGGCATATAAACCGGGCGGCGACACGGCAGTACTTTTTGTTAACGGTTTTACAGGTATGGGGCTTCACAGCCTTTTTGCTATAATCAGGATGTTCAGGGGGCGATTTAAGAATTTTGTTTTTATACAGATCGGGATTATCGACTCGGGAGTTTTTAAAGGTGAAAGCGCATTACTGGAACTGAAGGAGCATACTCAGCATGAACTTGACCGTTACATTAAATTTATGGCAAAGCACGGATATTACGCCGAAAGTGAATTTTCACTTGGAGTAGAAATTGTCGATGCATCTTTTGAAGCAGCTGAAAATGTAATAAAAAAACATCCCGGAGCAGTGTTCTTCGCGGGACAGCTTGTTTTCCCTGAAGATACTTTAATAACAAGGTTTTTACACAACTATTCCGCTTTTGCACTACAGAGAAGATTCTATCGGCAGGGCATCCCTTTTATTATACTTCCAATGAGAGTGTAGACTTTCTGTTATTGTCTTTGAAGTAGAAAATAGATGAATGCATCTGGTTATTTATCATGAATTATATTTATGGCTATATCACATTCAATCTCAATGTGATATAGCCATAAGATCAAAGCCGCAGCAATCAGCTAATAATTATCCGCCGGTTCAGGCGTAACAAATACATAAAATATACAGAATGGTATTATCAGCCAACCTCATGTTCTTGCAAAATTTAATAAAGGGACATAGTTTCCTCTATCTGCATCTCTTAATGCTGAAATGTATGCAGAGCGAATATCACCTGCTTTAGTAAGTTGATTCCCACCGCCCCATGTAAATATATCTTTACCAAGCCCATTATGGATTAATACATCTGCCAATAATCTGGAGTGTCTTCCGTTTCCATTCGGGAAAGGATGAATGCTGACCAATCGGTGTTTGAATCTAATGGCGATCTCATCTTCTGGAAAATTATTTTTCTGAATCCAGTAACTGCAGTCATCTAATAAATTTTTTAAATCTATAGAAATTTGATGCCATTCAACGCCAATATTTTTATTTGTTTTTCTGAAAGATCCTGCCCATTTCCAGACGTCACTAAGCATTCTGTAGTGTAATTGTTTAACATAAGCTTCAGTAAGAATTTCTGAATATTTTAAATTTTTCTTTTTCATCGTCCATTCAACAGCTTTTTCAATGTTTTGCTGTTCATGTTCATCAAGTTCCTGTTTAGTTGTTATTGTTTTTATAAGTAGACCTTCTTTCTCGTCTTCATCAATCGGAGTCTGGCCTTCAATATATTTTAAATCTAATCCCATAAGTATTTTGGAATCTCCCGTATAATTTCTTCTGTTTTGTCTTTGATGGCTTTTTGCAATCGATCTTCAGTATTTTCCTGATTCTCAAGTTTCATTGTGATTGAAGTTCTCATGATAATTTTTTTTGCCTCATCATAAGCTGCTCGTTCCAATAATGCTTGTAAAGATCCATCATTAGGGATTAGTGCATATACTAATTTTAGATTTAAAGCTTTAGCAATATCACTCAGGTTTTTCAGGGTGATAGATCCTGTTTTCTCTCTATTTTCAATTTCTTTAATGCCCTGGGGTGTTATTCCTAACTTTTTCCCTAACTGTTTTAATGACATATTTAAAGCTGTTCTTATCGCATATATCCATCCTGCTGGGGGGATGGATATATCTCTTAATTCCATGAAATTCATAAGTTTGCGATCGAGTTGTTCTCTAATTAATTTACTTTTTAAATTGTTCATAAATTTTACCATTAATATACAATAGATTTTTGTATTAAAATGTCAAGAAATATCAAGCTATAGCTTTAAAAAAATGATAATAATTAAAGTTATATGTTTAATTATTATCAAAATTATCAACATATAACTTTAAAATTCTTATTATAACAAGTAATTCTTTATATTTATAATGATTTTATTATTCCTCCGGTACAAATTTAGAAGAAATTCTATTTTTTCAATATGCTACATAAACTTGTAGGTCACTATCTGTCAGAGGTCATGTTGTATATTATTGATAGGATAATTGAAGTAAGCATAAGTGCTGCAATAATTAAATACATAGTATTTGGGAGGATCATCTATGAACAAAGTATGCATCAATGGCCGTATCATAAAAGAGACCGCACTAAAGGAGCTTGAAAACAACAATGATCAGCCAACGATGCGGATCTAACGCACGACCTGCTAATTAAGAGAATGGTCAGGTAATCAAATCGTTTAAAGTTGCTTTAGATTGTTTACGTATAGCGGGGAGTCCGTTCTCAATGTGCAAAAGGATGTGTTAAGCGTACATATATATCATAATAATAAATAGGAGAATGTCTATAGTACAGCTATTTCTTCTTTAATTAGCCAATTATGGCTTTACAATATCGCTCTAATAGTGCATATATTGCAAATTATATTCTACGTTATATCATTTTAATCTTGGCCGATTGCACGAACTTAGGAGGGAACGATTCATGCAAAAGATACGGGGACTTTTGTTATTTCTTGTTTTTGTTCTACTGATAACTGGCTGCAGTTCAGCACTTGTTAAAGCTTCTGAAAATGGTGATATTGAGACAGCTAATACTCTTCTTAATCAGGGAGCGGATATTGAAGAGCTTTCATATGAACTTACACCTTTAATGTCCGCAGCTCGGTATGGAAAGCTTGATATGGTTAAGCTTCTGCTTGTTAGAGGTGCCAATGTTAATGTTAAAAATTCGGATGGAACAACGGCTTTAAAACTTGCATCAGGCGGGGGTTATACTGAAATAGTAAAATTACTTCTTGATAGAGGTGCCAATGTCAATGCCTGCGATGAGGGTAATAGAACAGCTTTACACTTGGCAACACTTGAAAATCACGCGGATATTGTAAAAATACTGATTGAGAAAAATGCAGATTTGTCTATTAAAGGATATTGCACAGCCTTTGGAAAGAGTACAGCTTTGCAAGTAGCTGAAGATAATGGGAATATCCAGATAATTCAGATGCTTAAAGCGGCAGAATCCAAATCAACAGGGAAAGCTCAGAAATCAGGAGAAATCAAAGAAGCAGTAAGTAACTCACAGTCCTACGTGAAATCTGAACAGATAGGGAGCATCTCTTCACTTAATACCGGTAAACGGGAGATAGTGGTATCGACGAAACGAATATTAAAAATAGGAGAGTTGGTTTACGTTGTTCTAAATGGCAACAAGGTGATAATGTCGTCAACCTTTCCAATGATGACCTCGACAAAGTGTCAGTTAGAAGGGGATGATACTAAGTATTTCGAGAAACTAACAAAGGGTATGCCGGTTTATAAGTATTAAACACTCACACATATATATCACAATAAAAAATGGCATATATCGGCTGCCTTCCAGAGCTGAATGTGCAACAATTCCAATCGTTGAGGCAGCCCGTAAACGGAGAAAGCCATCTGAATAAACTCTTGATTAAATCAGTACTTATCAGCCAACGATGCGAATCGAACGCACGACCTGCTCATTACGAGTGAGCTGCTCTACCGACTGAGCTACGTTGGC
>Ga0116171_10003497_pt1 | contig 14497 bp, 12 predicted proteins | sample AD_JPNHW2_MetaG_FD_89798 | JGI IMG/M metagenome (GOLD analysis project Ga0116171, IMG submission 89798) | Active sludge microbial communities of municipal wastewater-treating anaerobic digesters from Japan - AD_JPNHW2_MetaG | ecosystem: Engineered > Bioreactor > Anaerobic > Digestate | place...
AGTTCCTCATATTGATTCGCCTTCAGCTAAAGAACTGCTCACAAAATTATTTCCGGGTTCTTCTGTGGCAAACCCTATTGATTTTTTAGCAACAGGAACAGCTGAACAATTAGGTATTATCATTGATTACGTAAATGAGAAGTTCGATGAGATCGATGCAATGATCGTTATTTTCGGCACACCTGGCTTGTTCAGGCTTTTTGAAGTTTATGATGTGCTTGATTCAAAAATGAAAACATCGAAGAAACCGATTTTCCCCGTTTTACCATCTATCATAACTGCCGCCGAAGAAGTAAAAGATTTTATTGCTAAAGACAGGATAAATTTTCCCGAGGAAGTGGTTCTGGCGAAAGCGCTGGCAAAAACTTACCATACAGAAAATGCTTACGAGCTTGCACCTGTCTTACCTCAGATTGACACTAACAAAATCCGTTCGGTGATCACTAACGCAAAGGACGGGTATATCGCTCCCACCGAAATTCAGGATTTGATGGACGCTGCAGGAATTCCACGTGCCGGTGAAGCCGTGGTCACCACAAAAGAAACAGCGGTTGCTGAAGCTCAGAAACTGGGCTTCCCGGTTGTAATGAAAGTAGTCGGCCCTGTTCACAAATCAGATGTAGGCGGTGTGGTGCTGAATGTAAAAAATGCCGAAACTGCCGAACGCGAATTTGAGCGTATGATGAAAATAAAAGATACGACGGCCGTCTTGATTCAGCCAATGCTTAGCGGCACCGAACTTTTTGTCGGTGCAAAATTCGAACCCAAGTTCGGGCACATGATTTTGTTCGGACTGGGCGGCATATTCATTGAAGTGCTGAAGGATGTTTCGGCAGGCTTAGCACCTATTGGAAAATCGGAAGCCAACACCATGATAAAAAGCTTGAAAAGTTACAAAATCATAGAAGGTGTGCGCGGACAAAAAGGTATCAATCAGGAATTGTTAATCGACATAATAATGCGCTTATCCGCATTGTTGCTGGCTGCTCCTGAAATTCAGGAACTCGATTTTAATCCGTTGCTCGGTAATGCTGAAAAAGTAGTGGCTGTAGATGCACGTATTCGCATTCAAAAATAGTTTTTTATAAAAATGTTACCCGGCTGGCTCATCAATGAAGAAGGGAAACTCACTCTTCCTGTAATTAAGTTATTTGCAGCATTACTAAATCTTCCCGAAAACAGGTTGAAAAATCTGGTTTTCCGTTTTGATGGTTCAAAAAAAAATAAAGCCGAGACATGGGGAGTAAAAAAAATACGGATCAATCCCGATGCATACGCAAAAACTGATAACTCCGAATGGTTAGGAACGGTTGTACATGAATTGACACATGAATACGACTATTTTAAAAGCAATCTTCCTGATTTTCTTATTAGATTTCTTGACCAGACCGGCATAAAATTCAGGGAATGGGTACTGAGAATGCCACACGAAAATGCTTATCAAAACTCACCTTTAGAAAAAAAAGCTTTTGCTAACCAGAAAATTGTAATGGATTTTGTCCACAAATTTTCCGTTCAAAAAATTCTCAGCGATCCCTCAATTTCTGAAAGAGAAAAAATTTCATTAATCCTGAATTTAATTGAGAAGAAGAAACTATAAAATTGTCGGGGTGACTGAGCTCAGGCTTTAACGGTGAAAGTCACCCCGACAATGATAAATTTTTATTTTGGTTTAATGCTGCTCAGCGTATCATGAACTACAATAACGTCATCAGTTAATTTTCCATTAATCATGTACATTTTCTTCCCTAACATATCCAGATTCCAGCTTCCATCGATATTATCGCGGTCGTAAATCAGGTTTTCCACGTTTTTAGTCATAAAAATGCTTTTACCTTCGGGCACTTCCAGAATTATTTTCACTGACTGGTTACGCCATTTTTCGTTAACCGGCAGCATGAAATAGTTATTGATTAGCAATATAGAATCCGGAACTGTAACAATCATTTTAATTGCTTCCGCCCGTTCCCGAGCGCGCATGATGGTTGTTCCTCTGGAAAATTTCAACACGGTAAGTTTAAAATCATTTGTTTTTGATGGAATGATCTTTAGTTTTGGAAAGCCGTAAGCGACAAGTTTATCGTCATAATTTGTAAAGTAGCAGTTATTGAAAACAAAACGCTGATGATCGTTGTTATTGCCTTCCACGAATTCGTCATCAATATAATGTGAATTTCTGATGCCGGGGAGGTTATCCAAGACATCAATAGTAAGCGTCTCTTTAGTTAGCGGCAAGGTGATTTCCTGTTTAACACTGCTTTTTTCGTTGAAATTGCCTATGATGTTTATTGTCAGGAATATTGCCAGAATCAAACCTGTGAGCCACAATAAGGAAGCAGTAACTGAAACGATACGAATTTTGGTTTTAAACCCGATGATCATCCGGATACTATTAAAAATTAGCATGAGAAGCGGCACACCAATCAATAAGATCAGAGAAAATACGAAAAGGTTTTGTTGCCATAGGGTTTCAAAAAATAAGTTAGAAAGGACGGGCAGTGAGAGTGAGGTTATTCCCCACTTGGTAAAAAACAGGAAACTGTCCGGAGCTGTTAATGAAAGTATGAGTGAAACGGTTAAAACAATGGCAATAACAAGAAGTATAATGCCTGCAAAGATCAGTAATGCACGAAGCAAATAATAAATAATTTCGCCAAAAACACTGCCAACACCCTTACCAGTCTCCTTTACTTTGTATTGCTGGCTGATGGCCGATGCCATTTGCCGTTGTTTATGAGTATATCGGGCATCTCTTTTTGCCTGCCGCATTTTGCGTTTCATCTCATGAAACTCCCGGCGAGAATGTTTCTTAGCGTCTCCTTTCATATCATGAAACCGCGATTTCATATCTTCAAATTCATTTCTGATGTTTTCCTGTATTTCAGCGATCGTCATCGGCTCGCCTTTCATATTTATTTTCTCTTCTGTAGTGGACGCTTTTGGAATAATTATCCAGAGCAAAATATATATCAGCACACTGGAGCCAAATATAAATAATGCGACTATAAAAAATATCCTGAACCAAACCGGGTCTGTATTAAAATAATGACCCAGTCCGGAGCAGACACCGCCGAGCACTTTGTTGTCATCGTCGCGGTAAAGGCGTTTTTTGAAATTACTGCTCTTTTCTTTTTTCTCTTCCTTCTTATTCTCGGAATCACCCAGATCATCAGGCTTTCCCAATATTTTTATTGCTTCTTCCACATCTATAGGTAAGATAACCTGCTGCCCTTTTTCTATTCTGCTTTGGAATATTTCAGCAATGCGGCTTTCAATATCCTGAAGGATTTCTTCGTTACCATCGGTATTTTCAAAATGTTTTTTCAATGAATTGAGATAAATCTCAAGAAGTTTGTAGGCTTCTTCATCGATTTGGAAAAACAAACCGCCGATATTGATTGAAATGGTTTTATTCATGGCTTTTATGTTTTAAGTTTATTTATTTTTTCTGGTTATTTGTTTTACGGAGTTGACGAGCTCTTTCCAGCTCTCATCAAGATTTTCGAGAAATATACGGCCGTTTTCGGTCAGCGTATAATATTTCCGTGGCGGGCCTGATCTTGACTCTTCCCATCGGTAACTCAGCAGGCCGTCATTTTTCAGGCGGGTCATCAAGGGGTAAAGTGTTCCCTCCACAACAATAAGTTTGGCTTCCTTCAGCTTTTCCATGATGTCGGAAGCATACACATCTTTTTCATCTACGATTGAGAGGATGCAGTATTCAAGTATACCTTTCCGCATTTGTGCTTTTGAGTTTTCTATATCCATTTCATTTTTTTATTTATTCAGTTTGTTATTTGCCATAAGCCATTGCCATAAGCCATTGGTTATATTCCATTGCCAATTTGTTATTGCCATTCCCTATAGGTTATTGCCTTTTGGCTATTGGCTTATGGCTAGTGGCTATTTTTAATCATATTTTCAATTCATAATCAATTCCGGCACAAAGATAATACAAAATTTAGTACTATGCAATACAAAGTACTAAATTTTTATAAATAATATTTGACATGTTTATATCTAACTGTATATCAATGCTTATTCCTTAATTTAATTTTACTCTTTCTAATCAAATTATTTTAATTTTGTACATTATTTTAATGAAAAAATTATCTATTACAACAATGCGAAATTTTATTTTGATTTTACTTTCAAGTATTTTTGTGCTAAACCTTAATGCGCAAAATGATAAAAGTTGCCTTAAACTTAAGACACTTATAAAACAAAAGGACATTTATCTGAACTGCGGAGTGAAGTCGACACAGCAAGGCCTCAAAAAGTCGCTTATCAAAATCAAGCTGCCTGAAAATACAAAAACCTGGTATTACAGTTTTTCAACAAGTACAGAAAGCAATCAGGGAAAAAAACTGAATCTTAAAAAGCAACTTTCTTCATTATTAGCTGACTCCTCAGGACTAACCAAAGCTGATAATACTAAAATTATTGTTCCTGCAGGTGCGGATTCGATAGATATCTTTATCCTTGATAAACAAAATTCAGAGCTGTTTCTGAAAAGCTCGGGTAATGATGAAGGAAAATATTATTTTTTCAGAGACGGCACCGTTTTCAACAAAAGCGAGGCCTTCATGGATATTGAACGTTTTGCCAAAGGGACGTTTTACATGGGCTTAAAAAACGCAAGCTCATGGAATGGAGTTTATATTCATATTGAGGTTGTAATCCTCTATGAGAAAAAAGCAAAAAAATAAGTATGCAAAAAGGAATAAGAATCATACATTGGGCGCCCCGTATCCTTTGCATTATTACAATTATGTTTGTCAGCCTCTTTTCACTGGATTCTTTTAGTACTGAATTGACGATATGGCAGCAGATCAAAGCGTTTTTAATGCACCTTGTTCCCTCATTTTTTATGATAGCATTGCTTGTCCTGGCATGGAAAAAAGAGCTGGCCGGGGGCATCGCAATTATGACTACCGGACTGGGACTAAGTCCTTTTGTTTTCACGGGGAATTATGATAATAACCAATCCCTGTTAATTAGTTTTGTGATAATTTTTATTACGACCATGCCCTTCGTAGTTGTTGGTTTCTTATTTATTTTAAGCCATTTTATCAAAAAGAAGAACCGTAAAGAGAAAAATACCCAACAACTATAGCTTACATAAAAACAAAATCAGTTATATGAATACCAAGAAAAAAGTAATAATAATTGGTGGCGGGTTTGCAGGAATTCAGCTTGTAAGAAAATTAGATGAACGGCTATTTGATGTTCTGCTGATTGATAAATTAAATCATCATCAGTTTCAGCCACTTTTTTATCAGGTGGCATCTTCACAAATTGAGCCCGCCAGTATTTCTTTTCCGTTAAGGAATATCTTTAAAAATAAAAAAAATGTTCAGATAAGAATGGCAGAAGTAATAGCAGTGGAAAGGGAGAAAAACAGGATCATTACAAATGTTGGTAGTTTTGAATATGATTATCTGGTAATAGCAATAGGGTGTAAAACAAATTTTTTTGGTAATGAAGATATCGAAGCGCATTCACTGACATTGAAAACAACTTATGATGCAATCCGTATCCGTAACCATATTCTTCAGACATTTGAACAAATTATTTCTGCAAAAGAAGAAGAAAAAGAGAAATTACTCAACCTTGTAATTGTCGGGGCCGGACCAACAGGTGTGGAACTGGCGGGTGCTTTCGCAGAAATCAAGAAACATATTTTACCTAAAGACTATCCCGGTATTGATTTAACAAAGTTCAATGTAATCTTGATTGATGGTGGAAAGTTCACACTAAATACGATGAGCGGCAATGCAAAAACCGCCTCAATGAAATACCTTAAGAACATGGGTGTTACCGTAATTTCGGAGACATTCATGAAAAATTATAACGGTGAAACCGCCCTGCTTAGTAATGGAAATGAAATAAAAACAGCTACAGTAATTTGGGCAGCCGGTGTTACTGGAAATAAAATTGGAGGAATGCCTGAAACGGCAATCGCAGACGGAAACAGAATAAAAGTAAATCGTTATAACAAGGTTTGCGATTGTGAAAACATTTTTGCAATAGGTGATATTGCATGTATGGAAACGCAAAAATATCCGAAAGGACATCCCCAGGTTGCTAATGTTGCTATTAATCAGGCAAAATGTTTGGGAAGAAACCTTACTGCAATCGAATTGAATAAATCGCAGATTGAATTTGAATACAAGGATCTGGGGTCTATGGCTACCATTGGAAATAATAAAGCAGTAGTTGATTTTCCATTCATAAAACTCAAAGGTTATTTTGCCTGGTTAATCTGGATGTTCCTTCATCTGATGCTGATTTTGAGTGTAAAAAACAAGCTGATAATTTTTATTAACTGGGCATGGAAATATATTACAAATGACACCTCGCTCCGGCTGATCCTTACGCCAACTGGGAACAAAAATCATTGATTGGAAACAGCGGGTAAGGGAAAAAAATAGTTAAGGGCTGATTGCAAACAAAAAAGCCGCCTTTGCAGGGCGGCTTTTCTTATGCTTAAAATTAATTATCCTTTGTAAAAAGGGAACTTAACAACTTTAGCTTTTATAAGCTTTTCACGGATTTTTATGAAGATCTCGGTATCAACTTTTGAAAAAGCTGTTTGAACATAGCCCATGCCAATATTCTTCTGAAGTGATGGGGCCATGGTTCCGGAAGTTACTTCTCCGATTTTATTTCCGGCAGCATCGCAAATTTCATAATAATGACGGGGAATTCCGCGGTCGATCATTTCGAAGCCGACAAGCTTGCGGCTTACACCTTCTGTTTTATGTTTCAGGTTGTATTCTTTATCTATGAAATTTTTCGTGTCTGTAAATTTTGTTATCCAACCCAAACCCGCTTCGATAGGCGAGGTAGTGTCGTTGATATCATTTCCGTAAAGACAGAATCCCATTTCGAGGCGCAAGGTATCGCGGGCTGCAAGACCAATAGGTTTTATGCCAAATTCTTTTCCGGCTTCCATAACGGCATTCCACATCACTTCTGCGTATTTATTCGGGAAATAAATTTCGCAGCCGCCCGAGCCGGTATAACCGGTTGTTGAAAAAAGCACATCATCAACGCCGGCAAATTTCAGCACTTTAAACGTGTAATATTCCATATCGGTAACAGTAGTATCGGTGAGTTTCTGCATAGCCTTTAAAGCAAGCGGACCCTGGATGGCTAATTGAGAAGTTTCTTCTGACGCATTGGTGAGTTTTACACCAAAATTGTTGTTTTTATTTACCCAAGCCCAGTCTTTATCAATATTGGCTGCATTTACAACCAGTAAAAACTTTTCAGGGCCGAAACGATAAACAAGCAAATCGTCAACAATTCCACCCTGCCCGTTAGGATAACAAGAATACTGGATTTTACCGTCCCAAAGAACGGAAGCATCATTTGAGGTTACGTACTGAACAAAATCCAATGCTTTCGGGCCTTCTACCCAGAATTCCCCCATGTGGGAAACATCAAAAACGCCGAGTTTCGTACGGACAGTTTCGTGTTCAATAATTAATCCTTCATACTGAATGGGCATATAAAAACCGGCAAATTCAACCATTTTTGCTCCGGCTGCCTCATGAATTTTACAAAATGCTGTGCTTTTCATTGTGATATTATATTAAATGATTTATAAATAGTTGTTTGATGTTTCTGATAAAATATTTATCGTAAATTATGACAAGGCAAAATTATAAATAATAACTAATGATAAAAATCTTTTTTAAAGCAATCTATTTTGCTCAATCTGAATTTATGTTTGGCGGTAAAAATATTTTATCTTTGACATCAGTTTTTTAAAAAAATTAATAATGATTTTATCAAAATTCAGCCTTCCACGCTGGCTAATTCTAATAATTGATCTGACTATTTGTGCCTTTTCGGTTGTGCTGGCATATATGCTGCGATTCAATTTTTCACTTCCTGAAACCGATGCCCATGACCTTCCCTATGTTTTGGCATATATCGTTGTTGTGAGAGCGCTAACATTCATCATTGCAAAAACATATACCGGTATCATTCAATATACAAGTACGGGGGATGCCGTGCGCATAGTTATTGTCACATTTATCGGTTCATTGTTTTTTGTACTCACCGATCTTGTTTCCTATTTTTTCATCAGCCACATAAATTTTATTCCATACTCAATTATAATTATTGACTTTATCACCACAACTTTTGTTCTTGCGTCATTCAGGATACTGGTCAAGATCACGTATATGGAAATGAATAACCCCTCGAAAAATAAGACCAATGTTTTGATTTACGGTGCGGGTGAAAGCGGACTCATATCCAAACGCTCCCTCGACCGTGATGCAGGAACAAAATATAAAGTTCTCGGCTTTATTGACGATGACCCGAAAAAGATCGGACTAAAAATCGAAGACATTCCGATTTATGGTCCGGATAAATTGGAAAAACTATTAGAATCCAATGCTATCGAACACCTGATTATCTCAATCCAGAACATCAAGGCATCCAAAAAACAGGAGATCATTGAAAAATGTATGGCGTACAATACCAAGGTTTTGAGTGTGCCTCCCGTAAGCAGATGGATCAACGGTGAACTCAGTTTCAAACAGATAAAAAAGATAAATATTGAAGACCTGCTTGAGCGTGACGAAATAAAACTCGACGAAAAAAAGATCCGTATCGAACTGCATGATAAAAGCATACTGGTTACCGGGGCTGCCGGATCAATAGGAAGCGAGATCGTACGGCAGATTGCACGGTTTTCTCCAAAAAAAATAATTCTCATCGATCAGGCGGAATCACCCATGTATTTTCTCGAGCTGGAGCTGAATGAAAAATACCCGAATGCAAATTTTGAGATCATCATCTGTGATATAAACCATAAAGTACGGATGCGCAAGATCATGGAAACATTCACTCCGGATATCATTTATCATGCGGCGGCCTACAAACATGTACCCATGATGGAAAACAACCCGGTAGAAGCCGTCTTTACCAATATAATTGGCACCCGTATTCTTGCCGATCTTGCCGTGGAATTCAACGCTGAAAAATTTGTCATGGTCTCTACCGACAAAGCTGTCAACCCTACAAGCATAATGGGCGCCACAAAACGTATTGCCGAAATTTACACCCAGTCGCTTAACAATAAAGGCACAACACGTTTTATCACCACGCGTTTCGGCAACGTGCTCGGTTCAAACGGCTCGGTGATACCCTTGTTCCGCGAACAGATCGAAAAAGGCGGACCGGTAACCATCACCGATCCCGAGGTAACGCGTTATTTTATGACCATTCCCGAAGCCTGCCAGCTCGTATTAGAAGCCGGAAGCATGGGGAAAGGCGGAGAAATATTTATTTTCGACATGGGCAAATCGGTAAAAATTCTCGATCTGGCGAAGAAGATGATAAAACTCTCCCGCTTAACATTAGGTAAGGACATCCAGATAAAATACACCGGGCTCAGGCCGGGCGAAAAGCTTTACGAAGAACTGCTCAACGATAAAGAAAACACGATGCCCACGCATCACCCTCAGATAATGATCGCCAGGGTTTCCGAAACGGATTTCGCAACGATATCAAAACAGGTGGAAGAACTGGACCAGCTGCTTTACGGGCATGATAACACAGCTATCGTGAAAAAAATGAAAGATATTGTGGCGGAATTTAAGAGCCAGAACTCAGTTTATGCGAAATTGGATGATTAGAGATTGATGGCATGATGCCATTCAATTATTTGACTTTTTGTGCGCGTACAGGGGATCATTTTAAAGTCGTCGTTTAGCGCCGCCTCTTTTAAAGGTCAAAGTTTAATCTCAAATGTCTGCCGAAACCTTCTCTGATTATTCTTATAAGTGTTGATAGACGAATGTCAGAGGCATCATTTTCAATTCTTGAAATATAAGTCTTGGTAGTGCCGCATCTTTCAGCAAGTTGCTCTTGAGTCAATCCTTCTTCTTTGCGAAGTTCTTGGAGCATAACCCCGAGTTTGAAGGCTTCAAATCCTTCTTCAAATTTTTCTCTTTTTGCAGCACCGCGTTTCCCGTATTGTTGGTCTAAATGATCTGCAAAAGAAGTCAGGTTTTTATTAGTTTTATTTTTCATCGAAGTATTGTTTTTTTAGTTTTTCTGCCATTTCAATTTCGTTCTTTGGGGTCTTTTGAGTTTTCTTTTGAAAGCCATTCAAAATCACAATAATTTGTCCTTTATCAAAAAAACTGAAAAGTCTATAAATATCCTTTCCAACTTCAATTCGGATTTCATAGAGTCCAGAAGAACCTTCTATATGTTTGAAATATTTAACAGGAATTTTGTCTAAAGTTGCTATTAATTTAAGAGTCCAGTTGAACTTTTTCTTCACTTCTGGCTTTAATTTCGCAAAGAAATCAAGATAAAAGTTTTTGTAATAATAAATGTTCCTGATAAATTTTTCTTCCACTTTGCAAAGATAGCTAATTAGGTAACATTGGCCAAATAAAAAGTCAAAATATTTTTTGTTTCATTATTTATGAAGTTAGCATGATAATGACTGCCTTGTTGCATATGCAGCAATATTTTCTATAGTATTATCGGTGTAGCAAATTATTCCTGTCTTTGTATGTGCATGTTCCTGGGCTTGATAGAATTGAGAGATGAGTCTATAAATAATACAGTTTTATAATTTAATAAACTTATTATTACCAATACCCTTATCAGTTTTGTACTTCACAATATATAAACCACCGGAATAGCCGTTAAGCGCCATTTTGCTGCTGCCGCTTTTCAAAACTCCTGTGTTAATCAGTGCTCCTTCGGCACTATAAATTTCATAAAATATTTCTTTATCTGATGTAATCTCGATAAAATCTACAGCAGGATTGGGCGAAATACTTATGTTAATGGGAGTTTCAGAATCCTCAATTCCTGATGCCTTACTGTATTTTAAAATAATACCGTTGGAGCCCACAGCATAACCGGGCATGGTATCGGCAAAAGCCACTGCAGACAAGGTTTGAGTGCCGGTGGCGCTTTGGGTCCATGTATTGCCAGCATTTGAGGTTTCATAAAGAGACATTGAACCCATGCCTGTACCACCCACAGCAAATCCTCTGTTTGCATTGATAAAGTGAATCGAATAAATTATCCCGGGGAATGAGAAACTCAACTGTGACCAATTATCACCGCCATTAATCGTACTAAAGATACTGTTGTCGGTAGCCAGATATCCGGTGTCGGCCGTGGGGAAAAATATTGTGTTTATGGCGGAATTGGTAAATACTGAAATAGGTGTGAAGTTTGTGCCACCATTGGTGGTCTTCAGTAAAATTCCATTATCGCATCCAACAAAGCCGTTTAGTGCATCGCGGAAATAAATGGTATTGAACAGCGCAAAATTTTCATCGTATTTATAAAGGGTATCCCATGTAGCGCCGGCATCCGAAGTTTTTACCACATAATTGGCAAGTTCAACCGACCATGCTGCTGCATATCCGTTGTTTTCATCGGGAAAATAAATATCCCAGAATTCGGAAATATTTGGATTTGAATAGCATGAACTCCATGTGGCGCCTCCGTTTTGTGTCGCAATAATCTCGCCGCTGCAAGCACCAAACCCCTTTAAGTTCGTGGTAAAAACCATGGCTGAAATTGGCCCTGTGCCAACCTGGTTCCATGTGTTGCCACCGTTAACGGTTTTCAGCACGGCGCCGGTTTCGGCCGAAACGTAAACCGTGTCTGCCGATACTATAGCAAGGCAATTAAGGTAGGCGCTGGTACCCGACATCTGAGGCACCCACTGGTGCTGTGCTTTGGCTGCACCAAAAAGCCCGCAAAGTGCGGCGCATAAAAGTAAAAATCTGTTTTTCATAAAATTGTTTTTTTGTTATTGTTTTACTGTGGCAGCAATCCATTAAATGTCATTAACTAATCCTTCAAAACCTTATTCACAAGGTCGGCCGCTTCCTGCAGTTTTATTGCAGATAATACTTTCAAGCCGGATTTATCAATGATCTCTTTGGCTTCTTCGGCATTGGTTCCCTGTAACCTGACAATAACAGGAACTTTTATCTCACCCATACTTTTATACGCATCAACAATGCCGTTTGCCACGCGGTCGCAGCGCACGATACCTCCGAAAATATTTACCAGTATCGCTTTAACATTCGGGTCGCTGAGAATGATACGGAAGGCTTCTTCCACACGCTTGGCATTAGCAGTACCACCCACATCGAGAAAATTTGCAGGCGCGCCGCCCGATAGCTTTATGATATCCATGGTTGCCATGGCCAATCCTGCGCCATTTACCATGCAGCCAACATTGCCATCCAGCTTTACGAAATTCAAGCCAAAATTTCCTGCTTCCACTTCGGTCGGATTTTCTTCCGAAAAATCGCGCATATTGGCAATAATACAATGACGGAACAGGGCATTGTTGTCGGCAACCATTTTGGCATCGGCGGCAAATATTTTATCATCGGAAGCTTTGATAACCGGGTTTATCTCCAGTAACGACAAGTCGCAGCCGATATAAGCCTTATAAAGATATTTCAAAAAAGGCAACATATTTTTATAAGCCTCGCCCTCAAGCCCAAGGTTAAAAGCAATACGGCGGCACTGAAAAGCCTGAATGCCTAAAGCCGGGTGAATCTCTTCTTTGAATATCTGATCGGGGGTTTCTTCCGCCACTTTTTCAATATCCATACCGCCCCGGGGAGAATACATAAAAATATTCTTTCCTGACTGCCGGTTTAAAAGTATGCTGATATAGAATTCTTGTATTGGATTTGGGCCCGGATAATAAATGTTTTGTTCTACAAGCACTTTATGCACCGTTTTGCCTTCAGCTTTGGTTTGCGGTGTCACCAGTTGCATTCCAATTATTTGAGCAGCGTAATCATAAACTTCCTGATAGTCTGAAGCAATTTTCACACCGCCGCCTTTGCCTCTTCCGCCTGCATGTATCTGCGCTTTTATGGCAAACTTTTCAGAACCGGTGTTGGCATTGACTATTTGGGCGGCATTTCGGGCTTCTTCGGGAGTACCGGCAATGTACCCTTCCGGAACTGTAACTTTAAAACTTCTCAATAAGTCCTTGACCTGATATTCATGTAAATTCATAAAATTCAGTATTTGTCGTTATCAAAAATAATACAAAAATCAGATAAAATAAATCTGTAACTAAAAAAACATAGCAATCGTTCTATGATTATCATTTAATCATTATTTTCGCAATGATGAAAGGGATGTTTAAAATATGGTACCCGATACTTTTTTTGCTATTCTTGCATTCTTCCATAGTTTTTGCTCAGAAAAAAACAGTACATGCCGCCCGTTTTTCTACCTCGCTGAAAATTGACGGAATTCTCGATGAACCATGCTGGTTCACATGTGATTCGGTGGATGATTTTATGCAATATATTCCTGACTACAATTTAAAACCATCTCAAAGGACCGTTATCCGCATAGGTTATGACAACGAGGCCGTTTATATCGGGGCTATGATGTTTGATACGGCACCGGACAGTATTCTTACCGAAATCGGAACCCGCGACGATGATCTGAACGCGGACAAATTTGCAGTGCAGTTCGACACGTATAATATGCAGGATGATGCCTACACGTTCATGGTTTACGCGTCCGGTACTCAGGCTGACGAGCGCAAGAATGATGATACTTACAACGCTGTCTGGCAAAGCGCTGTAAAAATTAATGACCAAGGCTGGGTATGCGAAATGAAGATCTCGTATTCGGCCATCAGGTTTCCCAAGATCATGGAGCAGACATGGGGGATGCAAATATTCAGGGGCATCAGGCGGCACCGCGAAACAGACCAATGGGCGCTGGAAGTAAAAGGCAATTACAATTACCTCAAAGACTGGGGGAAACTTGAAGGGATCAAAGAAATTAAGCCGCCCCTGAGGTTATCGCTGACACCGTTCATCTCTCTCTATGGAGACCATTATCCATACAATGAAAAAGGGAAAAGCAACTTTTCATATTCCTTCAGCGGTGGCCTGGATCTTAAATACGGCATCAACGAGAGTTTCACGCTTGATATAACTTTATTACCCGACTTCAGCCAGGTACAGTCGGATTATCAGGTTAAAAACATTTCTGCTCAGGAAACTGTTTATGAAGACTACCGTCCGTTTTTCACAGAAGCGATCGACTTGTTCAAAGAAGGAGACCTGTTTTATACGCGCAGAATAGGGCGTATCCCTGAAGGTTTTTATAGTGTTTATGATTCCGCTGATGCGGGTGAGATCATTAAAAAAAATCCAGGACAGGCAAAATTGATTAATGCCGTGAAATTCTCCGGGAGGACTAAAAAAGGAACTGCTGTCGGCGTATTTAATGCTATTACAAATAACATGTATGCTACGCTGAAAGACTCAGCCGGAAACACCCGCAAAATACTTACCGAGCCTTTAACCAATTACAACATTCTTGTTCTTGATCAGGTACTAAAGAATAATTCAAAAATTTATTTTGTGAATACCAGCGTGATCCGCGATAAAAAATACGATGATGCCAATGTATCGCTGCTCGGGTTAACATTGAACGACAA
>Ga0116171_10003503_pt1 | contig 14491 bp, 7 predicted proteins | sample AD_JPNHW2_MetaG_FD_89798 | JGI IMG/M metagenome (GOLD analysis project Ga0116171, IMG submission 89798) | Active sludge microbial communities of municipal wastewater-treating anaerobic digesters from Japan - AD_JPNHW2_MetaG | ecosystem: Engineered > Bioreactor > Anaerobic > Digestate | place...
CGGCATGACAACCCGCTCAGTATGACGATATTCTTTTATAATACTAAATATCAGAATAATATATTGATTCGCAATACTTAAAATACCGGATCTCCTTTTGTTATTACTTTAACTGATAACCTTTTCGGCTCAGTTTTTATGTTTACTTTTGCCTCATGTTTCAGATTTCCGATACATTTCGGATTATTCAGTAAATGACTTCTGACATGGAGATAAAAAACAACAAACTTTTTTCGGAATTTCCCCCGGTACCAACGCCGGAGTGGGAAGCGAAAATTATTGAAGACCTGAAGGGCGCCGATTACCAGAAAAAACTCATCTGGAAAACACCTGAAGGTATTAACGTAAAGCCTTATTATCGCGAGGAAGATATTACCGGACTTTCCGATCAGTATTCCATTCCGGGAAAAAGCCCTTTCATCCGCGGAAATTCAGCCGAAGGCAACCAATGGGAAATCCGTCAGGAGATTGCCGTCACCGATCCCGTGAAAGCCAATGAAACAGCCCTCCATGCTATCGAAAAAGGCGCTGAATGCATTGGATTTGATGCATCAAGGATTTCAACGGTCGATGATCTCGAAGCCCTTTTCAAAGGAATCTCTTTCCCGAAAGTATCGGTTTATTTTGGCGCCGCAAGATCATATCCCCAATTGTTTAAATTACTGGCCGATTATGCCGGTAAAAACAAACTACCCGCCAACGCTTTCCGCGGCACGGTGGATTTTGATCCTATAAGTTTCCTGTTGCTCAACGGCAACTTCTGGAAATCGCAGGAGGCCGATATGGCTGAAGTGGCAAAAATCGTCAAGCTTGGCGAGGTATTGCTGCCGGCCATGAAGGTCATCACCGTCAATGGACAGTATTTTCATAATTCCGGGGCCACACTGGTTCAGGAACTGGCATTCAGCCTGGCCTCTGCCAACGAATACCTGGCCTACTGCACCGGTCACGGATTTACCGTTGATGAAGTTGCTCAACGCCTTGGATTTTCTTTCGGGACAGGCTCGAACTACTTCATGGAAATTGCCAAGCTGCGGGCAGCCCGTTTATTGTGGTCCCGTATCGTTCAGCAATACAAACCGGCCAATGAGAACTCGCTGAAAACTTTCATTCACTGCACTACCTCTCACTGGAACAAGACTGTGTACGACCCGCATGTAAACATCCTCCGTACAACCACCGAAGCCATGTCGGCCATTCTGGGAGGCGCCAATTCCATCCTCATCACACCTTTTGATACTTTTTACAAAGACCCGGAGGATTTTTCGGAACGTATCGCCCGGAATCAACAGATCATCCTGCGTGAAGAGGCATACCTCAATAAAGTGGTGGATCCCGGGGCCGGTTCCTATTACATCGAATCGCTGACACACTCGATAGCCGAAGCAGCATGGAAATTATTTGTTGATGTTGAGGAGATGGGCGGCATCATTGAGGCTATAAAGGCAAATTTCATTCAGGACAGCATCGAAAAAGTGGCACAACAGCGGATGTCCGATATCGCCAACCGCCGTACCACCATCCTGGGCACAAACCAGTATCCCAATACGGGAGAAATTATGCTTGATAAAATCCAGGTCATCGGTGAAAACGAAGATATTGAAGATACGACCGGACCTGCCGGCCGGTACAAAATACTGGAAATAGGCCGCGGCGCCGAGGCTTTCGACGACCTCAGGCTCAATACCGAGCTATATGTAAACGAAGGTGGCAAACGCCCGTCGGTATTCCTTTTCGCCATCGGCAACCTGGCCATGAGAAAAGCCCGTGCCATGTTCAGCACCAATTTCTTCGGCTGCGCCGGTTTCGAAATCATCGATAACAACGGTTTCGCCACCATCGGCGATGGCGTAAAAGCAGCCCTGGCATCGGGTGCCGAAATCATTGTACTGTGCAGTTCCGACGAAGAATATCCGGAATTTGCATCACCTGTCGTTAAAGCCATTAAGGAACAAAACAACAAAGCGCTCGTGGTACTTGCCGGATACCCGAAAGAACTCATTGAAAGCCTTCAGCAAGATGGGTTCGATGAATTCATCCATGTCCGGTCCAACCTCCTCGAAACCCTCAGGAACATCCAGGACAAACTGGGAATATCCGAAAACTAATAAGTTTAATAACCGAAAAATAAGCTATAAGGTTATGAGGCCTGATTTTAAAAATATATCGCCATTCGTAAAACCGGCCGGGAACAATCCCGCCAAAAAAGCTGAATGGACTACCAACGAACAGATCGCCGTTAAACCGTACTACACGCCTGACGACCTTGCCGGAATGGAGCACCTGAACTATGCCGCCGGCATTCCGCCTTTCCTCCGCGGCCCGTACAGCACGATGTACGTGATGAAACCCTGGACTATCCGCCAGTATGCAGGTTTCTCGACGGCTGAAGAAAGTAATGCCTTTTACCGCCGCAACCTGGCTGCCGGCCAGAAGGGACTATCCGTCGCCTTCGACCTGGCCACCCACCGCGGTTACGACAGCGACCATGAAAGGGTTGTGGGCGACGTTGGCAAAGCCGGCGTAGCCATCGACTCCATTCTCGATATGAAAATCCTGTTCGACCAGATTCCGCTGGACAAAATGTCGGTTTCGATGACCATGAACGGCGCCGTTTTACCGGTACTGGCTTTCTACGTCGTGGCTGCCGAAGAACAGGGCGTCCCGATGGAAAAGCTGAGCGGCACCATCCAGAACGACATCCTCAAGGAGTTCATGGTACGCAACACATACATTTATCCTCCGCTGCCCTCAATGCGCATCATCGCCGATATTTTTGAGTTCACTTCCAAAAACATGAAGAAGTTCAACTCCATTTCCATATCGGGATATCATATGCAGGAAGCAGGCGCTACCGCCGACATTGAACTGGCTTATACGCTTGCCGACGGGCTGGAATATCTCCGTACCGGGATACAGGCCGGCATCCCCGTTGATGCTTTTGCCCCTCGATTGTCGTTTTTCTGGGGAGCAGGTATGAACCACTTCATGGAAATTGCCAAGATGCGCGCCGCGCGTATGCTCTGGGCCAAAATCGTGAAACAGTTCGACCCGAAAGATCCCAAATCCCTGGCATTACGCACCCACACGCAAACATCGGGCTGGAGCCTCACCGAGCAGGACCCTTTCAACAACGTTACGCGTACCTGCGTCGAAGCGCTGGCAGCCGCCCTGGGGCATACCCAGTCGCTGCATACCAATGCACTGGACGAAGCCATTGCCCTTCCCACCGATTTCTCGGCCCGCATCGCCCGGAATACGCAGATTTACCTGCAGGAAGAAACCAACATCTGCAAGGTGGTTGACCCCTGGGCCGGCTCATACTACGTTGAATCGCTCACCAACGAAATTGCCCATAAAGCCTGGAAGCTCATCGAGGAAGTTGAATCGCTCGGCGGAATGGCCAAAGCCATCGAAACCGGCATACCTAAAATGCGCATCGAAGAGGCTGCTGCCCGCCGCCAGGCCAAAATTGACTCGGGGAAAGAAACCATTGTCGGGGTGAACAAATACCGCCTCGACAAGGAAGATCCCCTCGAAATACTCGAAGTTGACAATACCGCCGTCCGCGAAGCCCAGATTAAAAGGTTACAGAAGCTTCGCGCCGAACGCAACAACGAAGATGTCCGGAAAGCGCTTGATGCCCTTACCCATGCTGCTGAAACAGGCGAAGGGAACCTGCTGGAACTGAGCATCGACGCTGCCCGCAAGCGCGCTTCGCTGGGCGAAATCAGTTACGCACTCGAAAAAGTATATGGGAGGTATAAAGCCGTGATCCGTTCCATTTCAGGAGTTTATTCATCCGAAAACCAGGATGACGCCAGCTATCATAAAGCCTGCGAAATGGCTGATAAATTTGCCGAACTCGAAGGCCGCCGCCCCCGCATCATGATTGCCAAGATGGGCCAGGACGGTCACGACCGCGGTGCAAAAGTCGTAGCCACCGGCTATGCCGACATAGGCTTCGATGTCGACATCGGTCCCTTGTTCCAGACTCCGGCCGAAGCTGCCCGCCAGGCTGTTGAAAACGATGTTCACGTGCTGGGCGTTTCGAGCCTTGCCGCAGGACATAAAACCCTCGTCCCTCAGGTTATCGAAGAGCTGAAGAAGCTGGGCCGCGATGATATCATGGTTATCGTCGGTGGAGTGATCCCCGCCCAGGACTACCAGTTCCTGTATGATGCCGGAGCCGTGGCTGTTTTTGGCCCGGGTACCAAAATCCCCGATGCTGCCATTAAAATGCTCGAAATCCTGATCGAAAGCAGGAAATAATCTTATCAGAAAAGTCAATCTGAAAAACCGGGTTTCAACAGCCCGGTTTTTCAATTTGACAGAAGCCTCACAAAACGCTGCGCCCTTATGGCCCGAAACCGGACATACACCCATATCGAACTGACCGGCATGCACTCCGGCGGCCGGTGTTTTGGCTTTGCCGGCGGCAAAAGGATTTATGCCGATTACGGCATCCCCGGCGAAAAAGTAAACATTTCAGGCGTTCAGAGACAGGGAGACTTTCTGAAAGGAACCGTATCGGAAGTTACTGAATCCGGCGAATACCGCGTTGAACCTTTCTGCCGGCATTTCGGGATTTGCGGCGGCTGTTCATGGCAGCATATGAGCTATGAAGGCCAACTGGCATGGAAACGGCAACTGGTTATCAATGCCTTACGTAAATATCAGATCGATGCGCCGGAGGTGCCGCCGGTCATACCTTCACCCGGGCAGCAATATTACAGGCACCGGCTGGAATACGCTTTTTCGAACCGCCGCTGGTATTACGAAGGAGAAGGCCGGATCGAGGACCCGCAACAAAGGCTGGCCCTGGGATTCCACCTGGCAGATAATCCTGCGAAGGTTGTCGACATTGACGAGTGTTTTTTACAACAAGATCCAGGCCGGAAAATTTATCAATGTATTAAAGAGTTTACCCTTCAAAACGGATATTCCTATTACGATCCCAAAGAGCGGTCGGGGTTGATGCGAAGCCTTGCCATCAGGACCACAACCACCGGGCAGGTGATGGTGACTGTGGTTTTCGGCGAGGACAATCCTGAAATGCGGAAGCCGCTGTTCGATCATCTTTTAAAAGAGGTTCCGGAAGTCACTTCGGTATATTACGGCATTGCTTATGCAGGCGATGACAACAGCAACGATATTCAGCTTTTCCACCTGAGCGGAACGGAAACCTGTATCACCGAAAAGGCTAACGGACTTATTTTTACCATTAGTCCGCACTCATTTTACCAGCCTAATCCGGAACAAGCCGGCATAATGTTCAAGACCATCGCCGGGCTGGCTGAGCTGCAAAAAGAGGACCTGGTAGTCGACCTTTACAGCGGCATTGGAACGATTGCGCTTACCATAGCGTCAAAATGCCGGAGAGTGACCGGAATTGAAGGATCGCCGGATGCCTGTAACGATGCTGTCCGGAACGCCGGGCTTAATGGGATAACCAATGCGGAATTCATCCAGGGTGATTGCCTGGCAACTTTCAATGATTCCTTTCTGGAAAAATACGGGAACCCGGATGTAATCATGTTGGATCCTCCCCGTTCGGGAACGCTTATCGAGATCAAAAAAACAATCCTGAAAGCGCAGCCGCGCAAAATCATCTACCTGAGCTGCAACCCGTTGTCGCTCGCCTTTGACCTGAAAATGCTCACACAGGGTTACCATATTTCTTATATTCAGCCATTTGACCAGTTCCCGCACACGCATCACGTGGAAACGCTGGTAATGCTGGATAAGGTATGATATACGGTCAGGAGCCAAGGGCCAAAAGTTTACCTGCCTGGGCGAGGTTGTGGTTAAGACGGCAGGGCAAGAGAGCAGGGAGAACGGAGAAGGGAGAATGACAGGGAAAACAGAGAAGGAGAAGGAGAAGGAAGAACGGGGAACGGGGGAACGGGGAACGCAAAACGCAAAACGTAAAATTAAGAACGCAAAAGGCAAAGGGCAAAGGGCAAAAGTCAAAAGTTTGCCTGGGTGAGGTTGTGGGCAAGAAGGCAGGGCAAAGGTCAAAGGAAAACTCAAAACTTCAGGCACTTTAAGTACTTTAGGCAATAATAACCCAGGACGAAAAACGCTGAACGCTGAAACTCTGAAACACTGAAACGCAAAACGCAAAACGCAAAACGTAAAATTAAGAACGCAAAAGGCAAAGGGTAAAAGTCAAAAGTTTGCCTGGGTGAGGTTGTGGGCAAGAAGGCAGGGCAAAGGGCAAAAGTAAATGGTGAGAGTCGGCGCGCGGGGAGCTGAACATATATTTCGGTAAGGCTGGGAGACCGTTTCGTCGTTTTAAAGCCCTCCGGGCTTAAAACTCCTCGCGGAATGGGAGTGCTAACGTAGTCTCAGGATATGGGGCGAGGCCAACAGCCCCTGGCAAAAAGCTAAGACACAAGGCAAACGGTCAATAGCTAAAAGCTAACGGCTAAAGGCTAAAGGCTAACGGCCAAGAGCCAGCGGCTAATAGCTAAGAGCCTAAGCTATCGAGCCCCGGGAGGAAAAAGGAGACAAAGCAGTATCTGATGATTAAGTCTTTTTTATTTGGTGGTGAAATAAAAAAAACTTTTATATATTTGAACCATAAATTGTTTAATTATCAACCATCATTTATTTTTTAGATCATGAAAAGCTTTTTTAAATCCCGTCTCGTTTTTATGCTGGTTATTACATTGCTCAGCATTTCTGCAAAACAAGCGCGTTCACAATCGATCCCGATAGATTTCACCTTTTCAGGCTCTTGTGTGGGCGGTCTCACGTATTTCTATCCCGATACCATTGTAATGGCAGTTAATGGTGTGCAATCGGTTTACTGGACATTCGGCGATGGCGATAGTTCTCTCCTTGTTAATCCTGTGCATGGCTATGCAAATTACGGAACATATACTGTTACATTGACAGTTTATGCCGACAGTGGATATACCGGATCCGTAACACATTATATAAACATTTCTCCAGAGCCTTCGGCATTTTTCTCTTATAGTTCGCCCAACTGCAGCAGTTCTCCCGTCCTCTTCACCGATTTATCTTCTACAACTTATGGGTATATTAACACCTGGATTTGGGACTTTGGTGACGGAAGCCCGGTTGATACCATCGTTTTCCCGAATGATCCAAATGCATCTCACTCATTTCCGACTGCCGGAACTTTCATTGTAACATTGTCGGTTATAAACAGTGAAGGATGCAGCGATACATATACTGCTTCGGTAGATATCCTTTCTGCACCGATAGCTAATTTTTTCTATTCGCCAACCCTATGTGAAGATCAGGTAGTTCAGTTCACTGATGCATCATTTCCTAACGGAGCTGGTGATATTGTTAGCTGGAACTGGGACTTCGGCGACCCGGCAAGCGGTATAAACAATACTTCCAACTTCACAAATCCTAGTCACACCTACGTTTCACCGGGAACCTATAACGTTCAGCAAATCGTCGTGAATTTTAACAACTGCAGCGATACCACCATCAAACAGGTGGTGATCCATGCATTACCTTCCGTCGATTTTTCCTATACGCCGGCACTGCCTTGTGCCTTTGATCTGGTATTTTTCGCACCAATTGCTGATACTTCAAGTATTGCTACCTGGTATTGGCAATTTGGTGACGGAACTGCATCTACGTTTGCTAATCCTGCTCACAGTTATGTTGTTCCCGGTACTTACACTGTATCACTGACAGTAACCGATACATCCGGATGCGCCAGTTCTATTGCGAAATCAATAATTGTAAATGCCAGCCCTCTTGCGAATTTTTCCTTTCCTTCTGTTGCCTGCAGCGGGACGCCGGTGCCGTTTACCGATTTATCACAGACCAACGGTGGCGGGGCGATAGCTCAATATTACTGGAATTTCGGCGATCCGGCTTCGGGTGCATCCAATACTTCGACCATACAAAATCCCCAGCACGTGTTTGCCAATGCGGGAGCCTATATTGTCGGCCTTACCATAACCAATATCAATGGCTGCATTGACTCGCTTTTCTCAATAATTACGGTTAATCCGTCGCCGGCACAACCATCGGCCATCGCCGGCAACGCCACTCCCTGCCAGGGCAGCAGCCAGACGTATTCCGTTACAAACGTCAGCGGTATAACCTATACCTGGGCATTGCCGGCAGGCTGGACAATCACCGCCGGTCAGGGAACCAGCAGCATCACCGTCACGACCGGCGCTCAAAGCGGGAATATAACCGTAATACCATCGAACAGTTGCGGGAACGGAACTCCGGCAAGCCTGGCTGTAAGCCCGGGCCTTATTCCGGCACAAACTTCCGCCATCACCGGCAACGCGACTCCCTGCCAGGGCAGCATACAGTCATACTCGGTTACTGACGTAAGCGGTACAACCTACATCTGGACTGTTCCGGCTGACTGGAGTATTACTTCAGGACAGGGGACCAGCAGCATCACGCTTACAACCGGAACGCAAAACGGAAATATCACCGTAACGCCTTCGAACAACTGCGGCAGCGGCGCCGCCACCACCCTGGGTGTAAGTACCGGCTATATAACTGCCTATGCCGGACCTGATATCGTTGTTTCATATGGATTTCCTGTTACACTATACGGGAATGCAGGTAATGGCAGCGGTGACTACTCCTGGTCGTGGCAGCCGGCAAACCTGTTTGTAAATTCAACGGTTCAGAACCCTACAACCGTGAACCTAACAACGACAACCGTTTTCACTTTGACGGTAACGGATAATGTAACCGGTTGCACCGACGATGACCAGACAACCGTGGTTGTCACCGGCGGCGAGCTTACTGTAAGTGCATTTGCCAATCCCGAATTAATTTACCTCGGCGACAGTTCTCAACTGAACGCACCAACCAGCGGAGGTACCGGTAATTATACCTGGTCGTGGAGTTCCGATCCGGCAGGCTTTACTTCCGGTCTGCAAAATCCTGTAGTAAATCCTGTAGAATCGACAATGTACATTGTAACGGTAAACGACGGGGTATCCACCGCAACCGACAGTGTTCTGCTGACGATCAATTACCTGCCTGCCCCTCCGGCGATGCCTGCAGGGCCGGATTCGGTCGACCTGGCATACTCGTTACAAACTACATTTTCGATCCCTGCTGTCGCTAACGCAACCCTGTATGAATGGGAAGTTTATCCTGAGTATGCAGGAGTTTTCGCGAAAAGCGACGTTGAAGGCACTATCTCCTGGTCTCCTTCTTTCATGGGATATGCCGTCATCAAAGTAAGGGCAAATAACTCCTATGGCCACTCCGAATGGTCGGAAGAAAAGATCATTTTTGTTGACAATACCACCGGCACCGGATTGCATGAATCCGGCAAGCTGATTATCTATCCCAATCCGGCATCCGCAAGTCTGCATATTGAGATTCCGGGAAATCTTTCCGCTGGCAACGGGATGATGGTTATTTACGATGCAAAAGGCGGGATACTATCAGAATTGCATTTTACAGGCAATGAAATGACTGTGGATGTTTCGGCATTCCGGCCCGGAGTATATATTGTCCGATTCAGCAATGATAAAGTTGCAGCCATCGGGAAGTTTGTAAAAGATTAACGGCAATAGCGACAGGAACGCTCCGGCGTTCCTGCCTCCAGGCACAGCTTCCCTTCTTTCGCAGGGCATACTCCGGTACGGGAGGAAAGAAATCCCGCGGTTGCACCTTTACCAGGCTGCGTAATTTACTTCACGGTTTCCCCCGGCAACCTCTCCAAAACCGCCCGGCCGTTTTTCTGCTCAACCACTTTCCTGTGGAGAGTCCGAAAAAGCATTATTCCTGCATTTTTGCATTTCATTTGCAATATTGCAGGTTTATAAGCTGTTTTACACTGTAATTTTGCAATTCTAAATTATCTTTGTACAAAAATATCCTCATGCAAATTCCCAGGATACAATCTTTGCTGCTGGAAAGATATCTGAAATCATTTCCCTGCGTAGCCATTATTGGTCCCAGGCAGGTGGGTAAAACAACCATGGCCAGGATGTTGTTGTCATCCTATGATGCCGATGCAATATATTTAGACCTGGAATCACATGAGGATAGCCGGAAACTGATGTTTGCCGAGCAGTATTTTATAGAAAGGCAGGACAAACTGATCGTTATTGATGAGATTCAGCGAAACCCTTCCCTGTTTCCCCTCCTGCGATCGGTGATTGACCGGAAACGGGTAAATGGCAGGTTTATATTGCTGGGTTCCGCATCCCCCGAATTAATGGCAAAAAGCTCCGAAACCCTGGCCGGCAGGATAGCTTATCTGGAAATTCATCCCTTTATTTATCCTGAAATCAGACAGAAATTCCTTTTCGACGGATTATGGCTTAAAGGCGGTTTCCCTGCCGTCTTCCTTGAACAGGATCTCACAGTGAGTTTTGAGATGAGGTTGCAGTTCATTCAGACCTGTTTTGAACGCGAATTACCCATACTTGGCCTCTCCGCTTCTTCGGTAACGCTCAGGAACCTTCTGCAAATGATAGCTCATTCGCAGGCCCAGGTGGTTAATTATTCCGAGATCAGCCGATCGTTAGGGATAGAAGTGAACACGGTAAAACGATATCTTGATTATTTTGAAAATGCATTCCTGATACGCAGGCTTCAGCCCTATTTTACCAATTCAAAAAAAAGGCTGGTGAAGTCGCCTAAGATTTTCATCCGCGATACCGGAATCCTTCATGCCTTGTTCAACATCGGCGACAAGGAAGCGCTCGATGGCTTCACAGGAAAAGGAAGTTCATGGGAAAGTTTTGTCATACAACAGATCATTGCTTTACTAAAACCCGGCGTGAATCCTTATTTCTACCGTACCCAGGACGGTACTGAACTCGATCTGCTCCTGGTAAAAGGCATGCAACCGGTTGCCGGTTTTGAGATAAAACTCTCCAATGCGCCAAAACTGTACCGCGGACTTTCAACTGCCGCCAAAGACTTCGAAGGGGCGCCTGTGTTTGTTGTAACCCATTCCGTTTCTGAGGATTATAACCTGGCTGCAAATATCCGTGTGACCAGCTTCGACCGTGTATTCAAATACCTGAAAGAACTGGATGTGATCATGGATATTGGGTAACACTTCAGCCGACTAATTTTTTGATCCGGGTCCCTTAACCCGGGACACATTATTAAACACTAAAACTTTTGGTTTTTGTGTTAAAAAACCGGTAAAAACTTTCCAGATGAAAAATCATTTATAAAATTGATATTCTGTTTCTTAGACGATAAACTTTTACATCTGACACCAGGATATCTTTTGCCCGGGATGGCTGTTGGCAGGAATCCCGCGGTTGCATCTTTACCAGACCTCGTAATTTACTTCACGGTTTCCTCCGGTAACCTCTCCAAAATCACCCAGCCGTTTTTCTGCTCAACCACTTTCATGTGGGCAACCAGGTGTTTCCATTTTTTATAATGCGGTTCTTTCAGCACCAGGTAAAAAGGCCTGTCGATGTTTCCGGTGAGCAGCCACATGGGCCGGCGGTAATCGTCAGGCATCCGCTTTGCATAAAATGCCGGAGCATAGGTGAAGTAACCGGAATTCAGGATGTAACACTTCCCGTCCGCCTTTGATTTGAAGAAATCAACGGCAGCACGCTGGGTGTACTGCTCTATTTTATAAGGGTATAGCAGAATGGTAAGCCACACGAATAACAGGCTTGTTAAGAACAACGCCGGCAACCCCATTTTTAGTTTCTTCCGGAACAGGATAACCGAAACAATGGTACCTGCCAGGAGCAGGACGCCAACCAGACCTTCGAAGCCGGTCCAGTGAACAACGGCCTGCAGGTTGGCCACGGCAAAAGCATCCCTGATCATTCCCGAATCGATGATCGCCTGCTTGTAATGATCGGCCAGGGGTACTGCCAGGGTAACCAGCGCAAACAGTGCGGCGATGAATATCAGCAGGAAACGGTAAAATCCCTGAATCCGGCCCTTGTCTTCCAGAAGGTTGCGAACCGTCAGCGCCGCCAGGAAAGTCAACGGATAATAACAAAGCGAGCTGTAATGCACAATTTTGGTTTTCACCACTGAAAACAGCACCAGAACAACCCAGAAGAGGATCAGCATCACCTTATAGAAATGACGCTGCCCCGGATTTTCAAAAACTTTAACCCGGAAGGATTTCAATGCCAGCACCGACGCCGGGAACATTCCCAGCAGCAGAATCCAGATATGATAGCTCCAGTGCCCGCCATGCCCGGCATCGGGAATCGTGAATAAACGCACCTGGTACTGAATAAATTTCACCACCATTGCACTGTTTCCCGACAGCCATTGAACGATAAACCATGAACCTCCAACCAGAAGAACTGCGATAGCAAAGATCAGAATTTCACCCAGCTTGGGCCGTTTCATACGGTCTCTTACATCGGTTTTTGCCCGCAGGGTTTTCAGGATACCGATAACATAGAAGACTGCAATAACAAGGCCCACCAGCAAAACGCCCACAGGCCCTTTGGTAAGTATCGCCAATCCGGCAAAAACGCCCGACAACATCACCGGGATATTTCGGTTTTTCGTTTTACGATCCTCCGGCTCCGAATAGAGAATGAAGAAATACACCGACAGGAAGATGAAAAAGTTGAACCACGGATCGATGATGCCTGAGCGGAAATAAAGGTGCGACAACACCGACGAAGCATAGATGAGCACCCACCACAGCCCGAATTTCGCATCGTACAACCGTTTTCCGATGGCATAGAGAACCTGCAGCGACAATATTCCGCAAACGGCATCGGGAAAACGCGCCGCAAATTCATTCACGCCAAAGGCTTTCATCGAAAGAACCTGCATCCAGATAAAAAGCGGTGGTTTCTCCCAGAAAGGCCTGAAATTGATCTGAACATTCAGGTAGTCGCCGCTTACCAGCATTTCGCGGGCGCATTCCGCAAAATTGATCTCATCCCAGTCGAAAAGGTGCATCCTTCCGATAAACGGAATGAAGAGCAGCGCCGAAGCTATGGCAATTAACGCCGGATAATAGCCGGCAAGTCGTTTTTCAGTCAAATTGCATCATTTTTGGACAAAAATAAGAAATTGGGCGTAAGGCCTTTCAACTTCTCTTAAGGTTACTCCTGCCAAAATCTGCTGCATTCGCCTTTTCGCGTCAAACGATTACAACATTTTTGACTAATTTTAGATCTTAAAATCATCTGAAAAGATCACACAATGGGAACAGAAGACGAACTGGAAACTTTTGAAATTTATGAAGGCACTGCCTGGGAGGTCGCCCTGCTGAAAAGCATCCTCGACGATAACGAAATAGAATCGATCATGCGCGATGCGAGCTTTGCATCCTGGAACCTTTACCCGGCGAGGGCAGGAACTGTCAAGATTTTCGTGGCGCAAAAGGATTTTGAACGCGCCGTAAAAATTACCGGCGAATTCCGGGCCAACATGCAGAAAGAAAATCCTGAAGATACCGGCGACGAGTCCTGATCAACAATGCCTGACAATCAACAACTCATTCCTTTTCCCAAAGAACCTTTTAATTTCTTTTATAACTTGCGGGACGATATTCATCATCGCAGATTTGAATAATGAGTTCCCCAGGCGGGTGTTCATTTCTGCATGAATACCGCAAAAACCCTACCATGAGCGAGACCAAGATTTACCGCGGAACACTTCCTTACTATCTCCTGTATGTTTACAGTTATCTGTATTATCACATCTTTTACCGTCGGGTTACCGTCACGGGGAGGGAAAACATTCCCCGAAACACACCGATAATTTTCGCAGCAAATCACCAGAACGCCCTGATGGATGCGCTGGCTATGCTATATGCCAGGAAAGGAAAGGTTGTTTTCCTGGCGCGGGCCGATATTTTTAAGAGCAAATTCGTCGCAGCTCTGTTGCATTTCCTGAAAATAATGCCCGTTTATCGCATGCGCGACGGTTTCGAATCCCTGGGCCAGAACGAGGAAATTTTTGATAACGCGGCTGATGTCCTCCGGCATAATACGCCCCTGGCCATGCTTCCCGAAGGCAACCACGCCGGTTTCAAAAGGCTCAGGCCCCTGAAAAAAGGTATTTGCCGTATCGCCTTCATGGCCGAAGAGCGGTCGCAGTTCAAACTCAACCTTCATATTGTCCCGGTAGGCCTTGATTATTCCAACTATTTCAATGCAGGGGAACGCATCCTTATCAACTTCGGCAAACCGATCAGGGTTGCCGATTACCTGACCCTGTACCGGGAAAGCCCCCAGCATGCCATCAACGCCCTTCGCAACGAAATCGTCGCCGGGCTGAAGCCCCTGATGCTGAATATCGAAAACGAAGAACTCTATAATACCAGCGCCGACATCATCGGGTTTTACCAGCACGTACTGCTTTCCGAACGGAAGTTGCGCAATACGCACCGGAACAGGTTCAAAATTCAGCAGGAAATTTCATCCAGGCTCAACCAGATAACGGCTAATACTCCTGAATTACTGGAGCCGATAAGACCCTTGCTCAGCGAATATTCAGGACTGCTCGAAAAATATGATATCCGCGATTGGCTGGTCAGAAAAAACAA
>Ga0116171_10003504_pt1 | contig 14488 bp, 11 predicted proteins | sample AD_JPNHW2_MetaG_FD_89798 | JGI IMG/M metagenome (GOLD analysis project Ga0116171, IMG submission 89798) | Active sludge microbial communities of municipal wastewater-treating anaerobic digesters from Japan - AD_JPNHW2_MetaG | ecosystem: Engineered > Bioreactor > Anaerobic > Digestate | place...
CACATGTTGCCAGAACTTCATCGTTACATTTGGTAACAGCATTGACAAGAGTAATATTGAACACTTCATTCACCACTTCAATAGTAGTTTCAAGTGTAGAATTTACCTCCGGCAATTTACGAATAACCAGCGACTTCACAGCTCCGATAAATCCTGTACGTACAACATCATTCATAATTATGGTGTTTATGTACCCCAGACGTGCTGCACATGTCTGTGCTATATTCTCTACCAATCCTGATTCAAGCAGCTTTCCTCCTTCTACAAAAATATTATCCGGGACTATCTTAAACTCAGTCCTGGTAAATACCTCATCAAAATGCACCAGCCTGTCAATCATTATGAAAGGCGATTTCTGAGGAATAAGTGCTTTTACGTCCAGATCTGTAAAATTCATTTCTAAAGTGAATTAAAATCGTAAAAACTCCCAAAGGGGCCCTCTGATGTTACGGGAACGGAATTTCTCCATCATGCCATGGTCGTCAAAATCGGGAAAGATCCATTTCTTACCTGTAGCCAGAGCTCTTTCTTTTACATTATCGGGGTTGAACTGTTTACTTATATAATATACAGGTTCCAGCAGATTGTCCGAAACCGTTATAACACCTTCGGCGACAGCAATATCATATAACCTTGTATGAGGATATATACGCATTCCGATATATGGAAAGTATACAGAACGCGGCAACCTTTTTGAGTTTTCAAATGTCTGATCAAGTGTCAGGTCTGTTTCGCCATATCCACCCAGAATAAGGAAATGAGCAAAGAAAATGCCCAGGTCAGAACTCATCTCCGATGTTTTCAGCACATCATCGAAGGTAAAACGTTTACCATAATTATTAAGTTGCCTATCAGAGAACGATTCGGTACCGAACTCAATATGTGTAAGTCCTGACTTTTTAAACAATGACAATTCTTCGTAAGTAAGGTTATCTGGCGAAAAATAAGCTCCCCAGCTCACTTTAACATCGCTTCTGATTATCTCTTCAGCAAGTTCTATATTATAATCTCTGGAAATGTTAAAGATCGAATCGGTAAAAAAGAGATAGGTAATCCCTTTTTCAAAATAAAGCTCTTTAATAGTATCGACAATCAACCTGGGATCAAGTGTTCTAACTTTCTTCCCGTCAATAATCGGGTAGCTGCAGTATATGCAATTATATGGACATCCGCGTTTTGTCTGAATATTCAGCATTCCGCTTTTGCTCCAGTAATATTCAGCAAGATTTTTATCGAACGACAACTCCAGCGATTTCAGATATTCAGTTCTTGAATTCAACTTTATTTCACCGGAAGGTGTTCTGAAAACCAGCCCTTCAATCTGGTTATAATCCATACCATTATCAATACACAGAATCAGTTTCCTGAGTGTTTCCTCTCCTTCGCCGGTGATACCAAAATCGGGTTTTAAAATTTTAAACAGGATATCAGGGAAAATTGAAAAGCCCGGACCGCCAATTATGACTTTGGCTGTACCAGCATTTCTTGCAGTTTCAATTATTTGCCGGTACCAGTCAATGAAACTGTTTTTTTTATAAATATTTGTGTCGTCAATGTTCCTGAGCGACACCCCAACAATATCGATATCCCCTTTTGACAAAATCCCGGAAAAATCGGACATGGATTGTCTGTTAAAATCAAATAAAGTAATATTATAACCGGGAAGATGTTTCTTCAGATAAGTATGTAAATACGAAATGCCCAAAGGGTATACAGGATACGGATTTGTATATGCATTAGCCGAAACAAGCAATATGTTTTTTCCCAGGTTCATCTAAGTCCAGAATTCATAAAAATTATACCATTGTTCAGGGTATCTCTTCAGTATATTTTCCAATCCGTAGACATAGTTCCCGGCCAGTGCCTCCACTTTTTCTTTCTGTGAAAGATTCTCTGAAGGATAATTGTCGATACGGTTCAGAATAAGATGGTAATGTTTAGCCGACTCTTTCATTACAAACAGGGTTAGTACAGGCACATCAAACTGAGCTGCCAGATGATAGGCTCCTGTAGGAAAGATTGCTTCCCGTCCCAGGAAATTCAGTTTTATGACTTTTTTACCCGTATACATTCTGTCGCACGGTACGGTTAATATCTCGCCATTCTTGAGTACGTTACTGATAGTAAAAATGTGCGACATATCAGATGATACAGGGATGGGAAAGACATTATTTTCCTTTAATATTTTTTCCCGGTTTTGCTGAATCACAGCATTCTCTCCTCCATATATAACGCTGTTTATTTTCTTTTTTGTCTGATGCAAAAGACAACCGGATATTTCAAAATTGCCTACATGGGAACTGGCAATAACTGCACCTTTTGGAGAATTTATCACATTATCAAATAGTTCCTGCCCTGTGATTGACAAAATAAATGAATCCTTCCTGCCTGCAAAAACAGCAAACTTATCGAGAAGTGTCTGTCCGAACAAAAAATGGGTTCTGTATGTTTTGGTAAATGATTTCAATATTCCAAAACCATGAATTTTTCTGAAATAAAACCATATTGATTTAAATCCTTTATGGTTAAAAATCATGTAAAAAATTACAACGAAGCTCAGAATTGCATAACCTAAGGAAAGTCCCATGTGCCTGAAAAAAAAGAGTAGCCCTTTTTGTCCCAAGGTACCACCATGAGTTCGGCCTTTCCATTGCGGACGGTTATTCATGATTATATTAGCGGTTGTTCATTTTCGATTCGATATAATCGTAAAAGCCTCCAAGGGTTGTAACCCCGCTCATCTCTTCAGCTTTTATCTTGAATCCGAATTTTTTCTCAACGATAACAACTATATCAACAAAATCAAGGCTGTCAATACCCAAATCATCCTTAAACGATGCATTCGCATTAATAACACCCGGATCTACTTCAATCTCCTCAACTAAAAAATCATTGGTGATTTTAATAATCTCTTCTCTGCTCATAAATTGATAATTATTTGGTTTTGGTTTTTTTTACTACAAGTGCGCTGTTTGTTCCCCCGAATCCGAATGAGTTTGAGAGGAACACATCTATATTCTTATCGATAGTTTTAGTGGCAATATTCAGTTTTGCAGAATGCTCATCAGGATTTTCGAAATTAATGTTTGGTGCAACAAATGAGTTTTGCATCATAATCGTGGAATAGACCACTTCACTGGCTCCGGCCATCCAGCATTCATGTCCTGTCATAGACTTGGTGGAGCTTACCAGTGGGCATTTTTCCCCGTACACTTTGTTAATAGCCATAGCTTCATACTGATCGCCAAGAGGAGTTGATGTTGCATGTGCATTAATATAGTCAATATCAGACGGTTTCATACCAGCATCCTCCATAGCTCTTAACATTGCAGTATATGACCCATGATCATTAGGCTGTGATATGTGCCCGCCATTGGATGAAAATCCATACCCCACAACTTCTGCAATAATGTTAGCTCCGCGTTCAATTGCATGGTCATAATCCTCGAGTATCAGAGAAGCTGCTCCACCGCTAGGTACCAAACCATCGCGGTCACGATCGAACGGACGGGAAGCTTTTGTTGGTTCATCAACACGCACAGAAAAGGCGCTTAATGCATCGAAGCTGCCCATGGAATAAAAGTTGATTTCCTGGGCTCCGCCACACAGAATCATGTTTTGCAATCCGTTCTTTATGAACATGTATCCAAGGCCTATCGCATGAGAACCACTTGCACATGCTGCAGAAATAGTGAAATTTATTCCTTTCAGTTTAAAGATCACTGCCAGGTTCATGGTTACGGTTGAGTTCATCGCCTGGAAAATAGCGCTTGATCCTAACAAAGTTGTATCACGCTTTTCTTCAATAATATTATTGGCTTCAATGACGGCTTTTGCAGAGCTGTCGTTTCCATATAGAATTCCAACTTCATTTTTCTCAAGATATTCAATGTCAATGCCTGCGTTTTCGAAAGCTTCAAGTGTTGCCATGTAAGCAAACTCTCCTTCTTCTGCAAGTCCCGTCCGCATTCTGCGGTCAAGTTTACCCTTTAACTGGGGTATCTCGAGTATTCCTGTCAGAGGTGAACGGAAACCTATCTCTTTACGTACCTCGTCTATTCCTATACCTGATTTTCCAAGATACAAGGATTCTTTTACGTCATTAAGATTTTTTCCGATGCAGGAATATATACCCATTCCTGTTATAACAACCCTTTTTGCCATAGTCTTGAAATTAGTCTTTAGGTATATATTCCTCCGTTTATTGAAATCACCTCACCTGTAATATATGAAGCTTTTTTTGAAACCAGGTAAGAAACCAGGTCTGCAACTTCTTCAGGTTTTCCAAAGCGGTTGAGAGGTATAAGTTTCTTCAGATCATCTTCGTTAAGATCCTTTGTCATATCAGTTTCTATGAACCCGGGAGCCACACAATTGACAGTTACGTTACGTTTTCCTACTTCCTGTGCAAGGGCTTTTGAAGCTCCTATAATACCTGCCTTTGCTGCCGAATAGTTAGTCTGGCCTGGTAATCCCTTTATTCCTGATAATGATACTATATTTACTATTCTTCCATAGCGGTTAGTTAGCATATCTTTTAAAAGACGGCGGGTTACATTAAAGAAACCTGTAAGATGGATATCAAGTATTCTGTTCCATTCTGAATTCTGCATGAACATCATCAGATTATCCTTGCGAATGCCTGCATTGTTAACCAATACTTCAATAATCTTTCCAGGATGACCTGCAGACCACATTTCAAGAGCTTTATCCACTGCTTCAACGTCAGAGACATCAAATTTGAGCAGCTCAGCCACTCCGCCCTGTGATTCGATAAGCTGCCTGGTCTCATTGGCCGATTTATCATCAGATATATAGTTGATGATAACAGGATAACCCTGCCGGGCCAATTCCAGACAAACACTTTTCCCTATTCCACGCGACCCTCCGGTAACCAATGCAAAATTCATAGTAATGATTATAGTTTGCTGAGATCAGCTTTATTATTATGTAAATAATTCTTCATATCGCGAATCTGATTATATTTTGTAGTGTCTTCCACAAACGCAGGCACTACAGCACGCAATTCATCATATATTTTGCGTGTGTATGGCGAGAGACTATCTTTCAGATCAGCACATTCCACAGCCTGTATCAATGCCATAAAATAAATAGCAATCACTTCATAAGCATTTGTAATAACCTTTGCGGTAATAAGAGCCGAATTAGTACCCATGCTTACAATATCCTGATTATCATTATTGTTTGGAATGCTATGAACATAATTAGGGAACGAAAGAGTCTGGCTTTCTGCTGTAGTGGAAGTGGCCGTGAACTGCACTCCCTGCATGCCAAGATTCAGCCCAAGCTTGCCAAGGTTAACAAACGGAGGAAATTTTTCGTTCAGATGAGGATTCAGGATATAATTCAGCTGCCTTTCCATAAGCATTGCAAGCCTGGTAACGACAATTTTCAGTTTATCCATTTCGAGTGATATATAATCACCATGGAAATTGCCGCCATGATAAACACATTGATTATCAGCATCAATCACCGGATTGTCATTCACCGAGTTGGCCTCATCCAGTAAAATTCCTTCAACCGATTTCATAGTATCATAAATAGGTCCGAGTATTTGCGGAACACAACGAATGGAATAATACTCCTGAACCTTCACCTTCATGACATTTTCAGTAACCTCACGCTGATAAAGATATTCTTCGCGGTTCTTTATTAACTTACTCCCTTTTAACACTTTACGCATCAGTCCTGCAACCTTGTTCTGACCCTGGTGACGTTTCTTAGAGTTCAGCTCCTCTGAAAAGCTGTCATCATACGAATCAACCAGCTCATTAATCATTGACGAAGCCACGATTGCCCAGTCAAGAAGATTTTTTGCATTAATAATGTTGATTATGCCAATTCCTGTCATCACCGAGGTACCATTTATCAAAGCCAGACCCTCGCGAACATGTACTGTCACAGGTTTCAGACCTTCTTTGGTGAAAGCCTCCATGGCAGGTACAATCTTACCTTTATAATGGACCTCACCCTCGCCTATCATTGCAAGGGCAATATGTGACAACTGAACCAGATCGCCGCTTGCTCCTACGCTGCCATGTTCATAGACTACCGGTATAATGTTCCGGTTTATGCACTCCTTATAAAGAATAACAACTTCAGGATGAACGCCTGAATAAGCTTTCAGAAAATTAACAAGCCTGCAAATCATAGCCGATTTCACGAACAACGGCGACATGATATTTCCTGTGCCCGAACAATGGCTTCTGATCAGATTATACTGTAAAAGCGATTGTTCCTGTTCGGAAATCCTGTACTGAGCCATAGGGCCCAATCCGGTATTTATACCATATATGATTTTCTTCCGTGCAAACTCCTTAAGAAAAGAATATGACTTTTTTACTTTTTCAATCTGATCTGAATCAATTTCAATTGGTTTAGAACTATATAATACATCGGCGAAATCACTTAAAATTACATTTTCTGCAGTAGCGGCAATTTCATTTTTTGTAACTGAACTCATCATTTTTAAAATAACACTATCGGTAACAAGCTTATATAAAACAGACTAAATAAACTATTATCCCAATTGGTCTTATTGTCGGGATATTTTAAATTTTGTGCAAAATAACAAAATATTATAATAGAAAATCCGTTGTTAAAAATTTTAAACTTTTAACAGATGGACGAAACCTAATGGATCCTATATTCTGACTGTTTTTTCAGTTAAATGAAACGGCAAAAGTCATTTTTACAGCAGAATTGTCAATCACTTTTGGATAATTATATGCTCCCCACCTGTAATAGATCTCAGCTCCGAAGCCAAGATAAACAGTGTTCTGAACATTAATTTTAATCAGATTATCCAGACCTATACCCGATTCAAAAAATCCTTTAACCTTGGTCTTGTAATCAATAAGATGATGATATTCCGGATTATGAAGGTTACCAAATCCAACATTCTGAAGAACAGAAAACTGAGGATTGAACTTTTTTGTCCTGAATAATAATGAACCGAAATTATGGGAATAATACACATTCAGGTATTCATCCGACAGGAACTCATGACGGTGCATAGTCTGAAAAGTATTTCTTAATGCAAATATTCCGCTGCTGCCTTTATTTCCTTCAGCAGAAAATAAGAGAAAAGCCGGAACATCTTTATTTATATATCCTGCTTCAACCCTGATTTGTGATTCCCCTAATTTTCTCAATGTTAACGATTTAAAAACTCCAAGCTCCAGCCTGTCGAAATTAAGAGATCCGCCAAGAAGGCCTTTTATCCCTTTTGAATACGACATGTAAATCACCGGGTAATCGGTTCCCCAGCTCATTCTTCTTGAGAAAAGCTTCTCAACATGTTCCCCATAGGAATATTTGACATACAGATTAATAGAACTTAACTTCTGAATCTGGCCTGGCAATTCATCCCGGAACGAATAATCATATAATGGATATCTTTCCTGATGCTTAAGAGACAGATCAACAAGTGCATATTTGAATATTCTGGACGATAGTTCAGCTTTGTATTCCACGACCTTATCATTACGGGTAATTGCATAGTTTTGCCAGAAATCGTTCAGATCATAATAAAATTCATGATAAAGATCTGAAGTTCCCGGCTCCGAAACAGAATTCTGATAATTCAGTATGAAATGAGTCTCCTTCTCACTGTTCAATGTAAAATCGATATCACCCCCAAATTTCCACAACTGATCGTTAAATCCGTACCCAAAATAACCATCGGCCGAAGCAAAACCGGAAAATTTATTGTTTGTCTTCAAACCAAGGCCGAGGTGAGCGCCCTCTGCCCTGTTACTGTAATATACTTTCTCAAGCATAATGTTAAAAACTGAAAGGGGTGATTTGCCCAAAATGGCCCCAACCGGCATCTCTCCGAAAACAAGATCTTCAACAAGCCTCATTTTACTGTCAAAGTCATACTCCTTCCCCAGACTGTCAATCCTGTGATATGTGATCAGCTCTTTCTCAGTCAGCGGAACTGTTCGCACCTTTTGCCAGTAATCTGAATCCTGTTTCCCTGCCAGTTCATCAATATGAACTGTTTCCAATCCAAGATCAGAAGGCTTAAGTTGCGGATTGATCTTAACATTGCTGATATAACTCTTTCCATAATAACTAAAAGGTTGGTTTATTAGCCTCGCCTCAAAAAGCAACTGCTCGGGAAACCAATGTTCGTTGTCTATCAATTGGTATTTCTGCTGAATTTTAAAATTCATCAGCCCCTTATTGAAAGGTTCTGCAATGACATTTTGTATACTATAATTATGGGTATTGATATATAGAACTCCCATAAGTCCCTCAAAATTTCTCTTAGGATATGGTTTGAATGAGATGATATAAGTCGTATCTGACTCGTTTACAACAGTATCCTTCAGCGAAAACTGATAGTTCTTCCAGCTGTTCTGACTGACCGGGTTCAGATAATTCATTTCAGCCAGCGAAATATTCTCGTCATAAAAATCAAATGGCTGAAACCATGTTCCCATGAAAGTAAATGACGGATTCTCAAAACCCGACACACGCGAGGCAACAACAGTATCGACTATCCTGTCAGGACTAAGATAATACCTGTTTGAAACGGATTCTATGATCATGACTGCCGAATTATTGATTTTTTCGGTGATTTTTCTGAAGTTGGCACTATCTTTTGCCGTTGCGTTCAGAATTATCTTCGGTTCAACAACCAGCTTATTATAAAATGTACACGAGTATGAAGAAAGCTTATCAGGGTTGTTCAGAGGCCTGTTTTCTACTACTTTCCTGATGATCCGGTGTGAAGGATTTGCTTCTTTCGATATCACGATTTCTCCAAGAGAGAATGTAACAGGATCTAACTCTATAATAACATTACTTAAGCTATCTGAAATACTTGTTATATTAATAGTCTTTCTGGCATAGCCGAGATAATATATCTGTAATGCCGTGATATTTTTTGAATAAGGTATGATAAAACTTCCGTTGATATCTGATAACACCCCTTTTGACGGATTATTCTGATAAAGTATTGAAACAAACGGAAGAGGTTCCTTTGTTTTGGAATCTATTATTCTTCCCTTTATATAGCTCTGACCGTATGAAAAATATGAAATACAGAGAAAAAGAAGTGTTAATATGGTTGCCCGGTATGACGCTGAATAATATTTGTCTATTTCTAACTGATTCATTATTAATTAAATGTCATATTCCTGTTTATACTCCGCACTTAAATGGGCAAGGAGTGAAACAAACAGATTGAAAGTTATGTGACTGTCAGAAATCATGAATAAAAAACGCTTTCATAATAAAATCAATTGTTTACCCCGACACTAAAGGGAGCAATTGATTTTATTCGCACCCTCTAGGGAAGGGGTAACGAATAAAATCAATGTATCAATTTGCATGATTACAGATAGTCATAAAAAGTTATAATAATCGGGAGTATCTTTAAACATTCTGTACTCTTCAATTGTTTAACATTTGGTTTCATTAATAAAAAGTAATTATTACCGACATCAAAGTAAATATTTTTCCTGACTCAGTTAAAATTAAAGACTAATAATATGAAAGCATCAATTTATATTCTAGCAATATCTGCAGCCCTGGTGCTGTCGTCATCATCTCTGGTCAACACCGACAACTGGAAAATAGGCAATGGCTATTTTGTCAAGTTCTCAACAAAAAATGCTTCGGGTGAATTCAAAACATTGAAAGGAGACATCGTGTTTGATGAGAACAACCTTGAAAAATCATATTTTAATGTAGCACTAGACGTAGAGTCTATACAAACAGGAATCGGATTGAAGAACAAACATGCCAGAAGTGAAAAATGGTTTGATGCTGCAGCGTATCCCGAAATCAAATTTGTTTCCGAAAAGATTTCCAGAGTAAATAATGGTTTTGAAGTAACCGGCAAACTGGATATGCATGGTGTAATAAGACAGATCATCATTCCATTTACTTTTAGTAACAATTTGTTTTCAGGTAGTTTTACTGTAAACAGGCTGGATTATAAAGTCGGTGCTGATCGTGGGTTTTCAGCTACAGTCGGCAATGAAATTAAGATATCCGTATCTGTTCCGGTGGAAAAATAACCCAGAAGATTTAGGGTTACTCTTCTTGCCTTTCTAACTGAAAAACAGCAGATAAACAGAGAAATAAAAAAATAAAATTTATTTCATTGATATATTTTTAACTTATCCCAAAGTATTATCTTAGCAGAAATTTAAATTTTAAAAATCTATTGTATGAAATTCAACCGACTTATTGTTATGACAGGCGTAATTGCCTTGATGCTTACCTCTTGCGGTAAGAGTTACATTAAAAATGCAAAACTTGCAAATGCTGAAGATTCATTATCATATGCGTTTGGAATAGTAAATTATAACGCACTTCTCGCAGACAGTTTATCGCTCAATCCTGTTCTTGTTGCAAAAGCAATGGTTGACGGAAAAGAAGGCAAAATGCTACTGCAGGATGCTGAAGCCCGTACATTTATTATGCAATTCGTTAACAAACGTGAATCAGCCAGAGCAGAAAAAGAAGCTTCACTTAGCAAAGAATCATACAAGGATTACATTGCTCTTAATGAAGCATTTCTGGAAAACAACAAAGGAAAATCGGGAGTAACTGTAACCGAAAGCGGCCTTCAGTACGAAGTGATCCAGATGGGAAAAGGCCCGAAACCTACCAAAGAAAACGTCGTTAAAGTTAATTATAAAGGATCAACTATTGATGGTGCTGAATTCGACTCATCATACAAGAGAAATGAACCTGCCACATTCCCGATAACAGGAGTTATCCCGGGCTGGTCAGAAGCTTTACAGTTAATGCCTGTAGGGTCGAAATTCAAAATCTATATTCCTCAATCACTTGCTTATGGGGCAAGAGGGGCAGGCGATGTTATTAAACCATATTCTACCTTGATTTTCGAAGTTGAGCTTCTTGAAATAGTTAAATAATATGGCAAAAGCAGAGATATTTACTCCTAAAGGTGTCATGAAGGTCAGTTTTTATGAAGAAGACGCTCCCAACACCGTGGAGAATTTTATAACACTTGCAAAAAAGGGATTCTACGACGGGCTTGCTTTCCACAGAGTCATTCCTGATTTTGTTATTCAGGGAGGGTGTCCGTTTTCGAAAGACATGAGCGATCCAAGAGTCGGGACCGGAGGCCCCGGTTACAAGATCAATTGTGAGCTGACAGGAAACAATCAGTATCACGATCGCGGAGTTCTTTCGATGGCACATGCCGGAAGAAATACCGGAGGATCCCAGTTTTTTATATGCCACAGTCGTAACAACACAAAACATCTGGACCGGCAGCACACTTGTTTCGGTAAAGTGTATGAAGGTCTTGAGGTTATCGATAAAATACAGTGTGGTGATAAAATTGAAAAAATAGTTATTTACGAAGATTAGAATAAAATGGCATTTGAAATTACCGGAAAAGTTGTCGATATACTTCCTGTAAACCAGGTAAGCGACAAATTTAAAAAACGGGAATTTGTTATTGAAACAAAAGAATCAGGCAGTTCTGCAGTTTTTGTCAATTACATCAAGTTTCAGCTGATACAGGATAAATGTGACCTTGTTAACGAATCATTTCTCAATGAAGATGTTAAGATATGGTTCAACCTGAAAGGCAATAAATGGGAGCGTGATGGAAAAGTCAATTATTTCACGAACCTCGATGTCTGGAAAATTGAGAGAAATTCCCAGCAGACAAGGAACCAGGAAGCTCCGGCCCGCGTGTCTCTGGAAGATATTCCTCCAGAGAACGATGAGCTGAGTGATCTTCCGTTCTGAAAAAATTAAAAAGGCTGTCTCTCTATCGGACGGCCTTTTTAAACATCTGTATCCCTGTATAATTGAATAAAAACTGATATTATTCGGATTTAATCTATTAAATAATGAAATTAAAATATTTATTTACAGCTATACTGATAGCCCTCTTTTTTGATTGCCAGTCGCAGATGGAGGTCAATCCTAGGGATCCATATCCGCGCCGGTTACAACTTCCATATAACAGAATAATACAACCGGCAGGTTTACAAATATTTTTCGGAAATGTGGAAGAAGAGAGCCACGCACTGGATGCGGCTTTATCGCCCGACGGCAAATGGCTGGCAGTTGAAGAAAGAGTCAGCATTGTCTTTATTAGCACCACTGATAACAAAGTAAAGTTTCAGCTTGCCAATAATGAGCATCCCGATCTGAAAGGTTGTAACAACACCTACTCAGGCATAATATGGCATACCGGCAGTGAAGTGCCCGAAGTGTGTTGGAGTATAGTCGGAAAAAAAGGCAGATCGTTTGTAGCCACGGCAAAATGGAATGGAGTGAACGCAGAATTCGGACGCATGTTTGAATACATAACTGACCCGAAAGCCGACATGGCTCTTCCGAATGAAATCCTGATCACAAAAGAATCGCTGAAGGAATATCTTTATGTACTAATGAACGGAGACAACAGCCTCATTAAACGGGATTTCCTTACCGGAGATACAATATGGGTTACTGACCCAGGTGTTGCCCCTTATGGAATAACAATAGCTTCAGGGAAACTTTATGTCTCAAACTGGGCAGGAAGGCATCCTGATGCCAGCGACAAGGATGTTGCAGGTTTACCCTGGGGCCTTGCAAGAGTGAATAACAACACCGGAGGAGGAACCAGGGAAGGAAGCGTTGCAGTAATAGACCCTTCAAGCGGTAAAATACTGAAAGAGATTATCGTGGGACTTCATCCCAATAAGATCATTTCCGACAAAAAAGGAAAATTCGTGTATGTCACAAATGCAAACAGCGATAACGTATCAGTCATTAGTACAGAAAAAGATGAAGTATCGGAAACAATAAACGTCAGACTTCAACCTGCAATAAATCCATTCTGGGGTGATTCGCCAAACGGGTTGTCCCTTTCACCTGATGAAAAGACATTATATGTTGCGAACGGTATGGACAATGCCCTTGCAGTAATAAAGCTTGGAAAAAAGGCTGCAGAAAAATCATGCAAGTCATCCAGCATCCTGGCCGGATTTATCCCTACAGGAGCATATCCTGCTGCTGTGTGTGTACTAAGTCCAGGATACCTTTATGTATGCAACCTTGAAGCCGGAGGAGCCAGGACTCCACAGCACACTGAGACTACATCGAACCCCGTCTATAACTCTCATAAGGTACTTGCTTCTGTTTCTATGATACCTGTTCCGGGGAAAAAAGATCTTAAGGCTTATACTGATACCGTTATAGCAGTAAACGATTTGTCGAGAGCAACAATGGCAAGGCAAAAACCGAGAGAATCCGTTCAACCGAAACCTGTTCCTGACAGGATTGGCGAACCGTCTCTTTTTAAGCATGTTGTATATATCATAAAAGAAAACCGTACATACGACCAGATACTGGGCGACATGAAACAGGGTGACGGAGATCCTGATTTATGTATATATGGAGCCGACGTAACACCTAATATTCATAAGCTTTCAGAAGAATTTACCCTTCTCGACAATTTTCATGTTTCCGGAAAATGTTCTGCAGAAGGCCACCAGTGGACAGATGCTTCTATTGTGACCGATTATATTGAAAGAAACCTTGAAGCCTGGTTCAGAAGTTATCCTCATGTTCAGAATGATGCGCTGGTATATGCTCCTACAGGATTCTTATGGGACAACGCCATGAAAAATGGCAAATCGACCAGGATATATGGTGAAGCAGCCTCTCCTGTATTTGACAATAAACTAAAATGGGCCGATTTTTATAAAAAGTATAAAAACAGAGAAAAAATTGAATTTTCAAATGTTACCACTATTGAACCTGTAAAGAAGATCCTTTGTCCTGATTATCCATCGTATGGATCGCTGGTATTCACAGATCAGATCCGTGCCGATGTTCTTATCAAAGAACTTTATGAGTATGAAAAGATGGAAGGCGATCAGATGCCTGAGCTGATGATTGTTGCCCTTCCAAATGATCATACAGCAGGAACACGGCCTGGAAGCCCTACACCAAGGGCAATGGTAGCCGACAATGACCTTGCGCTCGGACGTATTGTTGAAGCATTCACAAAAAGCCGTTTCTGGGAAAACACCGTCATTTTTGTAGTTGAAGACGACTCACAGGGAGGATGGGATCATGTTTCGGCTTACCGAACTGTTGGACTGGTAATAAGTCCGTATACAAGATTTGGATCCACTACCCATACCTATTATAATCAACCTTCTGTTGTAAGAACTATTGAACAGATACTTGGTCTTACTCCGATGAATATTCAGGACGCCATTGCCAATCCAATGACCGATTGTTTTGGAACCACTCTCGACAAGACTCCTTATACTGCAATTCCCAATATTGTTCCGCTTGATGAGATGAATCCCCAGTTGTTATCATTGTCAGGAAAATCCCTTCATTTTGCAAAGAAGAGCATGCTTCCTGAGTTCCAGGGAGTTGATGCAGGAAATGACGATCTTCTGAACAGGTTCCTCTGGTACGCAGCAAAAGGGAATATTAATTATCCGGCAAAATACGCCGG
>Ga0116171_10003509_pt1 | contig 14471 bp, 14 predicted proteins | sample AD_JPNHW2_MetaG_FD_89798 | JGI IMG/M metagenome (GOLD analysis project Ga0116171, IMG submission 89798) | Active sludge microbial communities of municipal wastewater-treating anaerobic digesters from Japan - AD_JPNHW2_MetaG | ecosystem: Engineered > Bioreactor > Anaerobic > Digestate | place...
CCACGACTTTTGAGTCACTGGTAATATTGAACGGCGAAAGGTTCTGGTATTTCCAGCTACTATAAATATTGCCATAGATAGTTGAATCGCCGGTGATCCACAGGCGGCCTCTGCTAGCAAGAGCATATTGAAGCACCTCACTGTCTTTAGTTATGGAAAAATTCATTGATACGGTTCTGGATATATCGCCGCTTGCTGAAGTGGAATAATCTGTACCCGTAGATTGAACCCCTATCGTGCAGAGGGAATTACTATCATTATTATACCGGAAAAAGCGTACGGTAAAACTAACATCCGTACTCGCAAAATCCACAGAAGGAATAACAATTTGCGTTCCACTTCCACCAGCATCAGTAAATGCCGTGGGGGTAGCAGAAACCGAATGACCACCTATCGCCAAGCTATTAATTTTTGTACAAAATGCTGTCCAAACTACACCTGACTCAGTGTCTGATACTATGTTGCTTGTAGTCTTAGCAAGCCCGGCTGAAGCCTGGGCTGCAATATAGGTGGCAACCTCAAGCCCAGACTGGGCGGCTGATAACGCATTATTGGCTTTTTTCTGGTCATATGCAATCTGGGCATTGGCATTAGAAAAAGCAAACAAAGACACCGACCATACTGAAATGATGGTCATAATTAACATTGAAATAACTAAAACAACTCCGCTGTATCTAGCTTTAGTATTTACTGTTTTTTTTAACTTTTTTAATCTCATAAGAATGTCCCGACACGGCAGCAATCGTTGGTCTTTTCAAAAACCATTGCTCCCCCCCGCTGCAAGCATCTGCATTGGGCCAAAAACAAACAAATCAAACTTTCTGTCTTACTGTATGTAAGTCTAATAACAAAATTTCAAACAGCAAAATCAGTCTGAAATAATTAAAAGCATAACTTCTGCTTAAAAAGATATTTAGACAATCTCCACTCTCTTCAATTATTAAGAAAAGCCTTTTAAAAAAAGTGGTTGCCTGTGACTCCGTAATGCCTCATAATATCAATCATAGTCAGCAAAAAAACTTTATCATTTTTTGTGAGAAGTGCATGAATCGACCAAAGTTAAATTTTATTATTGATATTGCGATGTTTGTTGCGATGCTGGGGCTTATCTGGACGGGAATACTTATCTGGACGGTACTACCAAGCGGGCACGGGTTAACATTATGGGGCCTAAACAAACATGAATTTGGCGAAATTCATACATATTTCGGAGTTGCTTTGCTGGTACTGAGCGGGCTGCATTTATGGCTCCACTGGGGGTGGTTTTCCTGCAAATTAATGAATCTCATAAAAACACCCTATTCGCAAAATATAGAAAAACGTAAAATTACTGCAATGATAGCAGTTTTTGTGATTTTATTTTTGGTTGTTGTGAGTCTGTTCCTGATAAAATTAGAGATACTTCGAGCAGGCGGCTATGACCAAGAACACAGGCTGAGACAGGGACAACATACACAACAAAGCAACGAATAATTATCGAAGGTTAGTTCAGGGATGGAGTAAATCAATCTAAGTACTCGTCGGGGTCTTTTTCGTGCATTTTGGTTTGGAATACTCTAAAATCAAAAAAGTTGAAATTTTTTTGAACTAATATGGTCTGATTGCGTCTTTACTGGTGATACGGGAAAGACTTTAAAGGACATATATGGATTTTGAGGGACAGCTTGGAAAAATAGTGCATCGGTGCCAGGATGGCGAGAGGGCGGCTTTTGAGGAGCTGTTCGAGATGTATCAGCCTCGCTTGAAATATTATATCAGGCGGCTGGACGGCGGCGGTAACGTCGATGATATTCTGCAGGATATCTGGCTTAGTGTGTTTAAAAAAATACATAAACTCAAAGATGCACGATTATTTCCCGTTTGGCTTTACCGTATCGCAAGGAACAAGGTTTATGATGGATTCAGACGCAAGGATAAATTTGTCACGTTGCCGGAAGATGAAATTCCCGTATCGGGCAATGATGAGCTTGTCTTTGATGCTAATGACGCAGAGAACTTACACCGGGCTTTGAACACGCTTAAGCCTTACCACAGAGAAGTGTTGACACTATGTTTTATTGAGCAGATGTCTTACCAATCGATAGCTGATGTTACCGATTGCAGTATTGGAACTGTCAGGTCACGAATATTTTACGCAAAGCAATCTCTTCGCGCAGAAATGGAGAGGCTAAATGGATAATGATAAAAAACTATTTGAAGAATTGTTAAAAGCTGACGGCATTGATCCTGCTGGTATCAGCGAATCCGAACGCAAAGCCTTTGCAAAAATTCTCGACGGGCAGTTGGAACAGAAAAAATCAAAGCCGAGCTATCGGCCTGTGATATGGAGAATTATTATGCAAAGTAAAATTACAAAATTAGCCGTGGCAGCGGTGGTGATTATCGGAATGGGATCAGCGATAACATTTCTGGATAAGGCTGTGACACCAGCCTATGCAATAGAGCAAACGATTCAAGCCAGCCATAGCGTTCGGTATTTACATATTAAAAGTTTTATGGCTTCAATTTCAGATACGCCTATAGAGTGCTGGGTTGAATTTGACCAGTCCGGACAAGTGAAAAATATTCGAGTCAATAAACCCGCATGGATGAGCCCTGGGGACGGTGAAAGTGTGATAGTCTGGAAAGACAATAAAATGCAACTATGGGTTAAAAAGAAAAACTTTCTTGTCACTCTCAAAGACAAGGAGGTTGCCGCCCAAATACTTAGTATGGCGGAACAGCTCGACCCTAAAAATGCAGCTGCAAACATACTGCAAGCACAAGAGAAAGGCGACAGTGAAGTAGAAATCCAGGAGCCCGAAAACAAAGCTGAACCAATTGCCATAACAGCCACTTCATTAGTAGAAAATGGTCTGCCTTTCCAGCGTGCGATATTGTTTGTTGACCAGGCTACAAAGCTTTTGAATTCAGTCGAAACATATCAACTGAAAGATGGTGAATATGTTCATTTTTCAACAATAGAGTTTTACGATTATAATATACCGATCGATTCTGAGATGTTCACTTTGGATAATATTCCTGATGATGTAATGAGAATAGATAAAACTACACAGCAAGTAGGTCTGGAACAGGGCGACCTCAGTGATAATGAAATCGCCAAAGAAGTGATTCGCCAATTCCTTCAGGCTTTGATCGAAAAAGATTACGCTAAGGCTGGTAGACTATTTGGAGGTGTGCCTGCTGAAAGAATAGAAAAAGTCTATGGCCAAATCAGGTTTATACGAATTATTTCCATCGGTGAACCAACACCTAAACCTGAAATGGGCGGCCATTATGTACCATGCACCGTCGAAATTGAAGAAAATGGAAAAATCAGCCAATGGCATCCGGAACATTCTTATGTTCGCCAGGTACATGGCCAACCTGAACGATGGGAAATCACAGGCGGATTCCGTGGGATATAAAAACTAACTGATACCATATAGTTGAGTATCTAATACAAAGGCCAGGCTTTTTTGCTTGGCCTTTTTTTATTGGTCTGGTTTTTCGTGGTTTTGGGGATTAAATTGGCTAAAATATGGAAAATCAGAAATTTGATTATTTTCTAAGGTAAAAACGCTATTTGTTGTGTCTTATATATGACAATGATCATTGATTCTTTATAAAGAGGTGTCGAAGCGTTGGAAGATAAGTGGCTTATCTATGAATTAAATAGCGGCAGTAAGGAAGCTCTTTGCCGGATATATGAAAAGTACAGAGACGATCTGGTGCGAATAGCAGCTGGGCTTTTGAATAATGTTAGTGCCGCGGAGGATGTTGTGCAGGAGGTTTTTCTTAACCTTGTTCATTCTGCGGATAAATATAAAATCAGAACGAGTCTGAAGGGATATTTGATAACATGTGTTGCGAATAGAGCACGCAATTCAAACAGAGGCAAATGTTTGCAGAGCTTCGTATGCCTGGATGATGTTACAACAGTTGCTGCCGCAGATAAAGCACCTGATCAATGCATTGCGTGCGATGAAGAGTATCAACAGCTATATGAAGCTATTGCCCAGTTGCCTTATGAACAAAAAGAGGTTGTGATCCTGCATGTCCAGGGCAAAATGAAGTTCAGGGAAATAGCAAAATTGCAATCGACACCAATTAAAACAACCCTTAGCAGATACAATTATGGACTTAACAAACTGCGATCAATGTTTAATAGTGAGGTAAAAAATGAGATCAGCAGATGAAATAAAAAAACTGGTAGAAAATGCCGGAATAAAAATTAATCCGGAAGTGAAAAGTGCAGCACTTAATGAACTTATTAACGAACTGGAAAAATCTAAACAATCGAAGCCGACCTATCGGCCTGGGATATGGAGAATATTTATGCAAAGTAAAATAGCAAAACTCGCTGCTGCGGTAGTAATAATTGCAACAGTAGCTATAGGATTAAATCGGTGCGGAATGAAAGTTGATGTGGCATCACCAGCATTTGCCAACATGTTGGAACAAGTTAAAAAAGCCACAAGTGTGTATTATAAAACCACCCTTCAAGTGGAAGATGATTCCTTTCCACAAGACGAAGTGATGATCAACGAAAACGGCGTAAAACGACTTATTTTAAATAAAAATACGGTCATGCTATTTGATTCTAGAAACGGTATCAACCTTACACTAGATTCTAAGACCAAAAGAGGATTTCGCACGGTAGTAAAGCCTCGACCTGAAATGAAATTATTTAACTCACTCAGTTTTCTCGCAACTCGGCACAAAAAAGGCATTCGCTTTGTAGGCAATGAAATCTTAGATGGGACAGAAACAAGGGTATATGAGGATCTCCAGCCATTAAATTTTTCTTGTACCACTATTTGGGTAGACCCGGAAACTAATCTTCCCTTGCGTGTTGTAAGCGAAACTATCCCACCTGATGATCCCAATTATTTTCCTGTAAAAATGCTAATTCTGCATTCGAAGGACTTTGGTGATGATAGTGATATATCTCGCGGTGGGGACTTGTGTGGTAATTGCACGCCACGATATACCAAGGAAATAATGACCGATTTTCAATGGAATATAGATTTGGACCCTGCATTATTCGACACAGAAATCCCTGAAGATTATGAAAAAAACGAGAAAGAACTCTCTCAGCCAGATGAAACCTATTTAATTGAAGCTCTTAAATTCTGGTCAGAAATGTCAGATGGTCTGCTTCCCATAGATGTAAATGATTTGATGGACCCAAACACAATCGAACCAATGTTCATAAAGAAATTTAAAAAGGGACAGAACCCATATCAGGAATATAATAATGCTGCAGATTTCATCGATACATTTCGATGGGGAGCCATTTTTGCAGAAAGGAAAATCGTTAGTCAAAAAAACTGGCACGCCAGCAAAGAACCCGTCTACTTTGGTCAGGCAGAAAAACCGCTTTACTGGTGGCAGATTGAAGACTCAAATAACTATCAGGTTATCTATGGCGATTTAACGATCGATGAAGTAGCTGAAGATGAAATACCATAATAATCTCATAAATATTACACACAAAGGCTGAGCTAATCAATTTTAGCTCAGCCTTTTTTTATTTGTGGGGATTTGACGGGTTTGGCTGGTGGTGTTAGAATGTTGGGCTGTTGGGTATTGTATTGAATTGTGATTAGCAGGAGAATATATGAAAGGCCTTGAGAGGATTGGTGTATCGCTGGAAAAAGAGCTGCTGGGTGATTTCGATAAGTTGATCGAAAAGCAAGGCTACGAAAGCAGATCGGAGGCTTTGCGCGATCTGATACGTCAGCAGCTGAGTGAACAGACTATTGAAAATCCCGAAACTCATGCGATAGGTGCGATCGTTCTGGTTTATGACCATCATGCAACTAAGGTAATGCAAAAGCTTACTTCACTGCAGCACAACCATCTGCTTGAAACTATCAGTTCAATGCATGTGCACATGGATGCGCATGAATGTATGGAAATAATCGTTCTTAAGGGTAAGGTGGGCGATATTAAAAAAATGGGAGAGGAAATTGTCAGCATTAAAGGCGTCAAGCTCGGTAAAGTCAATCTTGTAGAATCACATAGTCAGCATAGCCATTGATTTTTTTAAAGACACTCTCTGAAGAATTGAAAGAAACACATTAGCCGAGGTGGGAGTCGAACCCACACGCCCGTTAAGGGCAGGGGATTTTAAATCCCCAGCGTCTGCCATTCCGCCACTCAGCCAACCAGAGGCTATCAGGTTAACTAATTTTTTAAGAAATTCAACATATTTTCCTGTAATAAGGCACAAAAAGTGCCATAAATATAATCGATTTCTACGGTTAGCGGGCGTTTTAGGGGCTTTTATTTCGAGGCAAATGAGGTTTCTTAACATTTGCCAGCAAGGGGGAATAATTTATTATATGACTACACCTCAGCGGTACAATATCGGTTGGGCTAATAATCAAAAACAAGCTTATGCCGCAATATGACTGGTATTTTACGCAATTTGACATTAATAAAATGCTTATAATTGTCATACTGTAGTTGTGCTATTTTAATTTTTATGCTGGGGTCAAATGAAAGCGATAAATTTTAGCAGATTAAAAGGATTCACACTAGTTGAACTTCTTGTGGTCATTGCAATAATTGCTCTTTTGATGGGTATTTTGATGCCTGCATTGTCGAGGGTCAGGGCACAAGGCAAAGCTACTGTCTGCCGGGCCAATCTGAAACAATGGGGCAGTGTATTTCTTATGTATACAGGTGACAACGACGGCAAGTTTCACCCCGGCTACATAGGCAAAGAGAGCAAATGGTGGATGGAAGTTACAAAAGAGTATTATGCTGACAACCGAGATTTGCTATATTGTCCAATGGCTACCAAGGATAACGATACGACTAATGTATATGGTGGTAAATATGAGGCCTGGGGAGATTGGCACGGTTATTATGGCAGCTTGGGTCTTAATCTGTGGGTATGCAACCCTGGTCCTGATATAACTGGAGTAGGTGCATACAACAAACCACCCAGATATTGCTGGCGGACTACAAATGTCAGGCGAAGCAGTGAGATCCCTCTGATGCTTGATTCCTTGGCATTTGGAGGACTGCCTCTAAACGCTAAAGATGAACCATTGGCAAAAGTTGTCACAGAAACGGAAACTTCTTTGGGTAATAGTAAGATTTCCGGAACAGGATATTTTTGCATAAATCGTCATTTTGGTTTTGTAAACTGTGTGTTTTTGGATTTTTCGGTAAGACAGGTCGCTCTTAAACAATTATGGCGTTTACGCTGGCATAGGGAATTTGACACAAATGAAGATTATCCGGTGTGGCCTGAATGGATGAAAGGTTTACAGGGTGACTAAAGCGTAACAGTCACTTAGTTGTCTTTGGTCTTATCAGTGAAGGCGCTGAATATTATATCTTCGGCTTTGCTGGCGAGTCTGGCGAGTCTGATTTTTCTCCGGAGAGATTTTGTTTCGCTGTCACTGCCAATAATCTTTTCCGCTTTTTCGATTCTATCTGCTGCCAGGTTGAGTTTGCCTGTTGCAAGGCAGAGAATCGCTGAGTCTTTCAAAGTAAATATATGATTAGGGTCTATATCTAAAGCCTTCCCGAAAAATTCGTCTGCTTCTTCTAACAGTCCTCTTGTTGCACTTACCAAAGCCAGGTAGTAATATGGCTCGGGGTTGTCGCCGTCAGAATCAATAGCTCTAAGGAGACAATGAGTTGCATAATCATAATCACCAGTCTGGAGGAATATTGATCCCATGGATATTAAAGCCTGGCTTTCTTGAGGGTCGAGTTTCATTTCTTCAAAGAGGAATTCTCTTGCCAAGTCTATTTGGGCCTTTTGCAGAGCATACTGGGCAAGCCTGTAATTAGGGCCAACAAGAGTGTTATCGTTTAATATGGCTTTATGGAACAGTTGTTCAGCGTCGCTGAAATTGCCTTTATTAAAAGCTATCTCACCAAGATAAAACATAGCTTGTGCATGGTCAGGGACAAATTCCAGTACCCTATTGAACTTTTCTTTTGCTGATTCGATGTCACCAAGCTGAAGCAGGAACAATCCAAAATCAATAATAACATCAGTATCACCTGGATTTTCTCGCAGTTCAGCAAGGAAGTATTCTCTGCTTGTCTGATAATCACCATCAAACCAATAAGCCTGGGCAATGCGGAAATTTATCTGAGGGTGGTCAGATTCGAGTTTGGAAGTTTTTATCCAGCAACTAATCGCTTTTTGATATTCGCCTCTTATAAAGAGACTGTTACCAATATTATAAAAACACAATGCACAATCCGGCTTTATTTGCTGAGCGAGGTAAAACATTTCCTCTGCTTTTTCGTGCTTATTCATTTCAGTATACGCTATTATCCTGTTGCAATAAGAAGGTTCAAAATCCCGGTCTATGTTTTCGATTTTTTCAAATGTTTCTATTGCAAGGTCATACAGACCTATTCGAGTATAATCAATTGCCAAGGAATTGAGTGCCTCCAGATCATCTCCCGTAAGCTCAAGGGCGGCTTTGTATTCTTTGATGGCCTCTTCAAAACTATTCATCGAGTCAAGAGCCAGTGCTTTATTGAAATGCAATGAGCTGCTGGAGGGATTTATCTCCAACGCCTCCTGAAGCTGAATCAGTGACATCGCTACTTTGCCATCCTCATAAAGTTCATGAGCATAACGCGCTATTTCTTCAGCCCTGTCAAATGAATCGTATGAATTTTCATCAAAGATCATTGCTATATCCTAAATAATTACTTAAACATTAAATCAGATATTGGACTATCGCTCAGAAATAGTGGTCGTTTCACTTGATTTTGCCCATTTTAACAGTTTTTTTATTCTCACAAAAAAACACTGGCAATTGCCTTTGTAAGTTCTTATAATAAAGCAGGTTAACAATAAGTCTTATAGTAAGTGGTTTTTATAAAGGCTACTATTGCTGTGGTTTTTCTGGAAAACCGTTGGCTTAAGTCTTATAATACGCAGGCTAAAATGTGGGGCCTACGGATATTTTATTTGGAGAATGATAATGGTTACGGAAATAAAAGGCCAGTTAATTGCAGGTAAAGGCAATTATGCGATAGTTGTAAGTCGGTTTAATGAATTTATTACTTCTAAACTTTTGGGCGGTGCGGTAGATTGCCTGGAAAGACACGGCGCGGATGAAAAACAGATAACTGTGGTCTGGGTTCCTGGTGCATGTGAAATAACAATGGCTGCCAAGAAGTTAGCACAAAGCAGTAAATATGCAGCGGTGATTTGTCTCGGTGCAGTGATCAGAGGGCAGACGAACCATTATGATTATGTGTGTCAGCAGGTAACCAGAGGTATTGGTCAGCTTAATTATGAAGCAAACATACCAGTAACATTCGGTGTTTTGACTTGTGATACAATCGAGCAGGCTGTCGAGCGTGCGGGGACCAAGATGGGTAACTTCGGCGCCAATGCCGCTTTAACCGCTATCGAGATGGTCAATGTAATCAACCAGATTTAGTTTGTATTTTTGTATTAATTATTAGATCGTTATTTGAAATTTTACCAGAGGCCCATAGTGGACAGAAGAACAAGAGCCAGAGAATTAGCAATGCAGGGATTATTCCAACTTGATGTTCAAGGCTCAGAACTGCTTAGCAGATTATTTAGTTTCTTCATAGAGAGTGACGGCGATGACATGGTCAGAGATCTCGCAATGAAGTGGACCAAAGAAACGTGGGATAATGTCATTCGCTGCGATGAACTCATAATCGGTTCGACATTAAAATGGAAGATGTCTCGCCTTTCACCTGTAGATAAAAGTATTTTACGACTTTCGGTTTATCAATTTTTATTTTGCGATGATATTCCGAAAAAAGTTATTATAAACGAAGCAATAGAACTTGCGAAAAAATACAGCACGGACAAATCGCCGGGCTTTATTAACGGCGTACTTGACGCAGTAAAGAAAAAACTGAAATCTGCGGACGAGTAGAATAAAAGGATTTTTCAATTAAGCATTTTGTGAGGTGGCCGATTGAGGATAATAGCGGTACTGAACCAAAAAGGTGGTGTAGGAAAAACTACAACAACGACGAATATTGCCGCAGCACTTGCTGTAAAAGGTTTTAAGGTAGCGGCCATTGATCTTGATCCACAGGCACATCTTACGATACATTTGGGTCTGAATCCGGAAACAATTGAAGCAGGCTCTTACAAAGTGCTTACACAACAGGCAAGCTTTGAAGACGAGATGATAGAGGTTCGTAAAAATCTATGGCTATTGGCGGCTAACATTAATCTGGTAGGTGCTGAAAGTGAGCTTGTATCGGTTGTCGGCAGAGAGATAATTCTTCGTGAAGCCGTCGATAAAATAAAAGATAGATTCGACTACATATTGATAGACTGTGCTCCTTCACTAGGGCTGCTGACTTTAAACGCTTTGGCATGTGCGGATGAGGTATTGATTCCGCTTCAGCCTCACTTTCTGGCATTACAGGGGTTTGGGAAACTACTTCAAACAATAGACCTTGTTAATAAACGAATCAATCCAAGCCTTAAGGTTAAAGGTATTTTGCTTTGCATGTTTGATTCAAGGGCATCATTGCCTAATGAAGTTAAAGCTGATATCGAGCAATTTCTTGAAAGTGCAAGGGGAACAAATTGTGCCTGGTCGCAAGCTCAATTATTACCTGTGTATGTCCGCAGAAATATCAAACTGGCAGAAGCTCCAAGCTATGGCAAAACAATATTCGAATATGAGGAAAACTGCAATGGAGCTGAGGACTACCGAAAAATCGCAGAATTTTTCTATAATAGCGAACTGAAAGAAGCAGTTGAATTGCCGCAAGTTGATAGTACTGAAGCTGAACCACAACGAGTAGAAAGTGACATCCCAAAAACAGTTGATATTGAAATCAGGGAGATAAAGCAGGCGTCTTCTTTGTCGGAAAATAAAAAAGAGGCCTCTTTATAAGAGACCTCTTTGGTTTTTTACAACTTGCAATTTTTACAGTGTTATTCTTTTCTTACTTTTTCACCTCATTAGGTTCTGAGCCTTGCTCTACTATTTTATCTAATATTGGCGAACGATATATTTTTTCAGCATTATCTTTCTTAAGATTTTCTCTGTAATCACTGAAATACTGTTCCCTCTTTTTTCCAAGCAATGTAGCATCAATCTTTTTACGAGCTTTTTCAAGAGGCAAAATCTCGGTTTTTTTCAAGCTTTCAACTGAAATTATTTCATACTTTTCGTTTTTGTTTTTTAGCGGGCCTATAAGTTTATTAAGTTCGGCTTTTTCAATCTGTGCAGCCATTTCAGAACCAAACCGTCTCTGAATAACACCAAAGCCAATTTTTATCATATAGCCACCCTGCTTGGCATCTTTGGCAATTGATTCAGTCTTGGCAAGTTCCTTAATGTCTCCGCCTGCCTTGAGCTTTTCGAGAACCCCCTGAGCCTTTTCTAATGTATCAGACTCAATATGAGTAAATGTTGCCTGTCCGACATTCTGGAGGTTGATATCAGTTGCCTTATTTTTTTCGTAATATTCCTTAGCTTCCTCATCGCTGATAACAAATTCCTTCATCTGTAAATATTCAACAAATTTAACCACATACAATTTTTTACGCTGGAGCTCAAACAGGTATTTATCCATATCATCTTGGAACATTTCTTGCGACTTGACAGCGTCACCATATAAAAGCTCAGTCTCAATCCACCAGTCCGCTATTTTCTTTACAATGTCCGGAGAAGCATTTTCCTGCATCCAGTTTATTTTTTCTCTTGTAAGCACCTCATCGCCTACTTTGGCAATAACTTCTTTCGGGTCATAATTTGGGTCTGCTTTTGCCACTGTCTCTCCAGCAGCAGGTACAGCTTCATTTGCAACTGGTGCAGGTTTTTCTTTTTGAGCAGCTTCATCTGGCTTAGCTGCAAATACTTTTCCGCCAACACATAATATCAGAACTGAAATCAAAACCAACAAAGCAATTTTAGCAGTTTTATAAGACATTTTTTATTCTCCTTAAAAAATCATGAGTTTTAACGAAACTATTTTTATCATTATACTTCGGTTTTAGTAATCGTTTTAATGAAAATATTTACTTTTTTTCCCCCAGTAATTTAATATCTTTCAACCATTTCAAACACATATCAGGCCAAGCTGATGCTGTCGGCATCTGCTCCCCCAGATTATAGCCGTGTTCACCTTTCTGAAAAACATGCAATTCTGCCGGTACGTTGGCCTTTCGCAGGGCCAGATAAAAACTTATGCTGTTTTCCGCTGGGACACAGGTATCTTGTTCGGTATGCACCAGAAAAGTCGGCGGAGTTTGCGGTGTAACCTGCAGTTCGCTTGACATTGACTCTAGCAGTTTCTTATCAGGATTAGCACCCAGAAGATTATCCCTTGAACCAGTATGACAGAAATCCTGTGTCATTGTGATAACAGGGTATATGAGAATCATAAAATCAGGTCGGCAGCTTACTTTGTCGATGGCGTCCTTTGCATCTTCTTTACCTGCGTCGAAGTGAGTGCCTGTTGTAGAAGCGAGATGTCCTCCTGCGGAAAAACCAATTATTCCGATTTTTGACGGGTCGATGTTAAATTCGGTGGCTTTGCTGCGCACCATTCTGATAGATCTTTGTGCATCTAGTAATGGATATGGATGGTTATATCCACCAGCCATGCAACGATATCTGACAATAAAAGCTGCGATGCCGTTAGAGTTTAACCATTTAGCGATCTTATGACCTTCATAGTCAAACGAAAGCCCGCCGTATCCGCCTCCGGGACAGACAACTACTGAAGTTCCGTTGGCTTTTTCTTTGGGTGGCAAGTAAATTGTCAACGAAGGTTTATCATTTTCGGTATCGCCTTTAGCTCCCGGGGCACCATCTGACCAGAGATATTCAACCCTGGTGGAATTAGGTATCTCGGCCTGCAATGAGTTTGCCGGGGCCAATGCGAATGATGTTAAAATCATATACATAAGCTTATTGTTCACGTTGCTATCTCCTTATTAAATATGCTCTGCTTTGATTTTTGCAAGCTGACAATATGCTTTGAATGTTCTTTCATAGTCGCCATAAATAAACAGCTGATGGAATCCTTGGGTGTCACGAGTATCTTTAATATCGTCCATTTTCAATTCCACAGAAGTTCTGCAACCACCTGAAGGCGGTGTGTCAATGTTGCCTATAACTGTTCCTGTGCCAATAACCATTGAGAATTCATAAGGCATTGCTGAAGGCGCATCCCACGGCGATCCCTGGCAGATATATTTCATAACTGTCACTTTCTGACCAAGCTTCCAAATTACCTGTGGAGCAACACCACAATCCGATTCGCTGTGGCTTCTAAGAATAAACGGCTCATCGGGCTGATCAAACCCATTGAGCTTTACACCACATGTGCAGTGAGCCCCGATAAGAGTATTATCAACAGTATTCGGGGCAGGGTCCTGCATAAATTCAGACCTGTTAGCCAAAAGATGAGTGAGCCTTGAAGAAATCGCTGCAGGCCAATCAGCTTCACAGCATCCAACAATACCTTCATCCCGCAATCTTGAAAGTCCCAGACATGGAGGCTGAATTGTTTTACTGCTTACCAGACCGAGACAATTCATAGAAAAACCATGACAGTTTTCATCTGCCATCAGTTTTTTGCAGACCATGTAGTTTTTTACTGCTTCTAAAATATCACCTTTAGTCGGCTCTATAATCTTGCGGGCATTTTTTGAGTAGTAATCTGCGATAGCTTTCATTTCGTCGGTGACTTCCATCTTTTTCAATTCAGCAGCAAATCTACTTTCCGGAATGTAGTGCAGTGTAGTGCCAACCTGTCTCAGTTTGATATCTTCTGTCTTGTCACCGCTGGCAATACAAATCCTTGTCCTTGCCATCTGTGGAATCGAGTTAAGCAGTCTAAGTCCTGTCTCCAGCCAATTCAGGTCATCTGTTGCACCGACGAAACAACCCGGTATTTCACGCGTGTTTTGAAGATGACCGGTGAAAGAAGAACCTACCGGGCTGAAGATAACCATCGGAATATCGCTACGGTTTTCAGGCTTTGCCATTCTATCAGCGTGTTCCCAACCCATATTAAGATTCATATTCGTAACTAATATGCCATCGGGATTGTCTTTTTTTACACAGTCTAAAAAAGAAGCGGTGGCATTTTCATTACAGAGCGGTTTGCTTTCTATGTCCAGATCAATACCTATCTTTTTAGCAGCTTTGGTTATAACTTCGGTATATTGTTTTTGCATGCCGATCTGATCATACGCAGCACCAGGCCAACCAAGCCAGGTTCTGTTGACATCCGGGCGAATAAAAGCGACTTTAATTTTTGATTTTTCAATAGAAGCGCTCTCAGAAGCAAAAACAGATGATGCAAAATTCAGTAATCCCATTTGCGAAGCTGCTGCCATCGCAGCTGTAGAAGCTAAAAAATTTCTTCGACTCATGTTGAATGGACAAGCAGATCTGAATTTCGTACTTTTAGACATCTACAAACCTCCTGTTAAAATTTTAACCATTTAATTACAAAAAGTTAATAAAAATTAC